>Ga0207421_10006312_pt1 | contig 12948 bp, 13 predicted proteins | sample SodLakKL_010_SED_4_FD_187542 | JGI IMG/M metagenome (GOLD analysis project Ga0207421, IMG submission 187542) | Alkaline sediment microbial communities from Lake Tanatar, Kulunda Steppe, Russia - 8KL_010_SED (SPAdes) (version 2) | ecosystem: Environmental > Aquatic > Non-marine Saline and...
CGTATGTTACTGTAGTGCTTACCGGTGAGGGAGCCGACGAACTGTTTGCGGGTTACCATTATATGAAGCATTTGCCGCCGGATAAAATAAATGCCGAAGGACGGCGCCTGATCGGGAATCTACACAACATAAACCTGCAGCGGGCAGACAGGATGGGCATGCACTTTGGTCTTGAGTTGAGAGTGCCCTTTTTGGATTTATCCATGATAGATCTGGCCATGAAAATACCTGCCCGGCTTAAAATACGCGAGTTCAACCATGCCGGTGAGAGCATCGAGAAATGGATTTTGAGAAAGGCTTTCAGTGGCACCGGATTGCTCCCTGAAGACATTTTGTGGCGCTACAAGGTGCAGTACACACAGGGCACCGGTTGTGAAAGCCTGGGGGAGAAGCTTGCCGAAGACGAAATCAGCGACGATGAGCATGAGAGACTTAAAGCCGAAAACCCCGGTGCCTTTTTAAACACTAAAGAAGCTGCCTACTATTTTAAGATATTTAAAAAGTACCACCCGCAGGAATCAGTCTTAAAATCAATCGGTATCTGGAAGGGGTTTAATTTCGCCGAAGAGAGGGAACCGGTTAGCGGAACGTTTGGGGATGAGCTGGTGCATGACTACCGGGGCATTGCCAGCGGTTAGCGGAATTATTGAAACTTCTGACTTTTTAAAACCTCCTGGCTTTAGGTTACAATTAACCCGGAGGAAATCTCCGCGCCAAAGATTCTATAATAACCATACAGGAATTTTTGCGTTATACTAACGGCGGAATTGTGACCTGTAGAATGCAGCCTTTATTTGCCGATAATTAAGAACCAGGAGTAACCAGCCTTAACGCATGAGTTTAAAAAAACCCTTAAAAAGCCCGGTATTTTTTGGTGTGCTTCTTTTTGTTGCCGCCCACATTGTCATGCTTTTCCTGGTATCCAGCATGAACCCCTTTCTTGAGGAGCAAAACATTTATGTGCCTCCCCAGCCACCCGAAGTTATTACCTTGTGGCCGGGAGAGGTGACCCTCCCATCCGGGGAGGTTTACCAGGTTTCGCCTTACTCATCGCTCGGGCCGATAATCATCTATTTCGTGGTCGTGGTGGCTGTTTTAAGCCTGGTTCTTTCCGTAATTCCACTCGGGGCTTTGAAATTTATCCTTAGATTGGTATTTGCACTGCTTTTTGCCTGGGGAGGGTTTATAGGCACGGTGTTTTACCTGCCCTATCCACTGGCAATTATAATTGGCTTGGGGCTGGGGGCAATCTGGGTGTTTATGCCGATGGTATGGTTGCATAACCTGGTTTTGATACTGGCTCTTACCAGTCTGGCGGCGGTTTTTGGGAGGTTTATTACTCCCTGGACGGCCATGTTTGTTGTTCTGGGGCTTGCGCTCTATGACTTTATTGCGGTGCGCTACGGGTTTATGCTGTGGATGGCAGACAAATTAGCCAGGTCGGATGCCCTGCCGGCAGTTATAATTCCCAAAGATATCCATGGCTGGGGGTTGAACCTGAAGCGCAATGGCGTTACGGATCTTCTTGAACCCAAGCCCGGTGACAGGCAGTACTCCATATTGGGTGGTGGCGATATTGCCTTCCCCTGCCTGCTTACCGCTTCGGTGTACTTTGCCCAGGGTTTAACACCGGCACTGGTGATTGCAGCTTTCGGCTTGCTGGGGCTTATGGGAGCTTACGCCATCCAGGCATTTGTTGTAAAAGGCAGGGCAGTGCCTGCCATACCGCCGATTGCCGCCTTTTGTATAGTTGGCCTGCTAGTGGCTTTATAATTAAAAGAAAACATTATAAAGAGAGCCGGATTTGTCAGGCTATTTAAGCAAACGGGGTATGGTAAACTGCACCTGTTTAAAAAATGGGCCATTAAAATTTATGATGGGAGAGAAATTGGATAAAGAAGTAGTAATCCGTATCAGGGGCCTTACCAGGCATTTTACTACGTTGTGCCGTAACCTTCTGGAAGTGGATGATTTGAGTATTGAAGTATCAAAGCTGGAAAATTTCCCAATGTGCCCCTACCTTTCCGGGCGGACCAATCTGGAGGTGCCTGCCTGATTCGACATTGCAGATCGAACGGGTAAACCGCAGCAGGATATTGATGGATTAATTATGCAAAGGCAGGAAAATATCTACCGGCAACTTATAAAAGAAACTCGAGTCTGGGCCAGGGGCAGGCAGAAGGGTCCCGGGCGCGCCTCAGGCCTCCGGCATGAAGCGATCTTAAATAACCACGCCTATTACATGGATAATGTTCCGTGCTACCGGAAACTGGCGCTTGAGGAAGGCTTAAGCAAAGAAGTTGATTTAAGTACCATTAAATCTTCCCTGATGCTGGAAGCCGGGGTTTTTAAAAGCTATGACCAGAAATGGCTGGATAACGGGGATTATACCCGGATGACGCAGTGGCTTTCGGATATCTACCACCGGCGTATCCATGTCGATATGGCCGGGGTTGCTGCCATAGATGAATGGATAGACCGGCTTGATAAAAACGGGATTTACGTGGTTTACAGTTCAGGCACTTCCGGTAACTTCTCTTTTGTGCCCCGACAGAAGAAAAACCGGGCTCTTTCCCGGACGGTTAACATTGCCGGGCTGTCCCCTCAACTTGCCAGCAGAATTGGAAGTGGCTTTGCTGGGGCTTTGCTTCGTATGTCTGCAGCGTTTGTGCCACCTGAAGGTGTTATGAAGTTTGCTACCAGAAAAGGCCTTGGCGGTTATGACGGATGCTTTCTTACTTTTCGTGGCGGCAGAATGGGAAACCAGTCACTGATAGAAGAGCTTGCTCCCATGTTTAGCCAGCATTACTTTCTTTACACTATGGATATAACCGGCTCGGCGCTTCGCAGCTTGCGGCGTGGCGCAAAAAACGAAGTGGAACGGCAGCTGGTTGAAGATTTGAAAAGGGAAGTTTTAGAGCGGAAGGAAGAGAATTACCGCTGCATTATTGAAAATATGCAGGCTTCGACTGACGCAGGCAAGAAAGTTTTTGTTTTCGGGGCACCCTATCAGTTCAAGGAGTTGTGCGAGATCCTGGAAAGCATGAACCGGTGCCTTGATTTGAAAGAGGGCAGTCTGGGGCTTTTTGGTGGTGGGTGGAAATCCTTTGCTGGGGAAGCTATAGAGCGTGAAGTGCTGGTTGAAAATATCAGCCTTAAACTGGGCCTGTCGCCGGAAATGATTCTGGAAGGCTATTCTATGACTGAAATTAACGTGCTAACGCTAAGATGCAGTAGGGGGCGCTTTCACATTCCGCCTTCTATAGAACCGGTGCTGCTGGATGAAGAGTTGAATGTAAAGGATGGCCTGGAAGGGGAAGGCACCTTTGGCTTTCTTGACGCTCTGGCGGTGGATTACCCCGGTTTCATAATAACCGGAGATCATGTGAAGATGGTGGAAGGCGAATGCGGCTGCTCTCTCTCCGGTCCTGCAGTAATACAAGTTGGGCGCAAGGCCGGTGTCGAGTTAAAGGGGTGCGGTGGTATTATGGGTTCTATGGGGGTATAAAAAGGAGGGGCACATGGAAGCGCTTTGCAACCGGCATGGTTTATTCAGGTTAAAAGAAGAGCTGGTTCGAGTTCCATTTGTAGTAAAAGGCAGGCTGGTATTGCCGCCCGAGGTTAGCCCGGAAAGTGTCAGGGAGGCATTCAGTCGAGCTGGTGAATATGCCACACTGGTAAAAATGGAGAACGTACAGGTTTTAAGGGAGCCTGTTATCCAGCGCTCCAGCATGAAGTATACCGGGGAATATATTTATCAGGTTATGCCTGCCCCCGGTGCTTATGAACTCATCGAGCCTGAAACAGCTACTCTGGCAGACGGCCTTTATCGGCTGGGTGTTGACGACATTCTTGATTATATCGAGTCAATCGTATCTACTTTGCTGGAAAACTATTCGCTGGCGATGAGGGTTCTTGAACTGTTGCGCCGGACCTCAGAGTTTCCGGAAGCGTTTCTTGATGACTGGATAAACAGTACAGCCTCAAGCTTAAACCGTGAAACCGCCCGGCAGATGATTGACAGTGAGCTATCTTTTATGGGAAAACCGGGCAGCCAATATCTTGAAGGCTGGGTTGAAGTTCCCGGCGGTGCCAAATCCGGGTGGTTAAGGCAAAAAGCGGTTGAAATATTCGGGCGAAATGAAAATATGCCTGAGGTAAAACGGCCGTATGTGCGGGCTATGCCTACACGTCAATTGCACATAACTGCCGGGAACGCGCCTGAAGTGCCGCTGGTTTCAGCCCTAAGGGCAGTGCTCACCAAGTCTGCCGCAGTAATAAAGATGCCATATGGCGCCACTTTATCAGGAGCTTTTTTTGCGATGGCGGCGGTTGCAGCCGCCCCCGATCATCCCATAACCCGGCACCTTTCTATGGTTTACTGGCAGGGTGGCGATGAAGCAATAGAGGCCGAATTACTGATGTCAGGTGCATTTGACCGGTTGGTGGTGTGGGGTGGGCATGAGGCCATAGCTTCGATGCAATCCAGAACCCATTTTGCCCGGGCTGTGTATCTTAATCCGCGCTACGGTGTGAGCTTTATCGGCAATGAAGCCTTTTCTGCAAGCCTGGAAGAAGTGGCGATGAGGGCTTCACTGGATGTAATGATACACAATCAGAAAGCATGCAGTTCTTCACTGGTGCATTATGTTGAGGGCTCAGCCGGGCAGGCTGTCAGGTATGCAGGAATGCTTCAGGAAGCGCTTTACAGGTGGGATGAGGAAATACCCAATTTTTTAAATCCTTTAAAAAAGGCTCAGTTGAAGCGTATGCGGCGGGGCCGCTATATCGGGGCTGAATGGCTGGTAAATACGCGGGAGGGAGAATTTTCATCCGGTGTGGTTGTTATTCAGGACGAGTTCGACATATTGGACCATCCCATGTGCCGGCTGGTAGTGGTTAAACCCGTAGACAGGCTTGAAGGAGCCTTGAAGAAGTTAAACCAGTTTGTTTCTACTGCCGGAGTTTACCCGGAAGAGCGCCGCTTGGAACTCAGAGACAGGATGCTCTCAAGGGGGGTTTCGAGTGTATTAAGCCTGGGGCATTGTGAAAACCTGTATTCCGGTATGCCTCATGACGGCATGCTGGTTCTTGGCCACCTGGTGGATTGGAAGAACAGTTAACCGGGGTTAAGAACATTTTAAGGCAAGGAGAAAATATTTGGAAAAATTAAAAAAAGCCTGGTGTAAGCTTATATTAATTTCCGTTGCTCTGACTTTTCTTTTACTTTCGCCGGTTTTTTATGAAATCTATTACCAGGCTTATTATTACACCCTTGTGATTCTTATCTCACCCCTGCCCTTTTTAAGGATATTTTATGAAAGAAAGCTAGACGAAGTTTTTTATCGGAAGTGGGAAAAACAACGGCGGTGGGGGTTCTGGCCAAATATGATACTCGGGAGCATTACGGGGCTGGTTTTTCTGGTGGTTTTTGTCAGCGCAGGCCAGTTTTTCGGTAGAGGGATTACTCCTGTGGATGTAGTCGAGCGCCTTTCCGGCGGGCCGTTGGTGGGGGTGGTGTTGATGATGGTTGTTTTTGCAGTAATTCTTGGTGTGGTTGGCTGGTATGAGAACGAAAACAGATTCAGCCGGATATATTACAACAGAAAATACGGCTCTTGAGCGGGTCCGCCCGTAAATATATTTTAAACTACTAACCATTTTTGCTTTTTTGCGTTACCAGTTATGAATAAACCTGAGGAGGGTGTTTTTATGGCTGTAACCGGAATTAAGAAGACGCTGATGCCGCTGATGAGTTTGGCACTTGCATTGTCTCTAGTGGCCTGCTCGCAGCCGGCAGCAGCCGGAATAATTAAATCAGACAAGCCACGCGATACTTCTCCGGGCGTGGTTTCCTCCGAATTAGATGCACTGGTTGAAGGTAACAGTGATTTTGCCTTTGACCTTTATCATGCCCTGAGGGCAGAAGAGGATGGCAATCTTTTTTATTCCCCCCATTCCATTTCGGTGGCTCTGGCTATGACCTATGCCGGTGCCAGGGGGATGACCGAAAAGCAGATGGCCGAAACCCTTAATTTCATTCTTTCACAGCCTGAGCTGCATTTGGCATTTAATGCCCTGGACCTGGAGCTTGCCAAGCGTGGTGAAGGGGCTGAAGGCAGTGACGGTGAAGGCTTCAGGTTAAATATTGTCAATGCTCTATGGGGGCAGGAAGGCTATCCTTTTCTTGGTGATTTTCTGGATGTTTTGGCAGAAAACTATGGAGCCGGACTGCGTGTACTTGATTTTGCGGGAGAAACCGAAAAATCCCGCCAGATCATAAACGACTGGGTGAGCCAGCAGACCGAAGAACGCATCGAAGAGCTGATACCCGAGGGAGTGATTGATGCAGCCACCAGGCTGGTGCTTACCAATGCCATCTATTTTAATGCCGCCTGGAAATATCCCTTTGATGAAGACATGACCAGAGACGGCATTTTTAACCTGCTGGATGGTGGCCAGGTTACAGTGCCCATGATGACCCAGTCGCAGGGGTTTAATTACGCCGAGGGGGATGGCTTTCAGGCAGTCGAGATTCCTTATGACGGGGAGGAGTTATCCATGGTTATTCTACTGCCTGAAGAAGGCCGGTTTGAGGCATTCGAAAATAATCTGGATGCCGGCAAAATGGCCGGTATCATAGATTCAATGCAGAAAAAGCAGGTTAATTTGACAATGCCCCGGTTTGAGTACGAAACGGACTTCAGCCTCAAACAGACTCTGGCAGATATGGGTATGCCGGTTGCCTTTAGCGGTGGGGCTGACTTTTCCGGTATGACCGGCTCTCCCGATCTGTTCATTGCCGAGGTATTGCACCAGGCGTTTGTTTCGGTAAATGAAGTCGGCACCGAAGCTGCAGCGGCTACAGCAGTAATCATGAGAGAGAGCGCAGCGCCCGGTCCGGAGGTTGATTTTACCATGGACCGACCTTTTATCTACCTTATTCAAGATAACCAGACGGGGGCAAACCTGTTTATGGGGAATGTTTTAAACCCTGAGGCCTGAGGCACAATAAATGCCCCGGCTACGCTGTATGTAACCGGGGCATTTATACATAGCTGGCTCGTTCTCATATTTTTCCTCTGATTATAAGCCGGGCATTGGATCTGGTCGCTTTGTTTGCACTCCCTGTGATAATATTTGTGTGTGGACCATTATAAACTGATATTAACAGAACATTTGAATCACCACGGCAAGCTTTTTGGCGGCAATATGCTCAAGTGGATAGATGAATTTGCTTATATTACTGCCAACATAGAATTCCCGGGCAATACCTTTTTAACCAAGGCGCTTGATAATGTGGTGTTTTTCAAAGCGGTCAGTTCGGGCGAGATTGTGCGGTTTAATATTTGCCGTTATCACCTGGGAAACACTTCAATTCAATACAACGTGAAGGCATTCGGCACCCGGGAAAATGGCAGCCAGAGCGAAGTGCTTTTTGAAACCAGGATTACCTTTGTGGCGGTGGATGAGAGGGGCAACAAGGTAAGTATTAGCAAGGATTGAACTTATAATCAATAATAATGATTGTTGATGCTCACACCCATATATTCCCGCCGGCGTTTAAACGGCGCCGGGATGAGCTTATGGCCGATGCCTGCTTTCGGGAACTTTACGGCAGGCCTGAAGCCAGGATGGCAACTGCTGAAGAACTTATCTCCAGCATGGATGAAGCAGGCATAGATGTCTCGGTAGTCTCAGCCATTGGCTGGGGCCGGTCTAATCTCTGCTGCGAACATAATGATTACATCATGCAGGCGGTGCAAAAATATCCCGGGCGGCTGATCGGCCTGGGTATGGTGCAACCGCTGGAGGTTAAAAGTGCCATCGGTGAAATTACCCGGATTTGCTCTGGCGGTTTGAAGGGTATTGGTGAATTTCGTCCTGATGTGCAGGGTGTTGACCTGGCCGACGAATCAATCACGCGTCCTTTTGTCGAAGCCCTGGTAGAGCGGGATGCGGTTTTGATGTTTCATGCTTCTGAACCGGTAGGGCATAAATACCCGGGCAAGGGGGGTATAACTCCTGAAAAACTTTATCCATTTATCTGTAGTTATGGTGAACTGGTAATAATCCTTGCTCACTGGGGTGGAGGGTTGCCATTTTATGCTTTAAATTCCAGAGTGCGCAGTGTTCTCGAGAATGTTTATTATGACACGGCTGCTTCGCCTTACCTTTATGAGCCCGGTGTTTACAAACAGGTGGTTGATCTGGTCGGTGAGGAAAAAGTGCTGTTCGGCAGTGACTATCCTTTACTTGAGTACGAAAGAGTTTTCAGGCACCTGAATGATGCAGGCTTGCCTCTGGAGCTAAAGAAACGGGTGTTGGGTCTGAATGCTATAAAACTTTATGGACTGGAACAAAGGGGGAGTTAATGGAAAAAATTCGCCTTTTTGTGGCTATAGAATTACCCGGAGATGTAAAACAGGAGATTGGCCGGTTTCAAAGTAGGCTCAGGCAAAGCGGCCTTGAAAATTTGAAGTGGGTTGCTCCCGAAGGTCTGCATATTACCTTAAAATTTCTGGGAAATACTTCATCCGGGCTTGTTTCAGATATTGAAAAGTCTCTGGAGGGGGCTTCAGAGCGGTTTGCTCCAATTGACATTGGCATTAAAGGCCTGGGTGCGTTTCCGGGTTTGAGCCGTGCCAGGGTTCTATGGGTCGGTTTAACCGGTGAGCTTGGCAGGTTGCAGCTGCTTGCCGAAGAGGTAGAAGGAAGCCTGGTGAGCCTGGGTTTTATCCGCGAAAAAAGACGCTTTACTCCTCATTTAACCATTGCCCGTGTCAGGCCTGAAGTTACCCCGGCCGAACTGGGGGCAATTTCTGATGCTGTTAGCCATGACAGCTTCAACCTGGGTTACCCGTTGAAGGTTGGCTCTTTAAGCCTTATGCAAAGCCAGCTTTACCCGGATGGTGCTCGTTATACCCGGCTTCACCTGGCAAAATTTAAAGCCAGATAAGCCACTTTCGTTATTGACAATTTTCGCTTCATAGTCTAATCTTTGAGCATAAAAAATTATAATAAGCCATCCCTGGGTGGCTGAAAGCGAGAATGAGATGAGAAAGCGGCGTTACTTCAAATCCGGGTTGAGCTTTATTATTGCAGTATTTATTATAATCCCTCTGCTTGCCGGAAGCCTTGTTTCCTGTGCTGATGAACCTGAGACACCTACGACACCGACAGCCACTCCAACTTCGCCCCCAGCCACAACCCCTGATCCTGTAGAGCCTCATGATGGGTTGCCTCTTGTTAGCTTTGACAGCGGCAGCTTTGCCGGTTCCAGTAATTGTGCTGTCTGCCACCGGAATCTTAAGGATGAAAGCGGCGCTGATGTTTCAATAGATTCCCACTGGCGTTCAACCATTATGGCCAACGCCGCCCGCGATCCGTATTTTTTGGCTAAAGTCAGTGCTGAAATAGTAAACGCTCCACATCTTCAGGAAACCATAGAGGATGTTTGCGGAACATGCCATACACCCATGGCAAGAACCCAGGCACTTGCCGATGGAACCGATTCGTTGTTGTTTGACCCGGGGTTTTTAAGCACCGAAAATGATTTACATAAAGCTGGTATCGATGGTGTATCCTGCACGCTCTGCCATCAGGTACAGCCCGATGGGCTGGGCACCGAAGATACCTTTGGTGGTAATTATGCAATCGACACCTCAACCTCTTCCCCGGACCGTCTGATATTCTCCCAGTTCCCGGATTCGGAGCAGCAGGTAATGGCTGGGGCTTCGGGCTTTACTCCTGTTTATGGAGAACATTTGAGCGATTCTGGGTTATGTGCCACCTGCCATACTGTTATTACCCCGGTGCTCGATGCCGAGGGCGAAGTGCGCGACACTTTCCCGGAACAGGCGCCCTTCCTGGAATGGGCTCATTCAAGCTACAGCGGGAATAAAGAATGCCAGGATTGTCATATGCCCTCTGCTGTTGGCGGGGTGCCAACAGCCAACATGCCGCCAAATATGGACCCCAAAAGCCCCTTTAGCCAGCATTTCTTTGTCGGCGGAAATATCCATATGCTTGAAATTCTGCGAGACAACCCGGATGCGCTGGGTGTTACCGCCTCGACAGACAATTTTAACGAAACCATCAAGCGCGCGCTTGACCAGTTACAAAATGATACCGCAACCGTCTCCATCGTCGATTCAGGTATTGATGGTGACACCCTGACAGTTGCTGTTAATGTGGAAAACCATGCCGGACACAAGTTTCCCACAGGTTTTCCCTCGAGAAGGGCATGGATTCATTTTGAAGTACTGGATAATGAAGGAAATGTAGTTTTTGAATCCGGTAGGCCGTATGTTGATGGGAGTATAGGCGGTAACAGGGCAGATGAAGAGATATACGCCCATGAACCACATTACGATTTAATAACATCACCCGACCAGGTTCAGATATACGAAGCCATACTGCAAACCCTTGAAGGAGATGTTACCCATACTCTTTTACTGGCTTCCACTTATGCCAAAGATAACCGCCTGCTTCCGGACGGATTCGATAAAACTACCGCTTGTGACATGATTGCTGTGTGGGGAGACGCTGTTAACGATGACAGCTTCACCGGAGGATCGGATACCGTGACGTATCAGGTTGATACAGCAGGCTTTAGCGGGCCATATACGGTTAAGATAAACTTTTACTACCAGTCGATGGCTTATAGCTCCGTAAATGCTTTATTTGAAGTAGATACACCGGAGGTTGCTGCTTTCAAAGAGTACTTCGATGCTTCGGATAAAACTCCAAAGTTAGTTGATTCAGTTACCATGGAAATTTCCTAAATGGAAGCAAAAATGTGGAGTTTCTGGTCAGTAGCGCGGGAATTATAACCGGCAGTGTCAGCATCCCGGTAGGCCTGATAATTATTTTCTGGCCAAGGCTGATTGCCTATATCATAGCTGGCTATCTGGTTTTGGTGGGAATTATTATGCTGCTTGCCTCTTTGTAAAAACTGTTAGCATCAGTAACCGGGGGTATTATATGTATTATTTTGCCTATGGATTAAATTTGAACCGCAGGCAAATGGCAAAGTGTTGCCCGGAAGCAAAGCCGCTCTTTAGTGCTACTCTGCCCAACTACCAGCTGGTTTTTGCTGGCTGGTCGAGAGACTGGAAGGGGGGAGTTGCTTCCGTAAAGCGTGCTGGCGGGGAAAAGGTGCTGGGTGGGGTTTATGAAATCAGCCAAAAAGATGAAAAGACACTAGATCGTGACGCAGGTTATCCGGGAAGTGTGGACAAAATCAAGGTTCTTGTTTTCAATGACGTACACGGTGGTGTAGAAGTTTTTACCTACATTGTTAAAAACACAGGCAGGCCAGCCAGCCCTTCTGCTGCTTATCTGGGAATTATGCGCCAGGCTTACATTGATTGGGGCCTTGTTTAAACCGGAATAATAAGACATATTTTATATAAATGTTAGCTAAAAGCTAAAAACCGTATTGACATTGTATCCGTTGGTGACTATCATTGAGTCTTACAATGGAAGTTGACAGAAAAAGGCCACCAAAGTTTATTACCGGGCAGAAGGTTATCATTCATCCGGTTAAAGAAGGCGGCAGGACCCCAAGGGATGCTGCCATTGAACCCTTTGCCGGCAAGACGGCAACGGTTCAGGATTATTATTATATTTACACTCCGGACCGTAGCCAGGTTTTTTATATTTATACCGTTAAACTGGGTTCCGGGGATAAGGCTGAAGTGGTTGCCCATGAGGATGAGCTGAAGTCTGTTATAGATTAATTGAACCTCAGGCACCTGAAATGTGGGTTTACTCAAGAATGTTAGACTGGCCCGTCCTGTTTGCGTGTGCGCGCAATCTCTTATAATGTTATAATCTCTGCATTATGTGTTTAATTAATCACCAAGGAGAATCATAAATGGAAAAAGAGGTTTTAAAGTCCGGCAAGAGGAGCCTGACGGGTAAAAAGGTTCGTTTTCTTCGCCGGCAAGGTATTATACCTGCCAATGTTTACGGGCATGGTATTAAATCAACAGCGGTCGAGTGTAATGAAGCAGACCTGGAGAAAATCATAAAAGGCGGAATATCAAGAATCATAACCCTTGATGTGGATGGAGAGAAGAAGAAGCGCAACGTATTCATTAAAGATATAAGCTACCATCCGATCCGGGACAACCTTCTTCATGTTGATTTTTACCAGGTCAAAATGACTGAAAAAATGACTGTAGATGTTCCCCTGGCAATAAAAGGGCATGCTCCGGCTCTTGATAATAAGGAAAACTTCCTGGATCAACAGCTAAACGAATTGACCATCGAGTGTTTGCCTGATAATTTGCCATCTCAGATTGAAGTTGATATAAACGGCCTGGTTGAAGCCGGACAGTCCATTCATGTTGGGGATTTATGCTCCGGAGAAGGTATAACCTTTATAACCCCTGAAGATTATCTGGTAGTCCGTGTGGCTCAGGCTGCTAAAGCTGGAGCCGAAGAAGAAGAGGCCGAGGAAGCCGGTGAGGAAGCAGGAGAGCCAGAAAAGGTAGGCGAGGAAGAGGCAGCCGAAGAAGAATAAGCTGTAGATATTTAAGATTAAGCGTTTTGGTCGCCCGGCTGACGGAAGCCGGGCGATTTTTTGTGATATTTATGTTGTAAAATAATAAAAAGCCTGAAAGCATTAAAAAGTATAGACAAAAGCTGGCAAAATGGAGTAAACTTCAAGACCCCTCACATTTAATACCAGTTACAAAGTAAAGGATCTTTTTAAAGCCTGCCAGCAAACTGACAGTAATTGCCCGGGTATTAAATGGTTAAAAGCAGGTTGGCTATTAAGAAAAAGATAAAGACGCCGGATATGTCCATCACGGTGGTAATCAGCGGTGCTGAAACCATGGCCGGGTCTATATTTAAGTGGCGGAAAATGTATGGCAGCACGGCGCCGGTCGTGGTGGCCAGCGTCGATATGGCAGCCAGGGTGAGCATGACTACAAT
>Ga0207421_10006313_pt1 | contig 12948 bp, 8 predicted proteins | sample SodLakKL_010_SED_4_FD_187542 | JGI IMG/M metagenome (GOLD analysis project Ga0207421, IMG submission 187542) | Alkaline sediment microbial communities from Lake Tanatar, Kulunda Steppe, Russia - 8KL_010_SED (SPAdes) (version 2) | ecosystem: Environmental > Aquatic > Non-marine Saline and...
CAGCATAGAAGCATTGGCTACCTGGCTATTTCTTTTTCTACTTCGCGAGTTAATTGATAAACTTTTTCTGATTGCTTTTCTGAAAGCGTACCTGAACCACAACTGGGCGTAACCAGCATCTGTTCTTTTAACCTGGAAAGATCGATACCCTTTGAAGAAAGTGTCTCCATCTTTTCCTGCAAGGAAGAAACCAGAGATGAAACTTCTTCATATTCTATAGAAGCAGAAGTAGGTACCAACCCCCAGGCAAGCAATCCTCCCTTCTCTAAAAAGGAGGAAAGAAGTTCAGGATAAACCATCATGGAGGTAAAATATTCGTAGGCGTCAAAATTGATTATATCCAGGTTTAGCTCCAGGGGGATGGCCCAATCAACTCCAGCACAAGCGTGAACCCCGGAAAAACCGCCTACTTCCTTTATAGAATCGTTTATCTCCTTCAAGCCTTCCTGGATAGCTTCCTTACTCAGTCCAACATAACTGGAAGTACCATAAGAATATATTCCCGGATCATCTACAAATACCAGTACCGGAAGCCCTAGCTGTTGAAGTTTTTGAACCTGCCATTTTGCATTAAGGGAAAGTGTTTTTACCGTAATATCCCGTAGCTGATCCTGGTAAAATGATGGATTACCCCTGCTGTCTGTTATGCTCAACCCTATAGAAACCGGTCCACTAACCTGACCTTTTACCATAAGGCTTTCCGAGCATACAGGAGGCTGCTTTAAGAATTCATAGAAACCTTCTGCAGCCTCACCGGGAAAGGCAAATGTTTCCAGACCGTTTTGGTGATCCTGTGACTTCAACACTTCTTCGTAATAACCTGCCAACAGCTCATCCCAATCATCCCGGTCATCCCGGAAAAAAACTTTGCCTTCATTTATTGATATCAGTTCCTTTTCCAGCATGGGGTTAAGATATTGTTTAATAAAACCTTCTTCAGGGCTTCTGCAGGGAAGTTGAGGCCAATGAGGAAGATGAACCAGGTATCTGGATATTATTTCCAGAGCCTTCGTGGTTGACCGGTAGGGCATACTACCTATAGCAGTAGCTTTCTTGCGTATTTTTTCTAAAATAAGTATCACCTTCTTTCAAGTTGTTCCAGCAAAAACTGGTTTCTCTTAATGGTAGAGGTATCCTGAGGGCAAAGCAACCCGTACTCTACGCTATCCACCAGCGCCAACCAGCTGGCTTCTATTATGTTGGAAGAGACCCCCACAGTACTCCAGGTTTTTTGGTCGTCCTTGGATTCTATCAGCACTCGTACCTTTGAACCGGTCCCATCCTTGCCATCCAGGACCCGCACTTTATAATCCATGAGCTTAATATTTGCCAGGGCCGGGAAGAACTGTTCCAGGGCTTTTCGTAAGGCGTTATCCAAAGCATTAACAGGGCCATTGCCTTCCGCAGCCGTATGAACCTTTTGTTCGCCTACGGAAACTTTTATAGTTGCTTCACATTTGATATCTTCATAATCCAGCTGTTGATAACCCTGTTTTTCTACAATAACCCGGAATCCTTCCAGCTTAAAAAGTCGGCTGTAAGCATTTAGCTCTTTCCATATTAATAACTCAAAAGTAGCTTCAGCTCCTTCAAATTGATATCCCTGGTGTTCCATTACCTTTAGCTTATCCAGGATTTTTTCTATCTCCTGGCCACTATCAAGTTCAATATTATTCTGCCTGGCCTTGTATAAAACATTACTTCTCCCGGAAAGTTCGGAAACTAAAATTCTTCTTCTGTTGCCAACCTCCTCCGGGACAACATGTTCATAAGTTTGGGGAGCTTTATTGACTGCATTAACATGGATCCCTGCTTTATGGGTAAAAGCGTTGTATCCTACATAAGGTTGTTGGTCCTGGGGGGACATGTTACAGGTTTCCGCAACAAAACGGGAAAGAGAAGCAAGATAGGGCATAGAGGAGACCGGGACTACTTCTTCCTGTAGCTTGAAATAAAGGTTGGGGATCAAGGTACAGAGATTCGCATTACCGCATCTCTCACCGTAACCGTTAATGGTACCCTGTACCTGCCGGGCACCTTTCCTGACTGCTACCAGGGAATTAGCCACAGCCAGACCGGCATCATCATGGACATGGATGCCCAATGGCACTGATATAGACTTATTAACAGTTTCAAAGATATCCTCCAGGTCCCAGGGCATTAATCCGCCATTGGTATCACACAATATTACCAGGTCGGCCCCACCATCCCGGGCTGCTTCTACCGTGGACAGAGCATAATGGGGATTGTTCTGGTATCCATCAAAAAAATGTTCTGCATCAAAGAATACTTCTCTACCCTGTTCCTTTAAATACAACACGCTTTCCTTTATCATGTTTAAATTTTCTTGTAAGTCGGTTTCCAGGGCATTCCGGACATGAAAATCCCAACTTTTCCCAAAGAGGGTTACCGCTTTTGTCCCCGCTTCAATTAAATTTCTAATGCTTGTATCCTTTTTAACATCGACTCCGGGTTTCCTGGTACTGCCAAAGGCAGCAAGAATAGATTTATTAAGAGGATAATTGTTCATGCTCCTGAAAAATTCTATGTCTTTGGGGTTGGAGCCCGGCCACCCGCCTTCAATATAATCTATACCCAATTCATCAAGTTTTTGAGCGATTTTGATCTTGTCTTTTACTGATAAAGAAATACCTTCTCTTTGTGAACCGTCTCTTAAAGTAGTGTCATAGATGGTAACCGGGGGCATCTTATATCTCTCCTTTTGCTGGAACCTTGATTTTTAATAAAGATTAATGAATTATTATACTCTAAAATGAAACTGATGTCTATGTGCTGTGGAAAAAGAAGATTACTTAAAGATAGTCATCTATATGTAAAACTCACTCCCATACCAGTTCATCTTCAAAGTGAGACGCCAGTTCCTGTAAAAATATAGAGGGAGGAGCTACTACGGGGGCTCCCCAGCGAAAATCGCTTTCCCTGGTTAAAAGGAACAGGAAACGCCTGGCTCTGGTAGCCGCTACATAGAACAAACGCCTTTCTTCTTCCAGGTCCGCAGCCATCTTACCCGGGAAAGTCCCTTCGTTTAACGCCAGGATAAAAACTGCTTCCCATTCTTTTCCTTTAGCACTATGAATGGTGGAAAGAGTTACATGATCCCTGTCCATATCTTCTCCCGGGGTTTCCCAGATGAGCGCTTCTTCCAGGGAGAGAGATTCTAAAAAATTCGACAGGTGATTAAACCTTTTGCCATAAAAAGCAAATTGCTCTATGGCCCGGTACCGGTTCTCCCAGCTGTCCGGGTAATTCTTTACCAGGGTTTCATAATAACCTTCCCTGAGAATAGTCCGAATCATTTGAAAAACATCACCTATTTCTTCTACCAAATGACTCAGCGTATTAACTATTACCAACCAGCCTTCCTTTCCACGGGAAGGCTTGATATTGCCTTTTATAATCTCTTTTACCGGTTCGGAATTCTGGTTTATTTGTTTTAGCACCTGGTCACAGGTAGAAGCCCCCAGTCCTTTTTGCATGGAGATTATTCTTCTCCAGGCCACGGTATCACGGGGGTTATATAATACCTTGAGCCAGGCTACTACATCTCTGATATGGGCTTTCTGCAGAAATTTCAGGCCGCCATAGGTACGGTAAGGTATGTTTCTTTTTAACAACTCAAACTCCACTTCCGAGGCAAGGTAGGAACTGCGGTAAAGTACCGAAATTTCCCCGGGAGGCACCCCTTTACCCAGCAAAGCTTCCATACGATCCACTACAAAATTAGCTTCACGGTAACTATCAGCTAACTTTGCTATAACCGGTTTTTCTCCCGAGGGTTTATTGGAAAAAAGCTCCTTATGTAACTGGCTGGTGTTATGAGATATAATCCGGTTGGCCAGATCTACAATTTCCGGATGGCTGCGGTAATTTTGCTCCAGTTTGATTACCTGGCAGCCAGGATGTCGCTCGGGAAAACGCAGCATGTTGCCGACTTCGGCAAAGCGAAACCCGTAAATAGACTGGGCATCATCCCCTACCACGCATACCGATGTATTTTGGGCAAACCAATCTACCAATCTTCCCTGTATCACGTTGGTATCCTGAAATTCATCAACCAGTACGTGGGAGAATCTATCCTGATATTTTTTCCTGATCTGCTCATTGTTCTCAAATAGTTCCAGCCATTTCACCAGTAAATCATCAAAATCAAAAGCGTTGTTTTCCTCTTTGCGTCTTTCATATTTAACATGTAACTCTTTCAGCCAGGGGATAAAACTTTCCAGCCCCGGATGATATTCTTCTACCACTTCTTCAAGCGAAAGTCCGGAGTTGGTTGCCTGACTTGCCAGGCGGTCGGCCATTTTCCTTTTCACAAATAGGTTAACTTCCTCCTCAGAAAGAGTTTCTTTATATGCATAAATAATTTCTTTCCAGAGGCTAAAACGATCATCCTCGTCCAGTATGGAAAATTTACTGTCCCTGTTAAAATATGAGGCGTGTTGACGTAATATCCTGGCTCCTATACTGTGAAAAGTCCCCGCCCACATTCCTTCCAGTTCTCCCACCAGCTGGTAAAGCCTGTTTTTCATCTCCTGGGAAGCCTTATTAGTGAAAGTCACCAGCATCAGGCGATGAGGAGGAACTCCGCAACTAATCAGGTAGGCGGCACGGTAAACCAGCGCTCTGGTTTTACCTGAACCCGGTCCTGCTATTCCCATAATTAATTTTTGATCCAGGGTAACAAAACGATGCTGCTCCCGGTTAAGCTCTTCAGATATACCTTGCCACCAATTATGCTCCATGCCTGTCTCGTCATCTTTTTCGTTCTGATGGTTTATCCGGTCCATTTTCCAGCTGTGCCCCCTAACTTGTTTAAAAAAAATATCGGTGCACCCGGGTGCACCGGAACTATAATCAAAAACCGTACATAAATCCACCCGGTTGCTCTTTTATCCGGTCACAGAACAACGCCATGACGCTGCTTACTTTCCAGTCGCTGCTTGGCCTGGAATACCAGGCCTTCTATTAATTCAATTCGGTTGGTGTTTTCTTTGCCATCGTAATAAACATTTACTATAGGTATACCCAGTTCTTCTTGCAATACCCCCGCCTGTGATTCCACTACCGACGCGGGCATGCAGGTAAAGGGAGCCACAAAAATGGCTCCCGCCACCCGGTCCCTATCAGCAAAAGCTGCAGTCCTTCCAATGGTCATGGGAGGCTCTCCTCCATAATGCTGGGAAACGTACTTGATAGCATGTTCCATAATTTCAGGTGGTTCCGGCTCTTCCATGCCTTTTAACATGGTGGAAACTACCTGGTTTAAGCGGTTTTCATCACGGTGTGCCAGCCGGTTAATAAATTTGTACCCCCATTGTTTGATAAAATTAGTAAAGTTCTTCTCAATAGCAAAGAGCTGCTGTGCTTCCCGATACTGAATAAAAACGGTATAACTGAACAATTCGGACGCAGGAGCCAGGCAGGCTTCTCCCCCGGCATCTTCTATCTTTTTAATTATTTCTTCGTTGCACCGTTCGTCCAGGCGGACATAAAATTCCCCTCCCACCAGAATTATAGGACGCATTTCCCGGCGTACAGGCAGGCGGTAAAATTCCTCTGACGCTTCCGACAGCAAATTTTCCACCGGACGCAAGTAGTTACCCCCCGGCAGCTGGAAAGTAGTACAATGGAAATTTTCCAAAACCCGAAGAAGCCGGGCGGCATAGTGATGGAATAATTCTTCTGCAGATCCTTTTCTTTCTTCATATGGACGGGTAGCATATAGCATCTTATGCAGCATATCCATGGCCTGAGCACCGGCGTAAACTCCCAGTGCCAGGCTGAACCCAAACCTCTTGATCACGTCTTCCAGTTTCACCGCACAAATCATGGCCTCTCCGTGACCAGCCCGGTTAATAGTCAGTGATTGTGTAGGCGCATATAAACCGTAACGGCATGGACCACAGGCCCATCCCTGGAAAAATACCACGTTTTTTTCTTTTTCTTCGGCAGGGCGTTTTTGTAAATATTCCAGGTAATCCTGTAAATTTTGGATAAAGGGAAGACATTCTTCACCATTTACATAACGTTTTGCCAGCGTAAGATCCTTGTCTTTGCTGGGAGGAAGCACTTCTGCTTCAACCCCACATCTCTTAAACAGGGCGGCAAATACATGCGCATGGGGCGCGGCATCAGGTATAAGGATCTTGTCCCATTCACCTTCTTCGGCTGATCTGGTCCTGGCAGAAAGAATTCGTGGGGCCTGGTAACCGTTCCTGGAAAGGCTGGTATTTTTAAAGGCCTCCAGCCTGGTAATCATACCTGCCGCAGCGGTATGTTCGTCCAGGGTAAGTCGGAGATAGCCGGTTATACTGTCCAGGTAATGGCGAAGCATGGCATTGGGGCCACATTTAAAAGGATCCTGCAGAACCAGATGTAGCAGGGGCAGCCCGGTCTGAGAAACTCTTTCATTTAAAAACCTTACCAGAATGGAGGCTGAAAGCATTTTCTGCAGTTGAACAGGATATATGTTATCCATCTCCTTCAATATTCTTTCCAGGTAAGCTTCAAATTCTTCCCGCAATGGATCCAGGAAAGCTGAATTTATTCTCCCCGCGTACCAACCTTTTAAGTAAGCCAGGAGAAAATCATGAGGTAAAGCAGTAAGCCCTTTTTGACGGGCGTATTTCAGCGATCCTTTAGCAACGTACTCATCGTAAATGGTGTAAGGTCGGCTTAGAAATACCGCTACTATCTGTCGCGGGTCTTCCTGAACTGATTCTAGAATTTTTACCGCTTCTTTTTCCATGCCGGCCTCGTAGTTGTCCATGGCCAAGTAACCAGCTACCACTGCCTGCTCCAGCTTTTTATAGTGATAATCATCATTTAATAACTCTCGGGCCACCGGCGCAAGTTGACGGATAATTTGAGGTTTACCCTCACGATAATTCAACTGGGCATAAAGCAGTTTGTCTTCATTTAAATTCAGGGAATTTTTAACTGTTCCCCTTATAGTTTGCAAAAGCGGGCAGGTAAAAGATCGAGGCCAGGATTGAGCCCAGGGAAGCGGTTCAGCATTGACCACTTCGGGGACAAAAATATAGTCCAGGTCTTGACGGGATAATTCGTAATAATGACCCACCAGTACCTTCATGGGATAACACATATCTGAATCAAGCCAGCGTTTTCCCCGCTCTAAAGTTTCTTCAGTAGTGTGTGAGGAAAGCACTACCTGTGCCCCTAATTCCCGGAAAAAAGCAGCCCAGAACGGGTAGTACTCATAAAAAATTCCGCAACGAGCTATGCCAACTTTAGGTCCTTCCTTGTTTACATCTCCAGCAGCTTCATAGAATATCTGCTGGCGGAGGCTGGCATAATCAGTTCGCTCTTCTGAAGCAACTTCTTTTTTCCAATCAGAATAACGTCCGCATCGGTCACCATAGATAAACTTGCTGCCATCCTTAAACTGGATTATGTTTAAAGTACAGTTATGCTCATGCTTGCATTCCGCCCTGCAGCTTCTCTTTTCCAATTGAAAAGAATTCAGTTCCTGCAGGTTACGGAAAGAATAAGTGCCTGTTTCTCCTCTCCGGTGAAAGTTCCTGGCTACCAGCGCGCTTCCCAGGGCACCGGTAAGTTCCGGGTGAGAAGGTATATAGATATCGCGACCTGTCTCCAAAGCAAAGGCGCTGGCCAGTGCCTGGTTTTTGGCTGTCGCCCCGGTAAAAATAACTTTACCTTCCAGGGGACGGTTTTCTACCGTCTTGCTCAGATAGTTGCGTGCTGAAGAATAAGCCAGGCTGGATAGCTGGGACTCCAGGGACAGCCCTCGGGCAGCCGCAGAAACCAGGGCAGACTGGGAAAGCAAGGTGCAGGTATCTCCCAGGTCCATGGCGTATTCCGCCTGAAACGCCAAATGGGAGAACTCCTCTTCAATTTTGACCCCCAATAATTCAGCCAGATTTTCCAGGAAAGTACCGGTTCCTGCAGCACAAACCGGGTTCATATTATAGTCGTAAAGAACCCCGTCTTTTATCTGCAAATACTTGGAGTCTTCTCCCCCTATTTCAATAATAGATAAGGTATCAGCTCCGTCAAAAAGATACTTGACCCCCTCTGCCTGGCAAGTAATCTCATCCACAGCGTATTCGGCATTCAAGATTTTTTGAGACAAAAAGCGGCCTGAACCGGTGGTACAGGCTACAATATTAGATGCTTCTATCATCTCCCCGTAATTTTTCCGGACCTGCTTCATTAATTCCAGCACTTGTAAAGCAGGGCGACCAGTAGTAGGCAGATAAACGCCGCCAATAAAACTGCCTTCTTCGTCCAGCAGTACGCATTTAGTAGAAACAGAGCCACAGTCGACTCCCATATATACGGTAGATAAATTAAAATCGCCCGCGCTTTTATCGTCCTGGTGATCCAGGTAGTGCACCCGGGAAAAATCCAGCGAGGGTAATGGTTGCTCCGGTTTAAAATCGTTTTCCAAAAACAGCTGTTTACTTAAACGGGAAAGCGGAATCACCTCATTACTTTGTGCCGCTCCCAGTGCAATTATGTACTCGTGATCTTCGGGAACTACTATTTCTACTTCTTGTTCCCTACAATATTCATTTAAGCATCTTACCACCGCCTTGTTATTGGCTACCCCACCGGTGGTTACCAGGGTGGAAGGACCTTTAATGCGGTTCTGAGCCACATTGCTGACTATGGTATCAATCAGTGCCCTGGCCATACCCAGGGAGACGGCGCTCTGGGTAGCACCTTCATTTATGGCATGGGTCATGTCTGACTTGGCAAAAACCGCACACCTGCCCGATATGGGGACTGCTTGTTCTGCCTCCAAGGCAACATCAGCCAGTTCCTGGTCATTGTACCCCATACGGGTAGCTTGTTGATACCAGAAAGAGCCGCTACCAGCAGCGCATTGACCGTTACGGTTGAAAAAACTAACCGTCCCGTCATCTTCAAACTCCAGGTAATGCATGTTTTCATGACCCAGGGAAAGCACCGATCTGGTATCAATACCCCGAAAAGCAAGTCCACGCTGCAATGCCTGGATTTCCAGCAGGGGACTGACACCCAGTTTATCGGACACCAGCTTGGCATTTTGTCCTACCAGTCCAAAGCGAATATTTTCTTCTTCGCACCCTTCCAGTAAATATTCCAGGCACTTTTGGGCAGCTTTTACCGGCTTCCCTGAAGCGGGAAAAGAAACCTTTTTAAACTGGTTGCCATTAACCAGCACCCCTTTAACAGAAAAAACACCCATATCAAGGCCCAGTCCAGGCAATCCCTTGGAAAAAACATTATCGCTGTTCATCATCTTTCATCGCCTCCTTACGTTCTCAAGCCAAACCCGGCCAGAAAAAGGCACGTTAGTCCTATACCAGTAATATTTTATCTTACGGAAGTAACTTCAAAAAATATTATAACATAACAAATAGAGCCACATTCAAGTGAATCATTACTTATTTTGTAAGAAGTATTAAAAAAAATTATTCATCCAAGCTAAGAAAGGGGTTCAAATATTGTATCTTGATACTATGGAAATGTTGGTACGGCAATCATTCTATATATTTATCATGCTGCTGGAGATTTATGGTGCTATAGTTATTTTCCTGGCAGCAAACAGCATCTTTTTTTCCTTCATCAGGCCCCGTAATCAAAGCGATCACAAACAAAGAGCTATCAGGCTGGCATTTGCCCGTCACCTGGCTTTGGGGTTAGAATTCCTCCTGGGGTCTGAAATAATTCGCACCGTAGTCGTGCGCAGCTGGAGCGAATTAAGTGTTTTAATGATAGTATTAATAATGCGAGCATTCCTGGCTTTACTGGTAATGTGGGAAATAAAACAAGAACAAAAGATCCAACCAGACTAGTCCAGGTTTACCGAATTTGCATTTATCCTGAAGTTATTATACAATAAAATTTATATTTAATCCTTAAGGGAGGAATAACATGAGCATTATTTATCCTTTTACTGGCCTTCGTTACAATCCTCAAAAAATTGACTCTTTGTCTAAAGTTATCGCACCTCCTTACGATGTTATAGGCTCCGAAGAGCAGGAACAACTTTACCAGGCAAGCTCCTACAACATTATCCGCCTGGAATACAGCAAAGAGACCAGTGAAGATACCTGGGAAAATAATCGCTATACCCGGGCAGCCTCTGATCTTCACCGCTGGCTGGAAGAGCGTATATTAATCCAGGAAGACCAGCCAGTTTTCTACTGGTACGAACAACAATTTTCCTGGGAAGAAAATAATTATTGCAGAGATGGCCTTATTGCTACGCTCAAAACCGAACCCTACGAGAGTAATTCCGTAATACCTCATGAGGAAACATTATCCAAGCCTAAAGAAGACAGGCTTCAATTGCTCCGGCATGGTAAAACTAATTTTAGCCCCATTTTCGGTCTTTATCCCGACCGGGAAAACAAGATAGAGAACAGGTGTTCTTTTATGAAAAATTACAAACCGGAGATAGACTTTTACGATTCTAACCACCAAAGGCATCGATTGTGGCTTATTAAAGATCCTTCCCTGCAAAAAGAAATACAGTCTATTTTTGAACCTTTTACTGTATTTATTGCCGACGGACACCATCGCTATGAAACCGCCTTAAAATTTTCTCAAGAAATGGCTGCCTCAGGAAAAACAGGGTACGACCATGTTTTAGCAGTCCTGGTTAACCTTTACAGCCCGGGGCTTTTAATATTACCAACTCACCGCGTGCTTTATCATGTACCACAGTTAGATATGCCAGATTTCATTGGGTCCTTAAAAAATGAATTCGAGTTAGAAGAATGGGGCAATCCCCAGGAGCTATATTTAAACAAGTTTCTTGAATATCTACAGCAAAAAGGACAGGATTGTTTTGCATTCGGCATGGCCACTCCTGAAAACGTTTACTTATGCAAGCAATATAATAATTCCAGGGCTTCAGAAAAACTGGATGTTACCTGGTTACAAGAAAAAGTTTTAGAAGAAAAAATCGGATTAACTCAAGATAGTATAAAATCAGGCCAAAACCTGTTATACACCAGGAGTGCCCGAGAAGCACTTGACCTGGTAGTTAAAGGGCAGGCCCAGGTGTCTTTTTTACTCAACCCGCCTGGAATTAACCAAACTATCCAAATGGCCCAAACCAGCGATAGGCTTCCCCAAAAATCCACTTACTTTTTCCCCAAGCTTATCAGTGGCCTGGTGCTCAACAAGCTAGACTAGCAGCCTTGAAGAGAGTTGCTGAAGTCATTCAACCAAGAGATGGCCAGTAGGGGCTCATTTTTTCTTTAACCTGCTCTATACGTTTGTCCACCGCCGGGCCGGAGGCAATATTTTGAGCGGCTGCCTTAAAATCGACCTCTGCCCGGCTTAAGGATTCTATAACTTTTCCTACTGATTTTGACTGGGCCTCTAAGTGATAACCACCTTCCAGGCATAGCAACATCCGCCCCTCCGCAGATTCCCTGGCAACCTCCTTTAAAGCGGCTGCCATATAAAAATAACCCTCTTCGGTAACATTCATGCCGGCCAGGGGATCTTTAATGTGGGAATCTTGTCCTGCGGAAACCATAATTAACTGGGGGCCATAATCCTCCAGTACCGGCACCACAATGTCTTGAAATATCTTAAGATAATCTCCATCCCCGTTTCCCCCGGATAAGGGAATATTTATATTGAAACCCTCCCCTTTTCCGTTACCGGTATCATCTATATGTCCGGTACCGGGATAAGCGGGACTCTGGTGCAGTGATATAAATAACACTCCGTCATCTTCATAAAAAGCATTCTGCGTACCGTTACCATGATGGACATCCCAATCAATAATGGCAATCTTTTTTAAACCAAAATCCCTTTGGGCTACCCGGGCAGCTATAGCTATATTATTAAAAAGGCAAAAGCCCATAGCCCGGTCTTTTTCCGCATGATGTCCGGGAGGCCTGACCAGGGCAAAAACTTTCCGGGCACTTCCTTCCATGGTTTCTTTTAGTCCGGTGATGGCTCCACCGGAAGATAGAAGGGCCACCCGGTAAGACTCCGGGACAATATAGGTGTCCATGTCCAGGAAATCCTGGTTTTTCTTACAGGCGCTATCAATAAAGTTAACATGATCTGCACTGTGTACCAGGGTTATATCACTTAAATCAGCATACTCCGGCTCCAACATCACGGTAATTTCATGAAAATCAGGCTCATTCAGTAATTCCCTGATAGCTTCCAGTCTTTCTTTTCTTTCTGGATGTCCATGGTTAGTGTGAATGAGATAATCGGGGTGGTAAACTATACCTATAGTTTCTCTTTCCTGCGACACTTTACCAGCCTCCTTTATTTATTTGTTGTGGCCATGCCCCAAAGCTTCATGAATCCTTTTCCAAAGAAAAGGGCTTTGTTTACGCAGGACCACTGGTTTACCTTGATGGTTCACAAAAGCATGCTCGGTGTTCCCCCGGGCCAGGGTCTCTTCTTCCCTGATGACCTCATAGACAAATGACAGGCGAACCTCTTGTAACGAATCTACCCGGGTCGTAACGGTTAAAAGATCATCATATAAGGCTGGTTTCCTGAATTCACAGTACACATTAATAACCGGTAAGTATAGATTGTTTTTTTCAAACTCCTTATAAGGAAGTCCCAGCTCCCTGAAATACTCGGTTCGTCCTACCTCAAACCATACCAAATAGTTGGCATGATAGGCCATTCCCATCTGGTCAGTTTCCTGGTAACGCACTCTCACTCTGGTTTCTCCTTGGTACACCCAGGGTCAACTCCTCTCCCATATGCAATGCTTATCAGGATCAAAGCACAGTTGCTCTTCCGCGGTACAGCTGCCCCCGGAGGGAATCCAGGGTGATAAATTCCCCTTCGGAAATTAAGCCGGTAGCATTTTCTACACCTACAATGGCAGGTATCCCCAGATTGACTGCCATAATGGCTGCATGAGAGGTGAGCCCTCCCACCTCGGTCACCATGCCCCTGGCT
>Ga0207421_10006314_pt1 | contig 12947 bp, 2 predicted proteins | sample SodLakKL_010_SED_4_FD_187542 | JGI IMG/M metagenome (GOLD analysis project Ga0207421, IMG submission 187542) | Alkaline sediment microbial communities from Lake Tanatar, Kulunda Steppe, Russia - 8KL_010_SED (SPAdes) (version 2) | ecosystem: Environmental > Aquatic > Non-marine Saline and...
CGGAAGATCGATATGTTCTCTTTCTACCTGTTCGCTTTCAACCTAACCTCGTCTTCACTCGCTCTCATTTAAGGATCGCAGCTTCGATATGGCGCTGTCTATGTGCTCTATCTCCGCAGTTTTTGTTTCTTCGCCGTACAGATTGAATAAGGATTCCTTTGCTTTCTTCAGGTCCTGTATAGCTTCTTCGAGCTTGTTCTGTTCATCCATCTTCTTCCATTTTAGAGATGTTAAAGTTGATAAGTAATTTTTGCTTTCCTTATAGAAGGTAGATTAGTGAGTGGTATAGATGATCTTTATTACAACAAAGGGAGTTTATTCAAGCAGAAAGTTAGAGAATTTCGATTATGATTGACAGTTGATTACATTATCATCTGCGGAGGATATCAACCGCACGTGATATCTACTGGAAAATCTGTGATTATCCATGGATATTTGGAATTCTATAGGAATTCCGAAACATATGAAGTGTCAACCGTTCTGATAATTATGATCTGTGGTTGACGGTGTAGGAGGGGCGGGACTCCTTTGCCTTGTTCCTGTCTTATTCCTCCAACTCATTTTCACATTTTTCAATCCAAGGTTCTATCCCCATCTCCTCAAACATCGAGAGTGATTTATTTATGTATTTTTCTTTTTTTTCGCATTCCTCCATATCTTCCCACAAAAGAGCATATTGAAAAAATAATTCTGCTAATTCTTTTTTTTCTCCAGTATCTTTTAGTATCTCTTTTCCCTTCTCGAATTCTTCTTTAGCCTTAGTCCTTTCTCCTTTCGCTCTGTAGGCCATCCCAAGAACACGGTTAATGATGCCTTTTTCCACTTTTGCATCAATATTTTTAGAGATTTTTAAACCTTTTTTACCCCTTTCTACCGCTTTCTGAAAATCATCTTCTAGAATGTTGATTTTTGCCAAACCGTTTAATAGATGAGGGATTATTTGTAGACATCCTATCTCTTTGCTAAGTTTCAAGCCTCTTTGATATTTTTTCGTCGCTTCGTCCAACTCCCCTTTTAGTAAAAATATTTCGCCTAAATTGTTTAAGGAAGCTGCTATCCCTTCAATATAATTAATTTCTTCACTTATTTCTAAACTCTTTTTTAGCTTCTCAAGAGCAGTATCTAGATCTCTCTTTTTTAAATAATATTTTCCTATATTTATTAAAATTGCAGCGATACCTTGTTGGTCACCTATCTCTTCCCACATTTTACGACATCTTTGATAGTATTCGATGGATTCTTCAAGTTCTCCTTTTTTAAAATATGTTATCCCTATATTATTTAAACAAGCAGATATATTTCTTTTATCTCCTATTTTCTTTCTTGATTCTAAACTTTGCTCATAATATTTCAAAGCACTATTTAAATCTCCCTTTTTTAAATAAACACTTCCTAAATTGTTTAAAGAATAAGATTCACCCTCAAGATTTCCGATTTTTTTCCATCTTTCTAAAGCCGTTTCTAAGTGACTAATAGCTTTGTTGAATTTACCTTGATATGAGTAGACAGTACCTAGACCTTGATTTATATTGGCATATTCTCTATCACTATTAATATTTTCACAAATATTAAGAGCTTTTAAAAAGTCTTCTTTAGCCTGGTCATATTTTCCCTGGCGCATCTTCGAAAAACCTTTCCTAGATAACAATCTACTGGTTTCCATATTTTCATTAGATCGTTCCTTTAATCCTTTTTTTACAGTTTCTATAGCCTTATTAAATTCACCTTTCCTCTCATACACATTAGCTATTTTTCTATAAATTCTTTGTTTGTATTTTGGTTTTATTTTCTTTTTAGGTATCTTTTCATAGTATTCTAGACTAATATCATGCTTTCCTATGATTTTGTTTACATCACCAAGATTCTCCAGAATTTTCCATTTCCTTTTTTCATCCAAATCTCCTTTTTCAGCAAGTTTTAAAGCCTCTTTGTACATCTCCATGGCATCTTCATGAGCATAAATACCTTCAGCTTTCTCTCCTGCTTTAAGATAATATTCAATCCCTTTCGAAAAATCTTCTGCTCGCTTATAGTGAAATCCGAGATCAGAATAATGGCCTTCAATATCGTCTTCAAATAATTCTTCTATAGAGTCACCAACACGTTTATGAAGTTCTTTTCTCAGATGTCCAGGAATGCTTTTATATACAGAATGCTGTATCAACCCATGAGTAAAGTAAAATACATCTTTACCAGGTTCGTTATCCCACAAACCAGTTTCCGTTAGTATATCTACATATTCTAAAAGATTTAGGGTATCAATATCTGTAACGAAATCTAATAACTCAAAACGTACTTCTTCACCTATTATACTTCCCATCTTTAGTATCCGTAGATTCTCTTCGTCTAGATTTTTTATTCTCCTTCCTATTATATCATCAACTACCTCGGGAAGATCGATTTTATCTGTTTCTAAAGGATATTTATTGCCCTTTGGGTCAACAGTACCGTCATCTAACATCTGTATGACCAACTCTTTTAAAAAAAGAGGATTACCTTCTGAGGTCTTGTGTATAATTTCGATGAAATTCTTTGGGACATCTATCCTACCTATGAGCCTTTGAACTATTTCCCTTGTATCCTCCCAAATCAATGGGTTAAGTTCCAATTCATCATATAAATCCTGTCTATTCATTCTTTGAAGGACTTCATTCAAAAAATCGTTATGATCGACATTTTCGGATCGATATGCTACTATTAATAATAGTGGTGCATTTTCTAATTTCTCTGTAAGGTAATGAATGAGCTTCAATGAGGCCTTGTCAACCCATTGTAAATCATCAATAAATATCACCATAGGATATTCTTCAGCCAATGACTTTATGTTTTCAGTGGTCTCCGATAAGATCAAATTTCGGATAGTTTTTACTTCGTTCTCATCTCTCCAATCTTTCTTTTTCTCTTTTGTGTATGTGAATTTCATTGGGTCAGTATTATTTGATTTTTGGAATTTATCAAATGCTTCTTTGAAGGGGAGGTACGGCTCCGAAATATTATAATGCCCTTTGCCCGTTAAAAAATCAAATCCCTCTGATATTGCATAATCTTTAAATTCATTCACAAGTTTGGTTTTACCGATACCTGCTTTACCTTTAATCAAAATGGCTGAAGAGCAGAAATCATTTTTATTAACTTTCTCTAATCTCTTTTTAAGGAATTGAAGTTCATCTCTTCTACCTGAAAAAATCTCCTCGGGTTTTTCTTCAAATTCATTAAGATTGATGACATTATTCTCTTTAATATTGTTAAGAGTAAATAAAAGAGGGTTTTTGGAGTGAATATGAGAATCGATGTGTTTAAGTTTAATTTTGGACCTATTTGACTTAGTCTTGACGGTAACTTTTGTTTCTTCAAGTTTTTCTATAATATTTTTTGCCTTATTTTCACCTTTAGGTGTGAGCGAATAAACCTTTCTTTTTCTTTTTGACCCTTTAATGTGGCTAGAATCTACTTTAATTAAACCTTCTTTAGCTAGCTCTCTCAACAACTTGCTGGTCCTATATATAGATAGATTAACTGCCTTGGCGATACCATCTTGACAAAGGCTATATGGAGCTCTTTCGTCCACCAAAGATTCATTACTTAGAAGTCCTTGATTTTTGAGATGTATTAGAATCTTATATCTCCCGGTGGAATAATGCATTTTTTTCTCCCTTACCAAAGTACAAATTATATCCCATTCTTAATTCAAATAGAAAATTTTCTAGGAGGGATTTATATCTTTTGATTAGATTGGACCTCAACACCTCCTCAAACGGAGGATAGAAAATCCGAAAAGAAAGAGGAAAAAATATGGAAAAAGACAAAATGTATAAGTTTTTGGTCTTTTGGAGTACGATGCTACTGGTGATTTCAGTGATGACAGTCGCTGCGGGAGCATTTGTTTCCGACGAGGAATTAGATAGTGATACAAGTAATATTGTTTTGGCGGAAAATGTAGACAGAGAAAAAATATCGTTACTGAACGAAATGGATCTAGAAATCGTTGACAGGTACGGAAATTTTGCCTTGATAGATGTAGGTGAGTACTCAGTAAATGAGCTAGAGGAAGTAGATTTGCAGATAAACAGACTTGAAAATCGTGGAGTTATACATGTTAATGGTGAAACAATCGATCTAGATGATCAGAATGAAGGTGATGTAGATATACATTCCTCTAGTGAGTTACCTGATGGAGAATCTTTCTGGATAATACAATTGATAGGACCAATCAATCCCGAATGGAGAACCAACCTTGAAGGTCAAGGAGTGGATATTCTCGACTATACACCAAATTATGCCTATAGGGTTCGTATGGAAACAGATCTCGCAAAGGACATAATGGAACTTGATTATGTAGACAACGTGGTCCCTTATAGATCAGAATGGAAGATTCATCCTAATATTGAAGAAAACAAAGAAAAACTACCCACCGAGTTAAATGTAAGAATGATTCCGGAAAAAGAGATTGGAGAGGAAGTATTATCCTCAGAAATCAAGTTGGATGGAACTGAAAGAAAACTAATAGAGGTACATTCAATAGAAAGGATTGAAGAATTATCTGAAAAAGAAGAGGTTCTTTATATTAGTCCTCACGTAGAACCTGAATTACACGCAGAAACAGATACTCAGACAGTAGGAGGAGGCCTTTGGTTCATGGATGACGAATACGAGTGGAGCGAATCAGATTTTTCCAATAATCAACATCGTGAAGGAGATCCAGATACACCTTACAGAAAACATGGAGAATATGGTTCATATATGAATCAGTTAGGTTACACTGGAGAAGATGTAACTCAGGTCGTAGCTGATACTGGGCTCGGGACTGGCGAAGTAGGTAGTGCAGGACATCCTGATTTTACTGATAGAGTAATCGGAGGATATGGTTTCGGTGAAGATGAAGATTATTGGGGCGACGGAATGTACCATGGAACCTTCGTAGCTGGTATAACAGCGGGCGATACTTACCATGGAACTGGTGCAGAGTATCCCGGTTGGGCTCCTTACTACATGGGGCAGGGCCAAGCACCAGAATCAGAACTTTTTGCAACTAAGATATTTAGCGATGCAGGTGGATTCATAGGCCCAGAGGATTATTTCGAAATTGTCGAAAAACCAATGCAACAGACTGATGGAGAAGCTTACATCCATATGAATTCGTGGGGAGCTTCTACAGACGGAGACTATACCGAATCAGATGAGGACTTCGACAGTGCTGTTAGAGACGCAAACAGAGAAACAGATGAAAACGAACCCATTGTAATTACTGCCTCTGCAGGTAATGATGGAGCACGCGGTGATATGTCAACAGGAAGTCCAGGCAATGCTAAAAACGTGATAACTGTAGGTGCAACACATAGTTATATGCCAGATGGTTCTGAATACGGCGGTGAAGATACCAATAATGCTGAGGATATGGCTGAAGGTAGTTCAAAAGGATTTACTTTTGATGCTAGGGTAAAACCTGACGTTGTCTCACCTGGTTGGGATGTGATGTCTCAAGTTGGCCCTCCGGTAACAGATGAACCTACCTATGGATGGTCTTCTGGTACTTCTTTCAGTAATCCGGATGCTGCTGGTGCAGCTTCAATCATTGTGGAATGGTATGAAGAGAAGTTCGGTGAGAGACCTAGCCCAGCAATGGTAAAAGCTCTAATGATAAATACTGCCGAGCCATTAGACTCAGACTTGTCAGAAGACAATAGAGGTCCTATTCCTAACCAGGATCAAGGATGGGGTCATATAGACATTTCTAAATTAGAACACCCTGAAGGTATTGGGGTTTCTCCAAGAGAAGACCAGGACATACTATTGGAAACGGGAGATATTGAGGAGTACTCGGTGAACTGGGAAGATCCGGACGAACCATTAAAGATAACACTACATTGGTCCGATCCACCAGGAAGTCCCGGAGCTTGGCATCAATTGCAGAATAATTTAGATCTTGAAGTAGTGAGCCCTAGTGGTGAAATATATCGGGGTAATGCCTTTGACTTGACAGGAGATGGTGAAAGTGATGATGGTTTCACGCATCCTCATCCTGATGGACAACCTTTGGAAGGTAGGTTTTTTGATTTTGATGATTCAGGTGATGGTTGGGACGATACTAACAATGTATTGAATGTTTTTATACCACCAGAAAAGTATGAAGATCTTTCGTGGGATATTAGAGTGAAAGGTACAAATATTCCTGAAGATGGAAATCAAGATGGGGATCCTAACCAAGACTATGCGTTAACGGTGTATAATTCACCCACTCGATTACCCGATAAGTACGGAGAAATAAGTTTGAACAAAGAAGAATATTCAGGTGATGATACTGTCGAGATAACATTAGAGGATTATGATCTTAGAGGTGAAATGACATATACGGTAAACCTAACAAGTGAAGTGAATGGGGAAATTATAGACGAGGAAGACGTGATTTTAGAAGAGGAAGACATTCAGGGTGTATTTAAAGGAAACATTCATACGACAGAAGAGAAGGAAGACGGTGCATTGTATGTAGAGCACGGAGCGGAGATAACAGCGTGGTACCAAGATGAAGACCCTGGACACCCTGATGATTATGAGAACAATTTCCAGAGTTCTTCTCAAAGTAATACTATTGAAGATGGGGACTCCAACGAATTTGACTATTTATCTCAGGAAGACATCAAATTCCCTGACATGAATAACTTAGAAGATTGTGTAGAATTGAACGTTGATGATACAAAAGAAAGGAATAGAATTTTCGATAAACCGGATATAGATGGCGAATACGAGAAAAGGGAGCCTATAAGGATTGATTCAGATGAAGACTTCGCAGATCAAGCCGATGAAGAGGATTGGCCTGGTGATGGAAGTGAAGATAACCCGTACATAATAGGGGGTTATGAAATAGATGGCTATAAGTTTGGATTCGGTATATTCATAGGAAATACTACCCATAATTTCGAAGTGAGAGACAATTATTTGTATGGAGCAAGTCATAATGATGTTCAATATCACTGGAATACAGGGGTTCATCTTTACAACGTGACAAATGGTATGATCGTTAATAACACGGCTTCTTCCAATGAGAACAATGGTATTTATGTACAAGAATCTCACGATAACGTTATTGAAGAGAATGTAGTTGAGAATAACGAAGACTGGGGTATATTGGTTCATGATTCCAATGAAAACACAGTAGTGGACAATATTGTAAACCATAACGGTGCTCAAGGTATCAGACTAGATCACGCCGATAATAATACAATCATGAGTAACACAGTTAGAGATAATGATGGTGACGGTATTCTTCTTTGGAACTCTAGAGATACTATAATCCGAGAGAATACTGTAGAAGACAGTGATAGTTCGGGAATTGAAGTTTATGGAGGTCTAGTGCCTAGGGAGAGAGCTGGATACAACATTATCAAGGACAATCATTTAGTGAACAATTACTTCCAGATAAACCTTCATGAAACTAACTTCAATACAGTTGAAAATAATACAGTAATAGCAGATCAGGATTATCTACGTCAGCGAGGACATAGAGGTATCCGACTTAACCATGTCAACAACACTGTCGTGACTAACAATACAGCTACGGGTCATCGTTACTCTGGAATTCAAATAGCTCGTGAATCATATGAAAACCACCTTGAAAATAACACTGTTTCAGATAACGATTGGGAAGGTATTGTAGTTATGTACGGACCGAGTAGGAACACTATTGAAAATAACGTAGTGTTGAATAGTGGTTGGTCTGGAATACGTGCTTGGCAAGGCATGGGAGATCAACCTTACAATAATACCTTCGTCGATAATACAGTATCCCAAAATTCTAACCACGGAATTGAGTTGTATGAATCTCCGAGTAATACTGTCGTGAATAATACAATTAGTGATAATGATGAGTATGGTATTTTCATGGAGGAAGCCCCTCATAATATTTTAGAAGATAATAACATTGAAGAGAACAGCATCTCAATAGTTGGAAATCTTATAGAATACTGGGACACTCACAAAATAGGTACATCAAATACTGTCGATGGAGATCCAGTTTATTATTGGAGTAATGAAGACGGTGGAACTATCCCTACTGAAGCAGGGCAGGTTATACTAGCTAACAGCACAGAGGTTACGGTGGAAAACCAAGAGATAAGCGCTGGGGACATAGGCATCTTAATTGGTTTCTCTGATAACAACATCATAGAAGATAACTCAGTTAAGAACAATTGGGCTTATGGTATTCGTATTTTCGAATCTCATAACAATGAGTTCCTGAGTAATACCCTCTCAGAGAACGAATGGTATGGTATGTATGCTGCCGAATCTAACGACAATGAATTCGTAGATAACACTCTAGAGAACAATGAATACGGACTATATCTTGAAGGGAGCGAAAATAATTTGATTTATCACAATTTGTTCTTTGAAAATTCTATTCAAGGCCATGACGACGGAGAGAATTCTTGGGATAATGGTGACCCAGCTGAAGAAGGCCAAGGCGGTAACTATTGGTCTGATTATGAACTAACTCATAGGGGAGATGGTATTGGAGAAGAACCTTACGATATTTCTGGCGATGACAATCAAGACAATTATCCTTGGGTAGACCATTGGATGCTTCTTCCTTATGAGCGAGACACCGGTGTGAGACAAATCATTACTCCTACAGAAAGAGCAGTAATGCCAAATGAAACCATAGATATTAGAGCAGAAGTGGCCAATTTTGGAGAAGAAGATGAAGAACAAGTACCTGTTAATTATGAAATTGGGACTGATGATAATGAACAAGAATGGTCCGGAACAGAATACGTTGATTTAGATGAGGGAGAATATAGAGAGATATTCTTCGAAGAATGGAATCCACCTGAAGAGGGACAGTATTACATTAATGTTACAGCTGACCTTGAGGAAGACGAAAATCCTGAAAATGATTATATGGAAGAGTCCTTTGAAGTCAAGGATATACACGATGTCGGAGTTACGAAGATAATCAATCCACAAGAGGATGTGTTTAATGAGACTCAAACAGTGGAAACTACAGTTGAAAACTTTGGTAATGTTAACCAAACAGACATACCAGTCGAGGTGGAAATAACCTATGAGGAAACTGGAGAAATTGAGTATTTTGAGGAAACAACAGTAGATCTCGGAGCCGAACCACCACTCTACGAAGGAGAGTCGAGTACACTGACATTTGCTAATTGGACTCCGTCATATACAGGTGATTACACGGTAAATATTACGACACATATGGAAGGTGACCAAAATCCAGAAAATGACTATAGTGTGAAGAATGTCCATGTCTCACCTATCGAAATAAACTTTGAAGCAACTTCAATTGACGCACCAGAAGATCCGATCTATCAGTACGAACAAGAGATTCTAGGCACAGTAACAAATATAGGTAATTATCCGACAGATACACAGGTAGAGATGATCATTGAGAGGATAGATGAAGAAAATCTACTGTCTGAAGATTTTTCGGATGGACTACCTGCTGGATGGAGTGTAGAAGATAGGGATGGTTCAGGAAACACTTGGACAGATGAATATGGGGATTTCATGGAAGTAAATCCTGAATATGATAATCAGCATGACATATTATGGAGCGACACAATAGATGCAAGCCAAATAACCGAAAGTCTTTCATTAGAATTCTACTCAGAATTTGATGGTGTGTCTTCTAGAAACTTGTTGCTTTCCACTGATGGAGGCGAAACTTATCAACAAATTAGATCTGATATCGAGTCGGGCCTTGTTGAATATGATATAACAGAATTTGCAGCAGGAGAAAATGAAGTGATGCTAGGTTGGGAATTCCATCTAGAAGAATTGACAGGTGACGAGTACTGGCAAATTGATGACGTGAACATATATGGCGAATATATTGGACAAGAAGTCTATTCTGACATAGGAACCACGCCCGAGTTGGAACCAAGCAAGAGCTATCAAATAGAATTCGAAAGCTGGCAACCCAATGAGGATGTGCTCCCGAATGACTATTTATTCACAATGGAAACACTCCATGAAGAGGACGAGGAACCTGAGAGCAGTCTAATCTCTGAAAGAAAATCTGTGGATTACAATCAACCACCAGAATATGAAAATCCGAGTCCTTATGATGGTGAAGAATCTGTGACTCATTCCCCATGGTTGAATGTGACAGTCACAGATCCTAGTGGGTATGATCTAGACATCGATTGGTATCTCTATGAATCAGAAGGAGAAGATGAATGGACTGAAATAGGAAACATTACAAGATTAAATAGAGAATCAGGTGAGAGACATGGGGTTCAATTCAGATTTATAGATTCTAATAGTACTTTCAAATGGCAGGTAGAAATAACAGAGGGTTATGAAACCGTGATATCAGAAAACTGGACGTTCTCAACCTATGAACCCCAACCGATATGGAAAACAGCGACGGCTAGTATAAATACTGAACCTTCCGAGCCGGCAGAGAACCTATCCGTAGATTGGTATAGTGAATCTCAAGAAGAACATGGATATGTAAAGACTCTAGAAGGAAATATTGTAACTTGGGATAGTTCTCCTGATGATTACGTATCTGATTATATAGAAGAAGATGTTTTCTTCTATGACGATGTTGCCGAAGACAAGGGTTATAATACTGGTACTACCTCTGAAGAAGACATAGAATGGGATATAAGAGACCACGGTTCAGTGGTTGGTGAATCTGCTTGGGACTTCGGAGATGAAGATTATGGTGCTTACGAATCATATCAGAGCTGGTTGATATCTCCTGAGATTGAATTACCTGAGGAGTCTCCTAATATTGAATTGAGTTTCAATCATTGGAGAGATTTCTATCAATTTGAAGACGAATTAAGGGATGGCGGTAATCTCAGAGTTTCTACTGATGGTCCGGACGGACCTTGGGAGATAATCGAACCTGAAGAAGGCTATGATGGCACTATATATAATGGAAGGAACAATCCTTTAGGTAACGAACCAGGATGGGGTTATGAGATTGAAGAATGGGAAAACGTCAATTTCAATCTTACCGATTACGAAGGCCAATCGATTCATCTGAACTGGACTGCTGGTATAGATGACTTTACAGGAAACAGAGAAGGTTGGAGAATTGATGACATTGAAATCACTGCTGAGTATCCTGTGAGTCTTGAAGAGCCAGATGCTGATCACTACAGATTGTACAGATCTGAAGAAGAACCAAAGGAGTGGACAGAGAATCACCAAATTGCTGAAATAGAAGCTGATGGATCTGAATCTTATGCTTACCATGATGAAAACAAGGCTGATGACGGAGAAGAATGGCATTACCTAGTGAGAACAGTAGATAGAGTAGGAAATGTAGAATACAATGAGAATAGCGTTATGGAACCCCCCTTACCTGAAGTGAATGATATAAAACCAGAAGACACCTCAACAGTTTCTGAGGAAGTAATAGAATTATCCGCAGAGGTAAACTCACCAATTGACGAACCGCTATGGGTAGGATTCTACGACCTCGAAACAGGTGAACTAATTGATTCAAATGAGGGGATATTAGATGGTATTACCTCTGTTGAATGGCCTCTTTCAGTAGAAGAGATGGCCCAAGAACATGAATGGTATGTTGTAGTTTCCTATGAGGACTACAATATCCAGGTAAACACAATGAGTCCGCCTGAAATTATCGATGAAGAATGGGAATGGTTATACGACCATGAACATAGATCAGAAGCAGATAATGCCCTAGGTCTTACATCTCCTACAACTTGGTATGGAGGAATCCGACTCGATGTAGAAGATAGAGCAGGAGAATTTATCACTGAGATTGCATATTACGATTGGGAAGCAGCAGGTGACTGGGCTCAAGGAAAAGTTGCAACTATAGAAGACGATGCAGTAGATGAAATAGTAGCTACCTCAGAAGAATATGAACCCACTGGTGCAGGTTGGGTAGAATTGGAACTTGAGGAAGCTTTGGAAATTGAAGAGAACGAATACTGGATATTGATGAACTTTGATGACTATGGGGACGGATACTATCCATTTGGAGTTAGTGAACCTTATGTTGAAGATGGAGGATATATCAATTGGGATAATCCTTCAAATTCAGAGGATTGGGATGATATCGGAGACTTTGCTTGGCACATCGAGGCCAATATTGCAGAGATGACTGATATTCAAGGCCACAAGTTCTATTGGGAAGACGTGATTGACCCTATAGCCGAAGCAGGAGAAGACTTTGAAGCAAAACAAGGTGATGAAATAGTATTGGACGGAACAGCTTCTGAAGACAACATTGGAATTACCGAATACAAATGGACTATACAGGACCCAATGGGAGAAGAGACGGTTAAATATGGAGAGACAGTAGAATATACTCTAGAATATGCCTTGGACTATGAAGTTGAGTTGATAGTATATGATGAGGCAGAAAACTATGATACAGATACTATAGAGATTTATGCTATCGATACAGAAGATCCAATAGCAGATGCTGGTATATCTGATCAGATCCGACTTGGTGATGAATTCATTTTTGATGGGTCGGGCTCAATGGACAACGTAGAAGTCGTTAATTGGACATGGAGCATTGAAGGAGTCGCAGGTGAAGCAGAGGGATATGAAGAAAAACTCTATGGAGAAACTGCCGATTATTATTTCCCATACACAGGTACTTACGACATCGAATTAAAAGTGAGCGATGCCGATGGGAATAGCGACACAGATAAGATATCGGTAATAGTGAACCCTGCAGTATACGAGCTAACTACTGATGTCGAAGGAGAAGGAGCGATTTATCCGGATCATGGATACTATGAAGACGGGACTGAGGTTAAATTGACGGCAGTACCTGCCGAAGGTTGGAAGTTCGTCGAATGGACAGGAGATTATGAAGATACCGAAGAAGAGATCACCATTACAATGGACGAGGACAAAGAGATAACAGCCGTGTTCGAAGAAGAACTAGAGCCTGCATACTTCGAAGTCGAGATCACAGACTACGACGACGAAGT
>Ga0207421_10006315_pt1 | contig 12945 bp, 9 predicted proteins | sample SodLakKL_010_SED_4_FD_187542 | JGI IMG/M metagenome (GOLD analysis project Ga0207421, IMG submission 187542) | Alkaline sediment microbial communities from Lake Tanatar, Kulunda Steppe, Russia - 8KL_010_SED (SPAdes) (version 2) | ecosystem: Environmental > Aquatic > Non-marine Saline and...
GCCTTGGTGAGCGCGTCACCCTCGCCCTGCCCGCCGAGGCGGGCGAAGAGCCCGCGCAGGTCGACGCCGGTGAGGTCCGAGCCGATCTGCAGGCCCTGCTCGAGGTTCGACGCGACGTTCTTCGCGAGGCTCGAGGCGCCGTCGGTCGAGATCACCGTCATCCTCTCGATCTCGCTCATCGGCTCGCTCGCCGCGCGCACGACGTCGGGCAGCACGCCGGTGAGCAGGTCGATGATCGCCGCCTCGCCGTAGAGGCGGAAGGCCTCGGCGTTCTTCTCCCGCGCCTCGGCCTCGGCCTCGCCCTTCGCGCGGATCGCCTCGGCCTCCGAGCGGCCTTCGAGCTCGACGGCCTCGGCCATCTTCGCGCGCCGATCGCGCTCGGCCTCGGCCTCGAAGATCGTCGCGTTGCGCTGGCCCTCGGCCTCCTGCTCGACGCGGAAGCGCTCGGCCTCGGCGGGCCGGCGGACCTCGGCGTCGAGCTGGCGGTCGCGCAGGCTCGCCTCGCGCTCGGCGACGCGCTCCTGCTCGGCGACGACCTCCTGGTTGCGCGCGGCCTCGCGCAGCGGCCCGGCGGCGTCGGCCTGCGCCTTGGCCTCGTCGGTCTCGGCCTTGATCTCGGCCTTGCGCAGCTCGAGCTGACGCTCGGCGTTGGCGATCTGCTCCTCGGCGCGGTAGCGCTCCTCCTCGGAGGCCTGCCGGGCGCGCGCCTCGGCGATCTCGGCCTCCTGCTCGACGCGGGCGGACTCGGGTCGCCCGAGGTCGGCGAGGTAGGTGCCCTCGGTCTGGATGTCCTGGAGCTGGAAGGTGTCGAGGGTCAGGCCCTGGTTGGTGAGGCTCGTCTCGGCCTCCTCGGCGACCTCGGAGGCGAACGCCGCGCGGTCGCGGATGATCTCCTCGACGGTGAGCCGGCCGACGATCGCGCGCAGCGAGCCCGAGAGGACCTCCTGGGTGAACGGGACGATGTCGTCCTGCTGGGTGAGGAAGCGCTGCGCGGCGGCGCGGATCGAGTCCTCGTTGCCCCCGACCTTGACGATCGCGACGCCCTCGAGGTCGGTCTTGACGCCCTGCTGGCTCACCGCGCCGCGCACGCCCACGGAGATGCGCCGGCTCGAGAGGTCGAGGACGTGGAGCTTCTGGATGAACGGGAGCACGAAGACGCTCGCGCCCATCACGACCTTCTGTCCCGAGAGGTCGGTCGAGACCTCGCCGGTCTCGGGGTTCTTCACCGCCCCCTCGCCCTTGCGGCCGGTGATGATGAACGCCTCGTTGGGCCCGGCCACGGCGATGCGCCGGACGATGAGGTACACGACGAGGACGAGCAGGACGACCCCGCCGACGATCCCGGCGACGAGGGGGGTGTCGAAGAAGAAGGAGATCATCAGCGGCTCCGGTGGGCGCGGCGGACGGGCATCAGCGCTCGAGGGGGGCGACCATGAGCGCGGAGGAGGACAGCACGGCGGTGACCTCGACGGGCGTGCCGACGTCGATGGGCTCGCTGGCGCGGGCGTTGTACTTCATCGTCTGCCCGAGGTGGCTGACGTTGACCTCGCCGAAGCCGCCCTCGGGGATCGGGGTGACGACGACGGCGGTGGCGCCGACGAGGTCGCCCGTGCGCACCGACTCGTCGGTCGGCATCCGCATGAGCGAGCGCGTGAGCCCCCCCGCGATCCCACCGACGACGACGCCGCTCGCGAGGCCCGCGAGCGCGCCCCCGGTCACCCCGACGTCGGTGGCGTTCATCGTGAGCGCCCCGCCGAAGCCGAAGGCCGCGAGGAACGAGGCGATGACCGGCCCGGAGAGCAGGCCGCCGGCGGCGTCGACGTCGAAGATGTCGAGGATCTCGCCGAAGATGAGCGCGACGATGAGCAGGGCGAGGCCGATCGCGCCGATGATGAGGAAGCCGAGCACGACGCGCCACCTTTCCACCGTCGAGGCCGACGGGCGAGGTCGAGTCTAGGGTCCCGGAGCGCCGCGGGCAGGGGGAGCGCGGCGAGGGCGCGGCGGCCGCTACGCTGCCCGCCCATGGACGTGAGTCGACGGATCCCCGCGGTGGCCAGCGAGGTCGGGCGCCTGCGCGAGGTGGTCGTGCACCGCCCCGACCTCGAGCTGCGGCGTCTGACGCCGGCGAACAAGGACGAGCTGCTCTTCGACGAGCTCGTCTGGGTCGGCAAGGCCCAGGAGGAGCACGACGCCTTCGCCGAGACGCTCACCCGCGAGGGGGTGCGCGTGCGCCACCTCGCCGACCTCCTCGCCGAGACCGTCGCGCGGCCCGCCGCGCGCGCCGAGGCCATCGCCGGGGTCGCCACCGTCGACGCCTGCGGCACCGAGCTCGTCGAGGGGGTGCGCGCCCACCTCGACGCCCTCGACGACGACGAGCTCGCCCGCCACCTCCTCGGCGGGGTCACCGTCGGCGAGGTGCCCGGCGCCAGGGACGGCTTCGCCGGCGGGGTGCTCGGGCCGACGGCCTTCCTCGTGCCGCCGCTGCCCAACGCGGTGTTCACCCGTGACCCCTCGGCGTGGGTGGGCTCAGGGGTCGTCGAGAGCCCGATGCACCGCGTCGCCCGCCGTGGCGAGCGGCACCTCTGGCGCACGATCTATCGGCACCACCCCGACTTCGCGGGGCTCGCCGACACGGTGTGGTACGGCGGGCAGGAGCGCAGCTACGAGCCGGCGACGATCGAGGGCGGCGACGTCCTCGTCCTGAGCGAGCGCTGCATCGCCGTCGGGGTGAGCGAGCGCACCCACGCCGTGGCCGTGGAGAACCTCGCCGCGCGCCTGTTCGCCGCCGACGCCGTCGATGTCGTGCTCGCCGTCGACCTGCCGAAGACCCGGGGGACGATGCACCTCGATACCGTCCTCACCGTCGTCGACCGCGACGCCGTCGTGCTGTGGCCACGCATCGAGCAGGCCGCGACGGTGCACCGTCTCGAGCCGGGCGGGCGGCGCATGACCGTGCGCGCCGAGCCCGACCTCGTCGCCGCGCTCGCCGAGGGCCTCGGCGTCGACCGGCTGCGGGTCATCACCACCGGCGAGGACGAGGTCGCCGCCGACCGTGAGCAGTGGGACGACGGCAACAACACCCTCGCGCTGCGCCCCGGCGTCGTCGTGGCCTACGAGCGCAACGTCGACACGAACCGCCGCCTCGAGGAGGCCGGCATCGAGGTCCTCGCCGTGCCGGGCTCGGAGCTCCCGCGGGGTCGTGGTGGCCCGCGCTGCATGTCCTGCCCCGTCCTGCGCGACCCGGTGGCGACCTCGTGAGCGACGACGTCCGCCTCGAGCGCTACACCGGCTCGTGGGCGCCGGATGACCCCGACGCGAACTTCAAGGCCGACGTCGCCGAGCGCACCCGCGTCGATCCGCTGCCGACGCTGCGCGCCCTGTCGGCGGCCACGAACATCCCCGTCGGCGCGCTCGTGCGCTACGTGCTCGTGCGCTGGGCCTCGGAGGGCTCCGAGGCGCTGCTCGCCGTCGGCCCGCCGACCGTCGAGCGCATGTGGGAGCGCGTCGCCGCGGCGGAGGCCGACGGCACCGACGCCGCGCGTCTCGAGGCCTACGAGGCCCTGCGGCAGATGCTCTCCTGGCTGCGCTCGCCCCTCGACGACGAAGACGGCGCCTGACGCGTGGCGTCGGGCGCCGCCCTCGACGGCTCAGGTGCGGCGGGGCCTAGGCGCTGAGGAGCTTGCCGATCGCCTTGGCCGAGGGGACCTTGCCGCTGACGACGACCTCGCCGTCGACGACGAGCCCCGGGGTCGACATGATCCCGTAGCTCATGATCTCAGCCATGTCGGTGACCTTCTCGATCGTGGCCTCGGTGCCGAGGTCGTCGAGGGCCTTGCGGGTCTGCTCCTCGAGCTTGACGCAGTTCGCGCAGCCGGGGCCGAGCACCTTGATGTCCATCATGTCGCGGGTCTCCTTCTCAGAGGGGGCGGGTCGGGTCGTGCGGGCGGGTGGGGTCAGACGACGAGGTTGAAGAGGTAGCCGATGACGAGGATGCCGACGGTCACCACGGCGGTGAAGATCACGATGAGCGGGGTCTTGAGCACGCGCTTGAGCAGGATGAGCGAGGGCAGCGACAGCGCGACGACGCTCATCATGAAGGCCATGAGCGTGCCGAGGCCCATGCCCTTGGCCCACAGGGCCTCGACGAGGGGGACGACGCTCGCGACGTTGGCGTAGAGCGGGATCCCCGCGATCGCGGCGACCGGCACGGCGAAGGGGTTGTCGGGGCCGGCGTGGGCGGCGAAGAAGTCCTCGGGCAGCCAGCCGTGGATCATCGCGCCGAGGCCGATGCCGACGAGGACGTAGGGCCAGATCTTCCTCACGATGTCGACGGTCTCGGTCTTGGCCGCCTCCATGCGGTCGGCGAGGGAGGGCTTGTCGTCGGCGGCGCTGATCTGCCCGACGGGGGTGTCGAAGACGAAGGGCTCCACCCAGCGGTCGAGGTCGAGGCGGGACAGCAGCAGCCCGGCGGCCACGGCCATCGTCATGCCGGTGGCGACGTAGAGCACCGGCACCTCCCAGCCGAACATGCCGAGCAGCATCACGACGCCGACCTGGTTGATGAGCGGGCTCGTGATGAGGAAGGTGAGTGTGACGCCGATCGGCACGCCGGCGGCGACGAAGCCGATGAACAGCGGGACCGAGGAGCACGAGCAGAACGGCGTGATCGCGCCGAACGAGGCGGCGACGACGTAGCCGGTGATCGCCCGCCGCCCGGCGAGCGCCGCGCGGACGCGCTCGGGGGAGATGTGGCTGCGCAGCAGGCCGATGACGTAGATGAGCCCGCCGACGAGCAGCATGATCTTCACGACGTCGTAGAAGAAGAAGTGCACCGCGTGGCCGAGGCGGCTCTCGAGGTCGAGGCCGGCGAGACCACCGATGACGGCGTCCCACACCGGCTCGTTGACGACGTAGAGCAGCGTCCACAGCGCCGCGCCGCCGGCGAGCAGCGCGAGACTGCGCCGCCGCGACGCCGCCGCCTCGGCGGTGGCGTCGTGGGTGGCCGCCGTCGCGGTCGGCTCGCCCCCCGGAGCCTCGTCGGGGGCTGTGGTGTCGGTCGTCGCGTCGTGGCGGTCGCTCACGGGGACCTCGGTATGACGTGGTGTGCGTGCGGACGGTTGGGGGCGCCCTCAGGCCTCGACCAGCGCGACGGGCTCGCCGGGCAGGGCCTCGCGGGCGGCCTCGAGCGCGTCGGTCTCGATGGCGTAGGTGACCCACCGACCCTGCCGCTCGGCGCGGACGAGACCGGCCTCCCGCAGGACCTTGAGGTGATGCGAGAGGAGGTTGCCGGCGATGTCGAGCTCGTCGCGGAGGTCGCAGACGCAGCTGGGCCCAGCCGTGAGACGATCGAGGATCGCGAGGCGCAGCGGGTCGCTGAGCGCCTTGAAGAGCCCTGCGCGGCGGGCGAGCTCGTCCATGGGTGCGCCTCCTTCGGTGAGGCTGGGTTGGGCCCCGATGCTCCAGCGGACATTGATCCAACCATCGTTGAATCAACGCCCCTTGAACTGTAGGGGCTCCCGTCGCGACGTCAACCACCGCGCCCCGATGCGGTCCCAACGACGCCCGGGGCCGGGGCGAAGGTCCCGGGGGCGCGGGGGCCGTGTGGCAGGCTTGTCGGGGAGGCCCCGTACGATCCGTCGGCACGGGCACCGGCTTGCGGTCCCGCAGGCGCTGCCCGCCACCTGGAAGGAACCGCGATGCGCACCGACCGACTCGCCGGGCTCCACTCGGCCTTCGCGTTGGGCGCCCTCGCGCTCGCGGCGCTGCTCGTCGGCGTCCTCGCCCTGGCGGCGCCCGCATCGGCGCAGGAGGACGCCGACCTCCTCTACTTCTGGGGCGACGGCTGTCCGGTCTGCGAGGTCGCCGCCGACTGGCTCGACGATCTCGAGGAGACCAGCCCCGAGGTCGACGTCGCGAGGTACGAGGTGTGGTACGACGAGGAGAACCAGGAGCGCTTCGTCTCGACGCTCGCCGAGCGCGGCGAGGACGCCTCCGCGGTGCCGGCCTTCGTCGTGGGCGATGAGGTCTGGATCGGCTACACCGAGCAGATCGCCGACGACATCGAGGCCGAGCTCGCCGAGACCGTGGGCCCGCCCGTCGACAACGACGCTGAAGGGGACGAGGTCGCGGCGGCCGACGGCGGCGCTGACGACGAGGGCTTTCCCTGGTCGACGGTGATCCTCTCGACGATCGCCGCGCTCGGGGTCGTCCTCGCCATCGTCGCGGTCTCCCGCGCGGGGGGCGGCAAGCCCGTCAAGCGCTGAGCGCCCAAGCGGAGCGCCGGCGCAAGGAGTGGCCCGGGGGAGTGCCTCCCCCCGGGCCGAATGCCGGTCGCAGCGCGTCGGGCGCTAGGCGGTGTCGACCCGCTCGACCTTGACGCGGGTGTCGAGGAAGACCGTCCCACCGCCGACGTTGTCGACGAGCGGGGTGTCGGCGAGCACGTCGTCGTTGCGGCGCATCGCGTCGTTGACCATGAACCCCGCCGAGGACCGCCGTGGATCGCCCTTGACGAGGTCGCCGTCGACGATCTGCGGATGGTCGCCGTGCAGGACGTCGCTGGCGACCCGTGCGCCGAGGATCGCGTCCTCGGCGCCGGCGATCCGCCAGTCGCTCACGCCCTGCTGGCGGTGCCCGTAGTGGTGCGTGCCGGCGATCGAGCCGCGCCGCACCCGTGAGGTCAGCCGGGCGGCGCCGTCGACGCTGCCTGAGCGCGAGGAGATCCGCACGACGTCGCCGTCGGCGACGCCGAGGTCGGCGGCGTCGTCGGGGTTGATCTGCACGTGGTTGCGTGGGTGGGTCTCGTGCGCCCAGTAGTCGTAGGCGGTGCGGGCCTTCGTCCGCGTCGACTCGCGGAACGTCGTCACGGTGAAGGGGAACTCCTCGGCGTCGGCCTCGGCGAGGCTGCGGCCCATGCCGTCGTCGGGCTCCCGGTAGGTCGCGGTGCCGTAGCGCAGCCTGCCGGTCGTCGACTCCGCCGTCGAGCCGAAGACCTCGTGCCACATCTGCAGGCCGTAGAGCGGGTCGACCTCGACGCCGATGGTGTGGCGCTCCTCGTCGTCCCAGGCGGCCTCGGGCGCCTCGAAGTAGCCGCCGCGCACGAGGACGTAGGCAGCCTGGCGCCACTCCTCGTCGGTGAGGACCTCCCGGTGGGAGGCCACGGGGAAGCGCTCGGCGTAGGTGATCTCCTCGTCGGGCGCCTCGGGGGTCGCGGCGTTGTGCGCGAAGTTGCCGATCGCGCGGACGTAGTAGTCCTCGGCCTTCTCCAGCGGGAAGGCCTGCCCGGCGTGGGGGCCCTCCGGGTCGCCGGGGATCGCGTCGGGTCCGAAGCCGGGAAGCCCGAGCTCCTTGGCGCAGTCGATGAGGAAGGTCTCGAGCATCATCGCCCGGCCGTCATCGGTCCGTCCGGTCAGCGGCTCGACGACGGGCTGGCGGATCGCCGAGCCCGGCGCGGTGCAGGCGGCGGTCTGCTGCCCCATGAAGCCGTACTGCCCGTCGAGGAACATCACGTCGGGGACGATGTAGTCGGCGTAGACGCTCGACTCGTTGATCGTCGTGTCCACCGAGATGAACAGCGGGATCTTGTCGGGGTCGGCGAAGGTCTCCTCGAAGCGCTTGCCGCCGGGCACGGAGTTGCGCTGGTTGACGTAGTAGTTGATCCACACCTTCACGGGGTAGGGGTAGGCCTGGTCGGCGCCGGCGAGCGCCTCGGTGGTGATGCCGGCGTGGGTGAAGGGATACCAGGGCCGCTCGGAGGGGTAGGGGTCCCCGTCGTTGGCCTCGGCCTTGGCGTCGGCCTCGGCGGTCTGCTCGTAGAAGACGTCCGAGCGCCCGGAGATCCGCGAGATGTGCGCACCCGAGGGCCCCGGGGCGTCCTCGACGGTCGCGAGGTCGTAGAGCCCGCTGTCCCAGCCGGGACCGCCCTGGTTGCGCACGACCCCGCCCTTGCGGTTGAGGTTGCCGATGAGCGCGTTGAGCATGTTGACCGCGAGCCCGGCGTAGACGCCCTGGGCGTGCATCGTCGCCCCGCGGTAGCACGAGGCCGTGGCCTTGCGGCCGTGGCTCACGAACTCCTCGGCGAGGCCGGTGATCTGCTCGGCGGGCACCTCGCAGATCTCCGCCCACTCCTCGATGCTGCGGCTCTCGGCCTCCTCGCGCAGCAGCTGCAGGCTCGACTTCACCGCGACGCTGGTGCCGTCGTCGAGGTCGACGGTCGTGTCGACGTAGAGCTCGCCGGCGTCGACGTCGACGTTCGGCGTGACCTCGCCGGTGTCGGGGTCGACGACGAGGTAGGCGTCGACCATGACCTCGTCGTCGCCCTCGCCGTAGGGCACCATCCGGTCGATGCCGACGTCGCCGGCGCGCAGGAAGCGGTGCTGGTGCTCATGGCCCTCCTCGACGACGACGAGGAAGGCGCTGTTGGTCCAGGACGGCTCCCCGTCGGCCTCGGCGGCCTCGGCGGAGCAGTTCTCGAGGTAGGCGGCGTCCTCGCGCTCGTTGGCGAGGATCCACTGCATCATCGCGAGGAGCATCGCCGCGTCGGTGGCCGGCTTGATCGGCACCCACTCGTCGACGTAGTGCCGCGCGTGCTGGGCGTAGGGGTCGATGAGCACGACCTTGCCGTCGCCGTCGGCGTGGCGGTTGGCGAGGATCGGCGCGGAGGTGTTGACGCCGGGCTTCCAGCCCGCGCCGAGGCTCACGCCGAACATGAGCATGAGCTCGCCGTTGACGATGTCGCCGAAGAGCTGGTTGACCGAGCCTGGCTCGGGGTCGTAGTTGTAGCGCCCGGTGAAGAGGTAGTTCGCGGTGTACCAGTTCATCTGGCAGAGGTCGGTGTGGCTGACGTAGTTCGTCGAGCCGATCGAGCCGAGGAAGCGCTGGATGAACGACGTGCGCGGCGTCTGCCCGCGCCCGGTGTTCCACACGAGGCCGTTGGCCGACGGCCCGAGCTCGGGCGCGTCGGGGTCGATCGGGTCGGTCGCCGACAGCGCGCGCAGGCCCTCGACCTCGCGGTCGTCGCCGGCGTCGGCGAAGAGTCGTCCGCCTTCGACGACCTCGTCGATGAGCTGCTGCCAGCTGATCGTCTCGAACTCACCGGAGCCGCGCTCACCACTGCGCTTGAGCGGTAGGCGCACCCGGTAGGGGTCGTAGAGGTACTGCAGGCCCGACACGCCCTTCATGCAGAGCGACCCGCTCGCGCGCAGCGACTCCTCCAGCGTGCTCTCGTAGGGCAGCGGCTGGTTCATCGTGTTCGCGGGGTGGAAGGGGTTGCCGAAGAGCGTCCTCGCCTGTCCATCGCGCACGACCGCGCGGGTGCCGCAGCGCGCGTCGCAGGACAGGCAGATCGAGTTGATGACGACGGCCTCGTCCTCGCTCGGCCCCGGTCCGGGCTCCCTCGGCTCGTAGCGGGGCGCGACGAGGTTGCGCACCGTCGCGTAGCCGCCGGCGGCGCCGACGCCGAGGCCGCCGAGGACGGTGAGGAAGCGGCGCCGGTCGTCGCGCTTGGCCTTGGCGAGCTCCTCTGGCGGCTTGGACTCGTCGACCGCGCTCGTGTTGTGCTTCGCCCCCCGGTAGGGCAGGAACCACAGCATCGCCCCGGCCGCGGTGAGGGTGAAGACGAGGAGGGCGATCGCCGCGAGCCAGCCCTGCTCGCCCCAGAAGCCGATGTCGGCGGGCACGACGCCCTCGAGGGTCCGCGACATCTGCTGCCCGCCGATGACGAGGTGCCAGCGCGCGACGAGCATCCCGAGCATGCCGAGCACGCTCGCGACGACGGCGAACTGGAAGGCCTTGCCCTCGTCGGGGGTCCACGCCGCCACCGCCAGCAGGGCGACGACGACGAGGCCGCCGAGCAGGACCTCGATGCCGAAGAAGCTCCAGCCGTAGACCCCGAAGGTGATCTCGGCCACCGCGGGCCAGACGTTGTCGTCGATGTAGGCCGAGAACCCGAGCTCCCACAGCCGGAGCATGAGGTAGCCCGCGAAGAACGTCGCGCCGCTGCCGGCGAGCAGGCGCATCATCCGCGGGTGCTCGCGCAGGAAGCCCGTGGTGATCCCGACGAAGAGCAGCCAGGCGTAGCCCGAGGCCATCGCCATGAAGAAGAACAGCGGGCCGAGCAGCGGCGTGCTCCAGATGCCGTAGGGCACGAGCACGAGCGTCGACAGCAGGAACCCGGAGTACGCCACGAAGCTGATCTCGGCGACGATGCGGGCGGTGTGCAGCGCCCGCTCGGTGCGCTCGCTGAGCTCCTTCGGTGGATCGTCGAGGTCGTAGCCGAAGGCGAGGAACCCGTAGACCTTGCCGAGCAGGTCGGAGCGCACCGACGCGGCCCAGGCCATCTCGGGGCGGTGCATGTGCCAGAGATGGAACACCGTGAGCAGGATGAGCGCGGCGAGCGCGTAGGCGCCCCAGGGCATCACCGACTGGACGTTGGGGAAGACGACGACGCGCCACATCCGCGCCGGCTGGAACTCGTTGGCGAGCACGCCGAGGGGGATCACGAGGAAGCAGGCCAGGGCGGTGATGAGCGCGATGCGCCGCAGCCGCGCGAGCGAGGGCGCGTCCATCGCCCACGGCAGGCGCGGGAGGATGGAGATGATGAGGCTGCCGCTGCCGAAGCCGGTGAGGGCGAGGTAGGCCCACACCGCGCCCTGCCAGTGCACGGCCTCGTTCGGGTAGACGTACTCCTGCCCGCCGGTGAACGGGCTGCTCGCGAGCAGGTGGATGAGCTCGGTCATCGGGGTCCCCTTAGCGGTCGAGCTCGCCGGGCAGGCCGACGTAGCGCACGTTCGGTCCGAGCCCGAGCTGCTGGCGCAGGCCTGTGGTCTCACGGCCCGCGAGCACCTTCGAGGCCGGGCTGTCGGGGTCGTTGAGGTCCCCGAAGATGCGGCACTGGCTGGGGCAGATGTCGACGCACGCCGGTCTCAGGCCGGCGTCGATGCGGTGCGAGCAGAAGTTGCACTTGTCGGCGGTGTTGCGTGCCGGGTTGTAGAAGGTCTGCGCGTAGGGGCAGGCGTGCATGCACGCCTGGCACGCGAGGCAGATGGAGGAGTCGAGGTCGATGATGCCGTCGGCCCGGCGGTAGATCGCCCCGGTCGGGCAGGCCCGCAGGCACCAGGGGTCGTCACACTGGTTGCAGAGCTTCGGCAGGAAGTAGGGCCGCGCCTCGTGGGTGCCGCTGCCGAGCTCGTGCTCCTCGACCCAGTCGCGGTAGGCCCCCAGCGGCACCTGGTTCTCGGCCTTGCAGATGTTCGTGCAGGCGTGGCAACCGATGCAGCGCTCGAGGTCGATGACCATGCCCCAGCGCTTCGTTGGGTCGGGGGTCGCGTCCTCGGGCGCGCTCGCGGCGGCGGGGCGGCCGCTGAGCAGCGGCAGGAGCGCCGCGCCCGCGGTCGTGGCCCCGAGGGCCTTGAGGAAGCCCCGGCGCCCGACGCCGGCCGGCTCGGCCGGCCCCTCGTTGACGGCCGTGCGGGCAGCGCCTCCCGGGTCGATCTCCTTGCACGAGGGGCAGAGCTCGAGCTGGCGGCTCGTGGCGGGCAGCGCGCCGGTCGCCTCGGTGACGAGGCGCTGGGCGTGGGCGAGCAGGCGGGCTGGCAGGTAGGGGTCGCCGCAGCCGGCGCAGCGCACGACGGCGTCGTCGACGAGGGTTCGGCGCTCACCGAGGTCCTCGGCGTGCTCGGCGCCGACGGTCAGCGACAGGGCTCCATCCTCGGGGCAGGCCTGGGCGCAGAGCCCGCAGGCCACGCAATCGACGCCGCGGAAGGTGAGACGGCCCTCGGCCGCGTCGAGCCCGAGGGCGTTGGTCGGGCAGGTCCGCGCGCACGCGCCGCACATGCTGCAGGCCTCGGCGTCGACGGTGACCTCTCCGAAGGTGACGAGCTCGGGCGGCAGCGCCGCGGTCTGGGGGGCGAGATCGTCGTCGAGCAGGGCGGCGAGCGCCTCGCGGCGCGTCGCGCGCTCGCGCAGCACCGGCCTCGTGACGGGCTCGAGGTGGCGGTGACCACCGCGCGCCTCGGCGAGGGCCGTGAGCGCCTCGTCGACCGCGGTGCTGGCGTCGTCGGCGATGACCGCGACCGCGGCCTCGTCAGCGAGGAGGCTGCGGGCGAGCTCGACGGGACGGGACAGCAGCGCCGCGGCCCCGTGGTCGCAGCTCGCGCAGGGCATGACGGCGACGCCGGAGGCGCCGGCGCGCAGCGCGTGGACGAGCAGGGTCTCGTCGACGGTGAGGATCGAGCGGAGCGCGACCGCAGCGAGCCCATCGCGACCCGCGAGGCGGGCGGCGGTCGCGGCGCAGCCGAGCGCGACGAGCGCGCCCTCGCCGGCGTCGGCGACAGCGGCCTCGACCGCGGCGCGGAGCTCGGGCTCGGGGTCGAAGGCCCGCTCGAGTGCGGAGGCGGGGCACGCCGCGGTGCACGCCCCACAACGGCGGCACGCCCAGGCGTCGATGGTGATCGTCGTCCCGCCGGGGTACTGGCGGGCGCGGATCGCCTCGAACGGGCAGGTCTCGACGCAGGCCCGGCAGCCCACGAGACCGTCGCTGCCGCCGGCGCACCGGGTGGCGTCGAACGCCGGTGGGGGGCTGAGGCTGTTGAGGACGTCGTCGGGCATGAGGGCTCCTGGATCGCCGGCCCCGCCGATGAGCGCGGTGAGCGGGTCGATGGCGGAGCATGGCGCGCGGGCGTGTCCTGCGACGAGGGTCGGCTGGCCTTGGCCCACAGGGCCGGTCGATGCTGCGGCCGGGGACTGGGCAGGGGGTACTCGGGCTGAACGTCCCGCAGCCTGGCGCGGCGACACGACGAAGGGGGCGGGCCGAGGCCCGCCCCCTTGGTGAGGTCGCGTCGCGGAAGGGTGGCTACTCGACGACGGCCTCGCCGGCCTCGACCCACGCGGCGAAGCTGCCGGGGAAGCCCTCGGCGTTGTCGTAGCCCATGACGCGGAGCATCGTCAACC
>Ga0207421_10006316_pt1 | contig 12945 bp, 11 predicted proteins | sample SodLakKL_010_SED_4_FD_187542 | JGI IMG/M metagenome (GOLD analysis project Ga0207421, IMG submission 187542) | Alkaline sediment microbial communities from Lake Tanatar, Kulunda Steppe, Russia - 8KL_010_SED (SPAdes) (version 2) | ecosystem: Environmental > Aquatic > Non-marine Saline and...
ATACGCGAGGCCGTGATGAACCCCCGGACTGCCGCTGTCTGTGCCCAGAGCGATGGGCACTCCCATCTTGAAGCCCCGGGAAATCTGCTCCAGCTGGCTTTCGAAGTTTTTCAGGGCAACCTTTTCTTCCAAGGGCTTGTGGGCTGTGAGCCCGGCGAGAGCTTTCATGGTCATGGCGGTGGGCACCCAGTGAGTCCTCCTTTGGCTCATGAGGTCTAAGTTGTCGTTCCCCATGAAAAATCCGTGCTCAATGGAATCGCAGCCCGCGTGCACGGAGTCCTTCACCGCCCTTTTCCCATTGGCATGAACCATGATTCGGTATTTCTTTTTTTTCGCCACCCGAAAGGCCAGCTGCAGTTGCTGCCCGGAGAACTGAGGGGGTGTCTCCTTTCCGAAAACTTTCAGACTGTTCAGGCCGGAATTGACGACTTTGACATGATCGCAATCTGCCGCCTGACGTCCAATCGCCTGAGCCAGGGATTCTCCCCGTGAAGGAGTTTGTCCCAAGAATTTCCCGTAACGGTTGGGAGAATGCCAAGCCTTGCCCGTCACTTTCACAAAAAGGGGGAAGGGCAAATGTTCCAGTCTTTTTCTTTTGAAATGAAGGGTGTGGCCGTGACAGTCTCCGCCGTCTCTCAGTGCAAAAACTCCGGCCTTCAAGCTGGCTGCAATGTGTTTCGCCAACAGGGGTTCTGCCCCTTCATAGAGGTGTGTTTGCTGCTTTTTTCCAATGGAGGGATTGGCGCCACCGGAAAGAGCCAGGTGAACGTGGCAATCCACCAGGGGCGGTATAATCGTCCCATCCCTCAAGTCCAGAACGCTTCCTTTTTCCCAGCAGGGTGCAGGAGTCGAATGATTCGGGTGCAATGCCGTGACATGATTTTTTTCAATTTTCAGAAGGACGCGTTCCTTGATGTCATCCCCGTGGCCGTCTATGAGCCATCCACAGCAAATCCACAGCGGTTCCATATGGAAAGTCTCGTTTTGTTGAGTTAAAAAACGTTTCATTCTGCCAAAGGTATTCTCCCTGGCCTTTTGCTTGTTCAGTGAAGGTCCGGATAATGAGAAGTGAGCCGGATTGTGTGGCACTCCTTGGCGCTTTGGCTGGTTACTTGAACATATTTCCAGATTCTCTCCCACAAGAGAATAAGCCCGAAAGAATTCTTTTCCGGTTTTTTGGAAAAGGGACTCTTCCCGTTGTTGATGTCACGCCGTGGGAGTCCCGTCCGTTCTTACCCGGACACCATGAACGAGGAAAAGGAAGCGTGGAAAAATCTCCCCCTCCAATGAGGGTTGCTGGCATGTTCAGTGAATGGTGCAGCGCGTGTTGGAATGCCCGGGGAGCCCAAGGAAGAAAATGAATGAAAATCACTTTTCAGGCACCACAAAATTTGCATTCGCTGGTTGATTGTATCAGGAGGGAAAATCTTTTATGCAGGACAAACCATACAGGAAAGGTGCTCTGCTGGGGCTCGGTTTCCTTGGAATTTTGGCTGCGGTTTTATCAGGCCTTGAAGCTCATGTGCCCTGGGTGGCTTCCCTTTGTGCCGGTTTCACCAGCGGATGCCAGGAGACGGCTCAGTTCACGTGGCTGCATCTTCCCCTTTGGACCTGGGGCATTGGCTTTTATGTGCTTTTTCTGATCTTTGTCCTTCGCTTTCCACAGCAGATGCACTGGCTGGTTGCTCCCGGTGTGGGAGTGGAAATGAGCCTCATTTGGATCATGGTGACCATGGGAATCCTCTGTGTTTTCTGCCTCGTCAATCTCGTTGTCATTTTTTTGATCCTGGCTTTGGTCATCAACCGGGACAACGTCTGGCAGTCCGCTTCCGTGGGTCTTTTTTTCCTTCTGGTTTTCAATGCCTGGCTTCTCAGGGAAAATGCGGCCCTCACCCATGGGGGGGTTCATGAAAAACCTCGGGTGGCGGCCCAGGTGAAAGGGCAGGCCATAACTTTTCAGGAGCTGGAAGTCCCTGTGGCCTCCAGATTGCTCGAACTGGAGCAGGAGGCTTATGAGCTCAAAAAGGAGAGACTGGACAGCCTCATCACAGAAATGCTGCTTCAGGAAGAGGCGGACAGGAGAGGCATCACCATCCAGGAACTGGTCAGAAGGGAAGTGCTTTCAGAGGGGGTTCCGGTCAGTGAGGCCGATGTCATGGAGTATTATGAGGAGAACAAAGGCCGGTGGACAGACTGGAGGGGATCTCAGGAACAGCTCTTGAACCGCATAAGAGCTCACCTTCGGAATCAGAAGGCCTATGAAATGGCCCGTCTGTATGCCCGGTCTCTTGCTGAAGAGGATGAGGTGAAGATCTATCTGCAGGAGCCCCGGCTGGCACGTGTGCAGGTCAACATTGAGCACAATTTCAGCACGGGGCCTGAGGATGCCCCCGTGACTGTTGTCGAGTTTTCCGACTATGAATGTCCCGTGTGCCGAAACACCCATGAAAACATTCGCCGAATCAGAGAAAAGTATCAGGGACAAATCCGCTGGGTGTTCAAGGACTATCCACTCAGGCAGCACCGCTGGGCGGCCAGGGCAGCCGAAGCAGCCCGCTGCGCGGGGGATCAGGGAAAGTTTTGGGAATACCAGCACATGCTCTACAGTTCCAAGGAAGAACTCCATCCGGAACGCCTGAAAGCGTATGCGGAACAGTTGGGCCTCGACACGGAGCGTTTTGAGGATTGTCTGGACAGCGGAAAGCAGGCCCAATGGGTGCAGCAGGATCGTGAAGATGCGAGAATGAGCGGGGTGAGCAGCACCCCCACCTACATCATCAATGGGCACACCTTCCGTGGAGCTCCAACCCTGGAGCGATTCATAGAAATGATCGAGGCCGCTCTCGAGGAGAAAGACCCCCGTGGGGGAGGACACTGAGAATGTCCAGCCATGAGAACTGGTTCCATTTTGCGCTGAGAAGGGACCTGAATCTTTATGAAATTCTCCTCGTTGCGCCCAGTGCCACGCCCAGGGAAATCCGGCAATCCTATGAACGGCTCAAAAGCCTTTGGGTTGAACGTCCGGGAGAGCCGGGAGAGATGGTTGACCGAGCCCGGCAGGAATTCATAGAGCAAGCCTTTCATGTCCTCATTGACCCTCGAATGAGACAGCAATATGATGACTTTTTGTTCAACAGGTCCCGTCCCGGGCCAATGGAGTCAGAACCTGAATCCGAGCCTGAAATGGCCGTGAAGAGGCCAGAAAAAGGTTTGCACGGGTGGGGCAGGGCGAAAGCCTTTCACTGGCTGACGGGTCTGGGACTGGTGTTTGTGTTTTCATCGATCCTGGCCTGGTCATCGTGGTTTCAGGGGGATTCCCATGACGAGCTGGCAATGCTCCGCCAGCTTTATCCCCCCGCCCCCCAGCGATGGGTTCCTCCCGATGGGGCTGAGAGCCAGGATCGCTCGGACCTTTTTCGCTCCTCTGCTCCTGAGCCTGAACTTTCCGGCACTTCGGGAAGGCCTTCGCCCCTTCTCCATGAAGAATCCTCCGGCGATTCATCTCATGAACCGCAAGGGTTTTCTCCATCCCGCCGTTTTGGAGATGCGGGGCTTCTGAGGGACAAGCCCATCCACCAATACCCGGGCGCTGAATCCCTGTCTCCTTCCAGCCCCCGTTTCAGGGTCGATCTCCTTCACCATTCGCCCGGCCCCGGCAGAAGGACCCAGGAAAACATGAATAGTGCCTGGACGGCGGAGGGGAAGGAGCCAGCAGGGGATGATGAAGAAACTGCTGAACGATTGGATGCTTTTCTGCGCCGGTTCGTGGGATCATTTGAAAGAAAAGACTGGAAGGCATTGACAACATGCTACGCCAGCCACGCCGTGGAGGATGGTGAGCCCTGGACAGACTTGAAATCCGGGTATCGGGAGCGGTTTGAAAAAGCTGAAAACATTTCCTATGGAGCGACCATCGAAAGCTGGAGCAGGGAGGAAAAGGGCGTGGTGGTCGTTCGGGGTGAGTATCAAAAGATTTATGAAAACGAGGATGGCAGCAGCGATCACAGGAGGGGGAGGTTTCGCTGGACACTGGAAGAATCTGGGGGCACCTTGAAACTCATAGAAGTGGTGACCGAGACAAGCGGTGCCAGCAAGGAGATTTCGTGATCCTTCCTCGCGTCTTGGAGGGAGAGCACGCATCCCCGGCCACTGGCTGTCGAGCGCCGGAGGTTGCCCACAGAAGTGTCATTCACCGCACGGACCCGCCCTGCAACAGGGAAAAATCCCTGAGATCCCCAAGCCACCGTAGTTCAGTGGGGCCGGCCGCACACGCCGTCGGACTCAGGCAGAATTTTCGGCGTTCACACTGGATTCCCGGTGCACACCTGTCTCGAAGCGCTCAAGCGAGCCCTTCGCATGCCCTTTATTTTTGTGCCATAATCCTTCGTGGTGCTTTTCTTTTCGGTCCGTCGGCCTTAAATTGATTTGCGATGCGCAGCGGGAAGGGAATCTGTAGGATCCCCATGTGGTTTACAGTGAAATACCCTCTTGCCAAGGAGCAAAAATGGCTGCCTTCATGAGCCTGGTGATGCTCATTTTGTTGCTGAGTCCCATATTGTGGGGTCTTTGGAAACTGATCAGACACGTGAGCATGGAGTTTTCCGGGAATACAAGAGTGTCTGTTTCGTCAACCACCATGCTTTGCAAGAGTTGTGGAAATACGGCTAGGTCGGTGAGGCTCCTCAGAGGGAATCTGCGCCATGAGGTGCTGCTGTGGCTGCTGGGGATTCTTCCCGGAGTGATCTATTCCTTCTGGAGAGACAACGGCGATTTCGCTTGCTCTGCCTGCGGGGGTAAATTTTTGCTGGACTCGGATCACCGGGGGCACTGACCTGCATCAGGGCACACCGTGGGAATAAAAGGCCCCCTCCTCCGTGAAGTTTGGCTCATGCAGTCCCATTGCGGTCAATTTTCAGGGCGCCTTTCGGCTGACGTCGTTTCATGCTTTTGCTTGTTCTTTGATTGGTTTTGTATGATCCTGGATGAACATCACCGCCATGATTTGCAAGGAAGCACCGGATGATCCGGCAGGGTTCAGCATTCATCATGTGTTCCATCTGACGATGAGTGGTTGCCCCTTTCGCGGCATGCGAATTTCTGGATGGCTCAGAAGGCCCTGCGTTTTGAATCATGTCTGCAGGGCCGGGAGAGTGAAATTGTAAACCATTTTCCATGGAGGAAAAAAATGGCCGATACACCTCGAGGCGCTATTCTTCAACGCGACAAGGAAACCTATGCCATTGTCCCAAGGTCGCCCGCGGGATTGCTCACCGCTGAAAACCTGGAAGCCTTTGCCAGTGTCGTGAGGAAATACGAAATACCCGTGGTCAAGATCACCTCCGGACAGAGGGTCGCCCTTGTGGGCATCAAGGGCGAAGATGTGGAAAAAGTCTGGAACGATCTCGGCATGGATGCGGGCAAAGCGACGGAACTTTGTGTCCACTACGCTCAGGCATGTCCGGGAACAGCAGTGTGCCGGTTCGGCGTTCAGGACTCCCTGGGGCTGGGACTGGAGTTGGAGAAATTCTTTGAGGGCGTGGACCTGCCCGCGAAGCTCAAGTTTGGTGTCTCGGGATGTCCTTTCTGCTGCGCCGAGAGTTATGTGCGGGATCTGGGCATCATTGGAAAGAAAAGTGGCTGGACGGTAGCCGTGGGAGGACATTCAGGTGGCCGTCCGAGAATTGCCGATGAAATTGCTGAGGATCTCACCACGGAACAGGTGCTGGATCTTTGTAAAAAATCTTTGGACCACTATCGTTCCAATGCCAAGAAGAAAGAGAGAATGTCCGCATTTGTGGACAGAATCGGTCTGGAATCCTTTAAGCAGTCTGTGCTCTGATTTTCCGCAAATCATCAGCCAGTGCCCCTCGTTCAGGTGACCCTGCAGGAGGGGCTTTTTACTTTTCGGTCATTTTCTGGTATCAGAATAAAACTTGGAATCTCCAAATTTATCGTGCCCATATCTTCTTGTGAGGATGGCAAAGGGTTTTTATGCTCTTACAAAACGCGTTCATAGGGTGAGGGATCTCGTGTTGACGGCGGCAGTTGTGATCGGTTTGGTATTGGGAGCATTGGGTGCCTATTACGCCCACGCAGGCGGAAGAAAATTTCGGAACAAACTGTTGCAGGACCTGGAACACCACCGCAGAAAGCGCACGCTGGAAACTTATGTGACGGATATCCTGGATAATCAGGACAAATGGAAACGCTCCATGGCCCTCATTCGCAAGCCTTTCGGAAAACAGGTCAATCTCGCAGTGGAAACAGCAGGAACCCTCATGGCTTTGGTTGGGCTCGTGAATGGTCTGGCCAATTTTGAACAAATTTTTGACAGCACGCCCAAGGGTGTTTTTGTGATCACATTCCTGGCGATGGTTCTTGCATTCATTCCCAGTCAATGGTTCTTTTCCGGCCGAATGGAAAAGGACATGGATTCAGTCTTGCAAGAAATGAGGGAGGCTCAGGACAGGGGAGAATTACGCGCCTTCGTGTCCAGGGCTTCAAAGGCATGGAAGCCATGAAGCTGACCAGGGGTTGCCCCGGCAGAAGCCGCTCCTGAGTTTCCGGGTTCAGGGGACGTTTTTCATCAGGGCTTCGTAATCGAAGTGGTCTTCCTCCCACAAGCACCCTTCGGTTCCGGCTGGCGAGATGGGCACCCAATCTTCGTGTTCATTTGATGCCAGTCCCCTTATATCGTGGAGGTCATTTTTGGCTGGTGGTCCATGGGTCGGCTTTTGCGGTTTCATGTTCCATGTATCCCTGTGAGTCAAGGTTGCGCTTTTGAGGGAATTTCCTTTCATGTTGCAGTGTGCTTTCATGTTTATTGGGAGTCAATGCTTTTTCAATGCCAGGATGGGTGGCGAGCAAGGCTTCATGTGCATGAGGGTTCTATGAAGTGGCTGAGTTTAAACAATTTTTGGTTCTTGATGGAGTGGACCTTACGGAGTGAAAATGCATAACGGAGGAAGACGTTCAACCTTGTGTCCCAATTGCAGGAAACTCGTCAGCACTGACGAGTCGAGTTGCCCCCATTGCGGTCTGTCCCACCCCGGGTCCGTGTTCAAGAACAATTTCTGGACGCGGGGCGCATTCAGCGGTGAGGATTTTGTGAGGAATATCATCTACGTCAATGCAGGCATGTTCATCCTCTCCATCCTCATGAATCCTGCATCCATGGGCCTTTCCATGAATCCCTTTGCTTTTCTCTCCCCTGACAATCGCAGCCTTCTTCTTCTGGGGGCTTCCGGCACCATTCCCATTGATCATTTTCATCGATGGTGGACCTTGCTCTCCGCAAACTATCTCCACGGAGGAATTCTGCACATTCTTTTCAACATGATAGCCATCAAGCAGATTGCGCCTCTTGTCTTTCGGGAATACGGAGGATATCGCCTGATCGTCATTTACACCCTCAGCGGTGTGGGGGGATACGTCGTTTCTTATTTTGCGGGTGTTCCCTTCACCATAGGCGCATCTGCCGCTCTTTGCGGCCTCATCGGATCGGCCCTCTATTATGGCAAAAGCCGGGGCGGGTATTACGGCCAGATGGTCTACAAGCAAGTGGGCGGCTGGGTGATAGGAATTTTTGTCTTTGGCCTTCTGTTTCCAGGGATCAACAACTGGGCTCATGGCGGCGGTCTTCTTTTTGGTGTTCTTCTGGGGGTCTTGATGGGTTACCAGGACACTAAACGGGAAAACCTTTACCACAAAGCGCTGGCTGGCGTTTGTGCCCTGAGCACGGTGGGAGTGCTGACCTGGGCGGTTCTGTCATCTTTGTACATTCTCCTGGTGGCGTGAGCCAAACACTTGCAAGGCCCGCAGGAACGAAAGTGCTGAAGAAGCGGATCCAGGAAACGGGTGGCATGCGGTGCAAGGAAAGAAGCAGGATCAGTTCTTCAAAGGGGCTCCGTGTTTTGGTGCATGCGGGGCCCTCAGGAGCCCGGCCCATTGGAAGGAACCGTCCCTGTGGTCTTCCCCCCTGAGCCATCCCGGCCGATGAACACGGGGACGCAAGAAACTTGGCCCTTGTCACATGGACTTTCTGAACCGGGTTCCATTGTAGTTGAAAACGGCTCCATGGGGGTTGATTTCCTCGAGTTCGAGCCCCCTTTCTATTTGATCGCCTTCCCGTCTGACCTTTCCATTGACGATGATCATTCGGTCTGATTTGTTCTTGGCATAGACATATCCGGAGAAACTCAACTGAGAAAACTGGCTTCTGAGGGAAGCGGGAAGCTCATTGATGGTGGGCAGATGCCCCGGCGCGCCCTTTTCCCCTTCAGGTTCCGGCGAAGGTTTTTCTGTAAAGGCCAAAGGTTGTTCGGGTTGAAGAGAAAGAGGGGAAGAGGGCCCGCCGTTCTTCGGGGGTTGTTCTCCCGTGGATCGTTCCATGCGCTCAATTTGTTCGCCCAAATGTTTGGCGATCATTTCTCTGAAAAGTCTGCCGTCCCTCTCTCCTTCAATGAGAAGGACAGCCCCGCTTTCGGATTTTGCCGTCAGGGAAGGCTCTGGAGGAATCCCCGGGTTTTGGAAACCCTCTCCCTGTGAGGGGTCCGGTGGCGTGTGGCCGGTGGATTCACTCCCTGCAAGGGGGGCTTCCGGGAGTGCTGGTTGTTTCAGGGCAGTGGAGGGACTGCCCGGTGAAAGGGAGAAGGCCCGGTTCACGGAATCGGTCGAAGGGCCGAAGGGATTTCCCTTCGAGGGAGAGGCCTCGCCCCTGTCCGTGATTCCCCCTTCCTTTCCTTGGGCAGTCCGCTTCTCGCCCCCCTGTGCCTGGGGGACTTCATGGTTTTGAGGGAGGACGGGGTATGGCTCTGCAACTGAGAAGTGCGGGTGGTTTTGAGGGTCCATGGGAGTGGATGCGCGAACGTCTGCTGGTGCCTGTCCCTTGTGCCAGGGGCGAAGCCACCACGTGAACAAGCCCGCGTTGAGAAAGAGGGCCAGTGCGAGCACACATGACCAAAAGGGGCGACGTCCGCAATTGCGGACCTCCCTGGGAGCTGCCGCGTTCACATGGGGCACCGATTTCTTTTTTCTCTCTTGTTCAGATTTCTTCAATGCTTCGAGTATGTAGGACATGGTCAGTATTCCTGCCACTCCTCACGGAGAGTGGGAGTTTCTATGTGCAACACGGAATTGAGATGAATGAGAGTCCGGGGTCCGGTGATTCCGTCCGGCTGAAGACCTTCGACAATTTGAAACCTTCTCACGGCTTCCCTGAGGTTTTCATCGTAGGGTCTGGGTTTTCCATGGGAAAAGGCTTGGTCGTCGGCCAGGTTCAGTTGTTTTCGAAGCCATTGAACTTCAGGCCCGGTGGTGCCAAGCCTGAGGACACCCCTGTAGTGAGGAGGCGGCTTCCAGAGGAGCTGAAATTCGCCTCGCCAGTGATCAGCCAGAACATGGTCGAAGATGGTCAAAAACTTGTTCTGGCCCCAAAATTCAGCCAAATTTCCGTGAAGAGCCGCGAGGGTCAGATAGAAAGGCTTTTCTTCGTGATCGTAAAGCTTCAAGATTGCAGGGCGATTCAGCCGCCGCAGTTCATCGAGGCTTCCTCTTCCCGAGTAGCATGCTAGCCCCTGGGCTTCTGCCTGGGCGCAGATGGCAGAAGGTTTGTCCGGATCGAATTTCTTTCTCCACAAGGCAAAAAGACTTTCAAATGCACCGAACTCACTTTTGAACCCGTCTTCAAAGGTCACCCCTTGAACAATTGCCCGCTCTTCGACCTGCTGGTGACGCACAGAAAGCTTTTGGGAAGCTTGGGGAGGATGAATTTTATGAAACACCGGAGGGGTCACAGGGATGGCGCTTCCCAAAGGACTTGATTCTTCCGTCGCTCCCAGCCTTTGGCTGGAAAGAATCTGCCGTGGCGCGTTCTCCCAAAATATAGCGGTGAGGCCAAATGCAACGAAAAGCGCGAGAGCTGCCGACTTGATCTTGCCGCTGAGAAAAAAATTTCGTGCATGAAATCCCTTGTCTTCAAAGATTTCCCGGGAGGCCTGAATCAAGGTCTTGCGGTCCACCTGTTTGAGATCCTGGCTGTAAGCCCCCAGCAAAGCCCGGTCACAGAGAAGATTGATCACACGGGGAATGCCGCCGCTGAGGGAGTGGAGAAGCCCGAAGACATGCGGGTCAAACAAGTCTTTGTCTCCTCCTGCCACGGACAGACGGTGCCGAACATAACCTTCGACCTCGTTTTTGCAAAGATGCTCCAGGTGGTAACGGGCCACAATGCGCTGAGACACCTGCCTCAGTCCCGGCTTTGCAAGCATGAGGCGAAGCTCGGGCTGGCCGATGAGAATGATCTGAAGGAGCTTTCGTTCGCTGGTTTCCAGGTTGGTGAGCAATCGCATCTGCTCGAGAACGTCCGGATCGAGATTCTGGGCTTCATCGATGATGAGGACAGCTCTTTCATTGGCGGCGTGGGCCCTCAGCAAAAAGCCGTTGATGAGGTCCACGAAGGTTTTGATGCTTTTGGTGTGGGCTGGATAGGGAATTTGAAATTCATCACAAATGCTGGAGAGCAGTTCCAGAACAGTGAGATTAGGGTTGAGAATGAGGGCCAGATGGCCCTTTGAGGGCATTCTCTCCATCAGGCAACGGCAAACTGTGGTTTTCCCCGTTCCCACTTCTCCCGTCAGAAGCACAAAGCCCCCTTCACCCCCTACGCCATAGAGCAGATGGGCAAGAGCTTCACGGTGGCCCGCACTCATGTACAGGTAGCGGGGATCCGGGGCAATGGAAAAAGGGATCTCCGAAAAGCCGAAATGATTCTTGTACATAAAGGTCTCTCAACCCTTGTGGCCTTCTCCAGAGGGTTCAATTCAGGGGGCGGTTTCTTTCCAGGACCCATCATTTTTCAATCAAATCGCAATTCCATACGCTTCCACCTCCATGAAAAGTTTTTAGACTTTTGGCCCTGCAGCGGCTTTTCCCCATACCTTCGGAAGGATGACAAAGACGTGGGCGATTTTTTTCATGAGACCAGAGTCCATGGGAGAAAGCAATCCTTACTTGCAAAAGGATTTGTATTCTAGGCATGAAGCATGCTCAGGGCTTGAATCCGGCGACGATCCCCGAATCATTGGGCCCGGTGAAAGGCAGCCGCCGTATTCCATGAAGTCCCGCCTTTGAAAGCATTTCCTTGAGCTGGCTTTCCGAATAGCTCTGACCCTTTTGAGTGCCCAGCAGCATGTTCAGCGAAAAAAGAGCTGGAAAGAGGGGAGAGTCGAAGGAGTCGTTCAAAATGAATTCATGAATCAGGAGAATGCCGCCCGACTCCAGGACGGCGGCAGTTTTGTCCACAATGGTTTGACACTCCCCGGGGCCCTCCCCATGGAGAATGTGAGACAGCCACGCTGCATCGTACGAACCGGGAAGTTCCAGCCCCACAAAGTCACCTCCAATGAAGCTCACACGCTCATGCATGTCAAAGCGCCCGATGATTTCCCGGGCAAAAGGTTCGGTGGTGGGAAGGTCAAGCACTGTGGCGCTCAACCGGTCATACTCCCTGCAAAAATGAATGGCATAGGTGCCCGGCCCGCCCCCAAGGTCCAGAAGGTGTCTGCGGTTTGAAAGGTCCACGGCCTTGGCGACCTGGGGCGCAATGTGCCTGGCCAGATTGAACATTCCCATGAGGAAATTTCTTCTGCTCTCTTCATTTATGTCGTGGGAAACGCGTGTTCTCACAGGCCCTCCCTGTCGAACGGCCTGTTCCAGGTGATTCCAGGAATCCATGAGTTGATGATGGTGAAGTATGATGTAGCCCATGTAGTCTGGCTCATTCCTGTTCAGGTGAGCGAAAGAGAAAGGGGAATTGGAGTAGAGGTTTCCCTTTTTGATCAAAAGGCCCATGGCCGTGAGAGCGCCCGCCAGCATGTCCACGGCTCTCGCGTCTGCCTGCAGCTTTGCAGCAATGTCCTCTCCGGTGAGTTCCTGTTCTCCCAGTTGAGTGAACAAGTCCAGTTTTACGCTTGCATGAAGGGTGCACGTTTTCCAATAGTGGCCTGAAATCTCCAAAAGATGGCCAACGCTCATGGATTCACTCTGCATTTTTGCTCTCCTTTAAGTTCAGGGCTGAGGAAATCATTTTTCCAAGGATTTTTGCTGTTTGGGTCTCTGCTTTTCCTGACGCCTGCCATTTCGAGGGTTTTCTTTCAGGAAGCCTCCTACAAGGCCGGAGGCGGACCAAATTTGTTTTTCCAATGGTTTTTCAAGGAGGTTTCTTGGCCGGCCAAGAGTTATATTGATGATGGCTGCTGTCAAGAAGTGTTTCCTGATCATGCCTGCCATTTCCTGGCTTCCCTTGTGGTGAAGGTATCCAGGGACTGCAGCGTAAAGTCAAACTGAATTTTGGGCAGGCTCATCTCCCGCAGATGCCTGTCCTTGAATGTCACTTGTTCCTTGCCAACTCAAATGAATGGAGCTGGTTTCATGCCTGGCGAAGATCTTTCCAAACTGCGCATCGATAAAACTTTTGTTCGAGGAAGTCTGACCCGAAAGAAGCGCTGGATATACTCATCTCTTCTGCTTTTTTTCATTGCCATTGTTCTGGTTTCGTATTGGTCCGGGTTGCTTGCACCCACCACAACCGTCCGTGTCTACAGTGTACAAAACATATACCCCTCGCAAACCTTCACCCTTCTCAATGCCAGCGGTTACGTGGTGGCGCAGCGCAAGGCGGCGCTGGCGGCAAAGATCACCGGCCGCCTGGTGCACCTGGAGGTGGAGGAGGGAAGCTCGGTCCAAAAGGGGCAGGTGGTGGCGCATCTGGAAAATGACGATGCTCTGGCAGCCCTGGACCTTGCAAAGGCCGAACTGGAGCTGGCTCGAATCGCCCTCGAGGAACGCAATGTGGAGTTGAAGAATGCTTTGCAGGAACTTGAAAGAAAAAAAAGAGTGGTGGAGCGGGGCTATGTTTCCGGTCTGGAATACGATGCGGCCGTCGCC
>Ga0207421_10006318_pt1 | contig 12942 bp, 17 predicted proteins | sample SodLakKL_010_SED_4_FD_187542 | JGI IMG/M metagenome (GOLD analysis project Ga0207421, IMG submission 187542) | Alkaline sediment microbial communities from Lake Tanatar, Kulunda Steppe, Russia - 8KL_010_SED (SPAdes) (version 2) | ecosystem: Environmental > Aquatic > Non-marine Saline and...
AAACAGCAAAGCTGTTTGACTAACAACGGCTACGCCGTTGTTAAAAATACCCTGTGGCGTGAGCCCAGGGTAGTTTATTTGGTTGGGGGCGTACATTGGGATGGTTCAGCCGCAGATAGTGGGAGAAGTTTATGAGGAAATGGGGGAAGTTGTGGAAACAATAGAACAATTACCTCCTTCGTTGATAGCTGCGTTTATTTTTGTCAATAACAGTATTACCTTAGCGCTGATAATGTGGGGAGGTTTGCTTTTTGGTATTATTCCGTTATTTACCCTGATGGGAAACGGGTTGGTGATCGGAGTTTTGATGGGCGAAGCGGTAGCTAACGGCAATGCCGGCCTCTTTTTTACCGGAGTTTTGCCGCATGGAGTGTTGGAGTTGCCGGCTATTCTAATCGGTGCCGGTGTGGGTTTATTGGCCGGATGGCGGCTATTGTTCAACAGAAGCGATTTTAAATGGAAAGAGGCGGCCAAAGAGATGGTGACCATATTTGCAGTACTGGCTTTGGTGCTTCTGGTGGCGGCGGTAATTGAGGTGTATTTAACCACTTATCTGTTGCATTTGTTTTATGATGTTCAACCTTTGGGGATCTGGGGCAGTCTGAGCCCGGGTTCAGTGGTTTAGCGGGGAGAGTGTTAATTGTGGAAAACATTATCTGTGTTATAATGAGAACATACAAGATAACTAATTAAAATATGAACAAAGCCGGAGTAATAACCATAGTGGTGATAATAATTCTTCTGCTGATCGGTGGAGGAGTAATCCTTTATTTACAGCTCCAAGATACCGAACCAGAGGAAGAGGAAGAAATGGTAGTAAATGACGAAGAAGAAGAGGAGGAGATCGAAGAGCCGGACCCCATGGAGCCGCCGGAGGTGATCGAGGCGGAACATTTCTTTAGTGACGGAATGCATATTGTGGAAGGTAGTATTGATGTACCAACCCCTTGTCATTATTTAGATGAGCTGTATCAAACCGCAGAAAGTGACCCGGAGTTAGTAACACTGGAGTTCGAATCCTGGGTTGAGGTAGGAGATCGAGTGTGTGAAGAGGTTACCACTGCGCGGAATTTCTCGCTGGAGATACCTGCTTCGGAAGAGGCGGAGTTCAGTAGCGAGGCCTATTTTGACGGTGAGCCGGTAACTTTGGAGTTGATCTTAGATCAACCCGAGGAGGAAAACGATGATGAAGAAGAACCGTTGCCGGGAGAGACTCCTAAAGGAAAGGCACTGGAACGGGGGTCGTTCATCGGCAGCTGATCATTCACTGATGCTTAGAAATTCGGCTGTAGCTCAAAGATCCAAGTCACTGATCATTTACTAGAATTAATAATTTCAATTACTATGGAAAATGTAGTAGAAAACAAAACCCCTCAAGAACTGGGTGGTGATAAGATGACAAGTGAACATCCACCTACTGATTCACGGGAAGTAAGTGAGAAAAAAGGTTCAATTGGTGAGTGTTGGCGTGAAAGAGTAGCGAGTCGAGATAAGGAAGTATCCACTTTTAGTTATTAGTACTTTATATAGATCTATGGAGAAAAAGAAGTATCAGGTGAAGGATGAGCTGGAGTTCCTGTTGGCCAAAAATCAGCTGGAAAAGGAGGAGGCCGAAAAGATGCTGGAAGAGATCCGCTCCGATGACGGTGCCTATTACCAAGAAAAAACCGCTGTAAAGCTGGTTGATTTTTTATGCAAAGAAGAGGCCCGACTGCGGGTGCTTATTGATATCAAAAAGAACCTTCCGGAGTTGTTTGATGTTATCAAAAGACAGAAGCCCTATATTGAGGATCTGTTGCAGCGAGCAAAAACGGAATGGTCTCAAATTGGTTCGGATAGTGATAATGAATAATAGGTATGGATATAGAAGCAACGGTAAAACAACATCTTGAATATATTCGCGAGCTACAAAGTTCCGGCGGACTGTTTCTGGCTTCGGCGCAGGGGGTGGAAACCGGCTATGATAAGGCCTGGCTCCGGGATAATTTTTATACCGTAATGGCTTTTGAGGAGACCGGGGATTGGGAAGTTGTTCACCAGGCCTGGCGGGCTATTTTACACATCTTTGAAAAACATCGCGGCAAGATCCAGTGGGCGGCGGAAAATCGCCCGTTGGAGACCTGGCAGTATATCCACGCCCGTTATCATCCGGAAACCTTTGATGAGTTCTGGGAGGAGTGGGGCAACAAGCAAAATGATGCAGTAGGAGCAATACTGTTCAAACTGGGGCACTTAACTGAACTGGGGCAAAGCGTGGTCAATGATCCGGTTGATTATGAAATGGTTCAGATATTGGTTGATTATGTGGCTTCAATTGAATACTGGCACGATCCTGACAACGGCATCTGGGAAGAATATGAAGAGGTGCACGCCTCTTCGGTCGGAGCGGTGGTAGCCGGGTTAAAGAAGGTTTCCGAGCAATCTCTGGCCCAAGTGCCGCCGGAGCTTATCGAACACGGCGAAAATACTTTGCGTGATCTGTTGCCGCGGGAGTCGGAAAGCAAGTTCTGCGATCTGGCATTGTTGAGTTTGATCTATCCTTATAATGAAGCCGGCTCGGAAATGGCTGATGAGATCCTAAATAACCTTCATTACCAATTTGACCGGGATCGGGGGGTTATTAGGTACAAGAATGATTATTATTATAATAAGAACGACGATGGTTTCAGCGAGGAGGCGGAATGGGTGATGGGATTTCCGTGGCTTTCTATAATTTACAGCAGGCGAGGCGAACAGGAAAAAGCCCGACATTATCTGCACAAGACACTGGCTTGTCGGACCGAGGAAGGCAAGCTGCCGGAGCTTTATTACAGCAATAGTCCGCAACCTAACGAGAACATTCCTTTAGGGTGGGCGGAGAGTTTGTTGGTGGTAGCTTTGAAAGAGTACGGGCGGTGTTTTGAGACCCAAGAGGTGTGATCAAATAACCGTAAGGAGGGCGATCGTTTGTAATTTCCCGTAGTCTTTATTGGAATTTGTCTTTATCATGGATATATAGAAGTTATTATTATGGTGTATGATCCTACAATTTATTTTGGCGTACTGGCGTTGTTGGGCTTGATGGGTATGTTAGCCGCTTGGCAGTTTCGGAAACGGTTTCCGATCTTAGCTTCGATCTGCACCCCGCGATTCTTAGGGATCGGTCTTTCCGATTGGAGTTTGGGTTATTATACTCTGATTACCGTACTGGGTCTTTTCCTGTTGTGGTGGCCGGAGTATCTCGGCGCCCAAGCATTCTTTTTACTGCTTTTGACAACCGGCGCTTTTTTCTTGTTTTCGTTGTATTTTGCTTTTGTGCAAGCGGTAACTCGTGAGCCGGGTGCTGCCTGGAGTATTTGCGGGGCGGTGCTTAATCTTCTGGTTTTAATTGCGGTGTATCTGTCGGTGCCGGTGGCCGACCTGGCTGATTTTTTACTGACCGCTGAAGCTAGCTTGGTGGTAATACTCGGTTTTGCTATTGCTATTGGAGTGGGGGGAGCGGCTCTTACTAATATTCTGTTCTTTAAGTTCTTGAGTGATTTTATTATCTCGAAAGAAGAATATGAGGTGCTAAAAGTCATAGCTCAGGTTACTGCCGTTGCATTGGTCGCAGTGTTGATGTTCGGCTTAGCTCTTCTTTATACTCCGGCGGCTGAACCGATGGTAGCAGAGTCGATATTGCTTGGTCTGTTGGGAATAGCACTGATCAACGTGCTGGCCGAGGTGTGTCTGAATTTCTGGATCGGTCCTGCTATTGTCAAGATCTCATTTGATGAACCGCACTTTACCTTATCGGAGGATCTCAACGCCGCCCGACGATTGGCTTTTGCTTTGGGGGCCGTTTCAATGGTCTCCTGGTTTGCTATGATGGTGCTCATTACCTTGCGCGATCTCGATCTCAATATTCAACCGGTAATGACAGCTTATGCTGTATTTGTGATATTGGCAGTAGTTATTAGCCAGTTGATAGACCGTTCCCTGGTGAATGAGAACTCAGATGAACAAGACATTATCCAACATCCGGAATAATAAAGCCGCTGAATTTCTTTTCTCCTTTGGGGGCGAGATAAATGCTTGCCGGATCAAAGAAAGTTCGGCGGCTTTAGCGTTCTATGCCTTACTGGCCCTGGCACCCATTTTGGTTTTTGTGATAATGATCAGTAGTTTGGTGGTTGATCAACAATCTTTCCAACATCAGGTAGCTGATTACTTTGGCGAGCATTTCGGAATGGAAGAGGGTTTGATATCAGGGATCGTGGAAAATGCTTTTGACTTACTGGGTAATTGGTTCGCCACTCTGGTTGCCTTGATGGTAATGCTTTTTTCGGTTGTGGGGGTGGTTAATCAGGCCCGTCAAACCTTTTTTACCATTTTCCGGCTGGAGCTTTCCGGTAATAAAATAACCAGAACCCTGAAACGTTATTTGTTATCCGTGATCTATACTTTTCTGGTAGGGGTGGTGGTGCTGTTGTTGGCGGCTTTCAATTTTATTTTATCTTTTTTAGTTCGTTTTTTAGGCGGATTGGAAAGAGAGTTGATATCGGGTTTTGGTTTGGAGATCGTCAATGCCGGTGTTTGGTGGGTGGTTTTTACCGGAGTATTCTTTCTTATTTACCGCTTTATGTCGATGGGTAAACTGGATAACAGCAGTATGCTGCAAGGCGCCGCCGGCGCCGGGTTGTGTCTGATGGCACTTAATATGCTGATATCGGTTTATGCTTCCTATTCAGTCACTCTGTCGATCTATGATGCTTTAACTTCCATCATGGTATTGATGTTATGGGTGTATTTTCTATTCTTTATTTTATTTGCGGGAGCTATCGTGGCCCGGCTCCGCGCTCAAGTTCGTGACCCGGCTGTTTCTTACAGTGACAGTATCTGAGTAGATGTCGGATCGGGTTGATGTAATTATGGTTGATTTGGTTGTTAGGGAAAATTTGTTATACTTTAAAATATAGAAAATATGAAGCGTTTTTTCTTAGTGGTTGTAATATTGTTATTGGCTGTGGTTGGTTATTTTTTGTTGGGGCGAGGTCAAGACGGTGAAGGAGCTGTGGTAAACTGCGATAATGAGCAATGTTTTCAAGAGCATTTTGCTGAATGTGCCGCGGCTCGGTATACCGATCAGATGGGGGCTAATTTTGATCAAGTTCAGCTAACGGTTCGTGGATGGGGGGATGCTGATTGCCGGGTTGAATTGCTGGTCGAAGAAGCTTCTGTTACACCGGAATGGGAAGGGGAAAGTATGGAATGTGTGCTGGATAATTCTATTAATTATCGACAGGAACTTGTTTTTACCTTACAGGCATTGGAGGCGGGGGAGGAAGTTGATTGCCGAGGTCCGCTTGTTGAGCGGTTTGAAGAGTGATGTGGAACTGTTTTTTACTTTACTATAGTTACAGGTGTTAATAAAGGAAGTTGGTGCAGTATTTGTTAGTAATAAATTCATTATGGATCTAAAAGAAGAATTAACAGCCCGCGGTTTGGTGGCACAGATGAGCGTTTCCGATCTGTCGGAGATCACTCAAAGTAAACGTCATCTTTATGTCGGTGTAGATCCTACCGGGGATTCTTTACATATCGGACACATAGTTCCGTTGATAACGGCTCGGCATTTTATGCGCTATGGACATAAAGTTACCGTACTGGTGGGCGGCGGTACCGCCGTTATTGGCGACCCCTCCGGAAAAAACGAAGAACGACCGCTGGCGGAGGAAGAGGAGGTCAAGCAGAATGCCCGCCGATTGATAAAGCAGATCAAGTCGCTTTTTGATGAGCGTGATTTTCCGGTGGTCAACAATCGGGATTGGCTCAAAAAGCTAAAAATGACCGATTATTTGCGCGAGGTAGGCAAGCATTTTACCGTTAATTCTTTGCTTCAAAAAGAATTTATTAAAAATCGCCTGGAGTCCGATCAGGGTATTTCTTATACCGAATTCAGTTATCCTCTGATCCAGTCCTATGACTTTTATCATCTGTATCAAAATCATGGAGTGGATCTTCAGATCGGGGGCGCTGATCAGTGGGGTAATGTTTCGGCCGGAGTGGACTTTATTCGCCGCAAGACCGGAGAGCAGGTTTACGGTTTCACAGTGCCTTTGATCATCAATCAAGCAACCGGGAAAAAATTTGGCAAGAGCGAAGGAGGGGCGGTATGGCTGGACCCCAAGAAAACCTCACCTTATCAGTTTTATCAGTTCTGGCTCAACACCGATGATCGGGGGGTAATTGATTATCTCAAGTATTATACTTTTCTGCCGCTGGAGCGGATCGCCGAGCTGGAAAAGGAGCAGCAAAAAACTCCTCAGGATCGGCCGGCGCAGAAAACATTGGCCACCGAAGTTACTTCCATGATCCACGGCGAGGAGAAAACCCGTTCGGTAGCCGAAGTGTCGGCGGCATTGTTCGGTGACGGTAAACTGTCCGAGTTGCGTCCTCGGCAGTTAAAGGATATAGCCGAGGAGATACCGACCGTAAATAAGAGCAAATCCGAACTGCAAGAAGGTCTGCCGCTGGTTGATCTTTTGGTAGAGGTTGGCTTGGCCGGTTCCAAACGGGAGGCTCGGGAGTTCATTTCCAGCGGTTCTATTACCGTTGATCATATACCGGTTAGTGCCGAAAAATACCGGGTAGGACCGGGTGATGTTATCAAACAAACCCTGGTCCTTTTGGGGCGCGGAAAAAAACATTTCGGAGCGGTGAAAATAGCCTGATAGTTTCTTCGAGTGCAAAGTTTCGGATATTTTTTTTATTCTGCATAAATATCAGGTGAAAGTCTGGGGTAGTTCATTACCTCACAATTCCGAGTAAATACTGTCTGGTAAAGCTTTTTGCTCCTTGTCCATCAATATTTGGTGGGGTTTCTACGCTTTGGGGTTGGTATTGGGCGGATTTTGGCTGAAGCATAAAGCTGTGCGTATCGGGGGAGTGGTGTTGCTGTTGATCGTTGCCGGGAAAGTTTTTTTCGACCTGTGGGGATTAAGTGAAATATATCGCATTATTTCCAGTATTGGTTTGGGAATTTTGGCTTTAATGATATCATTCTTGTACGCTAAATATCGTGAAGTTATAGCAAGCAAACTGCTTTAACAGAACTTCATTTATTATCAGTAAATTTATTTTACTATGAAGGAACAGGTAAAAATAGATATTTCCGCCGAAGATCGTGACGGTTGGGTGTTAAGGGTGGAGGTAACGGACGGCAATCAGAGTACATTACACTCGGTTTCTTTAACCCGCGATACTTATGGTCGGCTGGCCGGCGAGGAGGAGATGCCGGAGGATCTGCTGTATCGGGTATTTCAGTTTCTGCTTGCCAGAGAGTCGCGTGATTCCATAATGCGCAGTTTTGACGTGGAAGATGTTAATCATTACTTCCCGGAGTTTGAAACCGAGATCGTCAAATGATCTATTTCCTCAAAGTATCGTAAATCCCAGAGGCCAGGCCTCTGTAAAAAACTAGAAACCCAGAGGCCAGGCCTCTGAGGGAGGGGAGAAGCCGGAGGATCTGCTGTATCGGGTATTTCAGTTTATTTTGTGTATTGTTTCAACTGTCGGTTATGATATAATTAACTGACTATGGATAACGAGGAATTTAATTCCGGCACTACCAGGATACTGGTGGTTGAAGACGAGAAACCTATGGCTCGTGCTATGACCACCAAGCTTCGTAAATGTGGTTATGAAGTTGAAATGGCTCACGACGGTCACGAAGGGTTGGAAAAAGTAAAGCAATCGCCGTTTGATGTGATACTTTTGGATGTAATGATGCCTTATATGGACGGTTTTGCTTTCTTGGAAGAGCTAAACAAAATGGACCTCAATGCTAGGATATTTGTTCTTTCCAATCTCAGCCAGGAAGAAGATCGCCGCAAAGCTCGGGAATTGGGGGCTGAAAAATTCCTGGTAAAATCGGATATTTCCATTAATGAAGTGATCGAATACATCAATTCAGTTACTTGAGTCTATGGCTTCTATTTTTCAAGAGAACCTTTCACCGGAGGACATTAGGGATATCAAGGAGATACTGGTAACTCAAGGTTATTTAACCGAAGAAGAGTTTGAGCAGGCCAGAGAAGAATCGGAAGAACAAGGGGTTCCGCTGTTTTCTTATTTAAGCGAACAGGGATTAATAAATCGTGATATTTTTGGTCAGGCGGTGGGTGAGTTTTTTAAACTTCCCTATATCAATCTAAACTACAACCCTCCTTCGTCTGATTATACCGCCAAGATCCCTCAAGAGGTGGCTCAAAAATACCGGGTTATATTTTGTCGGGAGGAGTCCGATAAAGTGCTGGTAACAACCGATGTTCCTGTTAGAAAGAACCGCAAGAAAATCAAAAAAGCGCTAAGCAAATATTTTGACCAAGAGATAACAGTTTGTTATTCGCTGCCGGAGGAAGTAACCGACGCTCTTCGTAGTTACCGGGCGCCGTTACCGGAGCGACTGAAGGAGATATTGAACAAGGAGGATCCCGAGGCCTCCGAGATCCTGGAGGAGATCCTGGAGGAGGCCTATGAGCAAAAGGTTTCCGATGTTCATTTTGAACCGCCCGAGGAGGGCGGTGCAGGGGTGCGAGTCCGTTTTCGCAAAGATGGAGTAATGAATGAAGTGGCCGAAATTCCGGACACCCTTTACCCTCGGGTAGTCAACCGTATTAAGGTGAACGCTCATATCAGGATCGATACCCATCAAAAGATGCAGGACGGAGCTTTTCGGTATAGTTGCGGGTCGGAGGAGATAGATGTTCGGCTTTCCATCGCTCCCACTTTGGGCGGGGAAAAAGTATGTATGCGTCTTTTGGCTCAATATATTGAGGAGCTTACTTTTGCCGGGTTGGGTTTGACTGAAAACCAAGAAAAGATCCTGAATCAAGCGGCACGCAAACCCTTCGGAATGATACTGGTGGCCGGTCCGACCGGTTCGGGGAAAACCACTACTCTCTATGCGGTAATGAAGTTGTTGAATACCAGTTTGGTTAACATTACCACTATTGAGGATCCGGTAGAATATCACATCAAAGGCATCAACCAGATCCAGGTAAATGAAAGCAAAGATATCACTTTCGCTAAGGGTTTGCGTTCTATTGTGCGCCAGGACCCTGACATTATTTTAGTGGGAGAGATCAGGGATCAGGAGACCAACCAAATAGCGGTTAATGCCGCCTTGACCGGCCATTTGTTGCTTTCCACTTTTCACGCCAATGACGCCGCCACCGGTGTCCCGCGATTGATCGATATGGGGGCGGAACCGTTCCTGTTGGCATCTACTCTGGAGGTGATAATAGCTCAGCGCTTAGTTAGAACTTTGTGCAGTAATTGTCGTCATAGCATAGATGTATCACTTGATGAGATCAGAAGGTCTTATCCGGAAGCGGTTAATTATTTCAATCAAGACCCGGTACGTTTGTATCAGGGCAAGGGATGTGAATCCTGTGGATTCACCGGATATCGCGGTAGAAGTGCGCTTTTTGAGATGATCCAGATAACTCCTGAAATGAGGAGATTGATAATAAAATCGCCGTCCAAAGAAGAGATCTTGGAGTTGGCACGAGCGGAAAATACTGAATTTATGTATGATAACGGAATAGGCAAAGCTCAACGCGGTGAGACCACTTTGGAGGAAGTGCATCGGGTAGTATTGGTCTCCTGAGTTTAACTAAGTTGATAGCTATGGAAAAAGAAAAAGATGCTTTTATAGAAAATCTAACTTTGCTTTTAGAGGCCGGTACCGGAGTAAAGGAAGCATTATCCACTCTTGGTAAAGATCTGCGCGGCCGGCGTTTAAAAGAGGCGGTTGAAAAATTAGAGGAATATGTTAGCCAAGGAAGGCCGTTGTGGGAAGGGATCGAGCAGACCAAAATGTTCCCAACTTACAGCGTATCATTGATCCGTTTGGGTGAAGAGTCCGGTCAATTGCCCGAGAATTTGCGCATTGTTTCGCAACAACAACGAAAGCAGCGCAATTTCCGGTCCAAGATCCAGGCGGCAATGATCTACCCGGTTTTTATTTTAGGGATAACTTTGATCATTGCCGGGGGCGTATCATGGTTTATTTTGCCTCAGTTGTCGAATGCTTTTGCCGGTTTAGGTGCTGATCTGCCTATGATGACCCAATGGGTTATAGCTTTGGGTGATTTTTTGGGCAGTCATGGTTGGTGGTTTGTTCCCGCTTTTTTGATAATTGCATCGGTCTTGTTGGCACTGATCTTCATTATTTCACCAACTAAGGTGATCGGGCAGTGGATAATGATGCACACGCCTTTATTCCGCAGTTTGATAAGGATGGTGGAGGTGGCTCGGATGGGTTATTTGTGGAGTACGCTGATGAATGCCGGTATTTCCAGTGTAGAAGCGTTGCGGTCTTTAGAGAAGGCCACTTCATACCGAATGTATCAAAGATTTTATCGACATTTGGCTGACAGACTGGAGCAAGGTGATCCTATTCAGCGCGTCTTTACCAACTATGCTCGGACCGGTTTTTTGATACCATACACTGTTCAGGGGTTGATAAGCGGCGGCGAGCGTTCCGGTCGTTTGCCGGAAACTTTGGAAAATATTCATCAAGCTTATGAGGAAAAGGTGGAGATAATGAGTAAGAATTTGAGCGTGATCCTGGAACCGATACTTTTGATAGTGGTTTGGGTGATAGTGGTTTTTTTGGCGGCCGCGATAATTCTACCTATCTATGACATGGTAGGGGATGTGCAGACGGACCGGAGTGTGGGTGTTGATCCTATACCACAGTTCTTAGCTAGCGGGATAGTTGATGATATCGGTTGATGATGGTTGCCGGTAAGGAGTTGAATCCAATAAAAAGTTATGATGAGGGCGAAAAAGGGAAAATCGAGATATTATTTGGCAAAACGAACAATACCAAACGAGAGCGCTTTTGGCCGGGAAGGTTTTACCTTTGTTGAGATAATTTTAACCTTGGCGCTTCTTACTTTGATCGTCGGTATTACGGTTCCGGTTTCGGTAAATATGTACTATCGTTTTAGTTTTAATCGAGCCGAGGATACGGTAATGACGGCATTACAGGAAGCGCGCTCTCGCTCGCTATACGGAGCGGAGCGAGGTGATTGGGGAGTGTATATTTCGCCGGAACAATCGGTTTTGTTTCAGGGGGAAAGTTTTGCCGAGCGGCAACAACATCTGGATACTTTATTAGGGGTCCCGGATAATATAGTGGAAGAAGAAGTGGAAGTGGTTTTTCGCCATTTTTACGGTGAGCCGGATCAAGCTACCACCTTTCAGCTTGATCTTTCTCGGGACCGGGAAAGTACTATTACGGTAAACGAAAAAGGTGTTTCTTATGTTGAATAAAAAGCAATCAAACGATAGAAGATCGGCCGGAATAATTTTGGTAGAAGCGGTATTGGCTACCACGCTTTTGAGTTTATTGGCGGTGGTGGTGATCGACCTTATTAATCCTGTATTGGACGGAGTGCTTCGTAGTGGTGAGCATCATCAAGCTTTGAGTTCGGCCGAGGAAGGTTTGGAGGCGGTTCGGGCCATACGTGATGATGACTTCGATCAATTACAAGCCGGTGAATATGGTCTGCAGACCGAGGACGGCGAGTGGGTTTTGGTCGATGAACCGGTCGAGCAAGAAGGTTTTATCCGCCGGGTTAATATAGCGGAACTTGGCGAGAACTCTCGCCGGGTGGAAGTTGAGTGTGAACCGACCGATGAAGGTCGTCCGTCTGTAAGTTTGGTGTCCCGTCTTACTGATTGGCGTCGGGCGGCGGAACCCGCCTGTGAAGTACATTGCCGCGAGTTAGGGTATTCGGGTGGTACCTGTAGGACAGCACCGGAGGAATGTCAAGAGCATGGTGAAATTTGGGAAGATGGCGGTGATGAGTATTGCCGGCAGGTCGAGGTCTATCGCGACGACAGCGGGGGAGTTTCCGACGGCGACGATGAAGTTGTCTACTACGAGCAGACCGCCAATGTCTCGGGACTGGATGAAATGCATCTTGCTTACTCTTATTATCTGGAGGAAGGTCATCACGGCAACCAGGAGGTAAGAGTGGAAGTGGAAGATGAGGTAGTGCATAGCGATACCGCCGTAGGAGAGAATGAGTGGCAGGGAAGTTACGATGTAAGCGAACAGGACGAGGTTACGGTTCGTTATCTGATGAATGCTAGATCACATCCCCAGCAGGACAATGACCGGGCCGAGATCCGCTGGGCGGAGCATGAGTATTATCTGGGAAATGACTAATTTCAAGACGGCTGTATAACAGTGATCCGGCTGTTATTTTACCCAACCATTTTAATCAACAAAGTAATTAATTATGTTCCCAAGACCTGTTAACAGAGGCGCTACTTTAATAGAGCTGGTATTATATATCACCATCTTCTCACTGCTTTCTTTAACTGCAATGGCGATAATTGATCAGCTTTATGTCGGTTATTCGCTGGCGGAAGAATTGCGGCGGGTAGAGACTGAGGGTCGGATCCTTAACGCGCGAATTGGTACCCAGATCCGTCAAGCTACGGCGGTTTCACTGGAGGCCGGGGAGCGATCCGACGATATCTTGCTTGCAATGCCGGAGGCGGAGCGGGATCCCGCCGAGCTGTATTCGGAAGACAGTGTTTTTTTTATTAGAGAAAATAATGAGCAGCCAGCAGCTTTGTCTTCTCCTCGGGTGCAGGTAGAGGAACTTAACTTCACTAACCTTTCTCCTTCCGCTGATACCGATGTTATTCGTTGGCAACTGCGGTTATCGGTTGAGAGGTTATCCGGCGGCCGGATCACTCGAACTTTTAGCGGATCAGCTCATTTGAATAATTACCATGACTAAACCAACGATCTCAACAACAACAACAGCTGCTGCTGCTGATAACTCGCAAGGGGGGTATATTATTTTACTTTTGGCTTTGGTGGTTTCGGGATTGGTAAGTATTTTGGCTGCTTATTTGGCGGCGGTTTCCGGTATGAATTTGACCTCGGTTGAT
>Ga0207421_10006320_pt1 | contig 12941 bp, 12 predicted proteins | sample SodLakKL_010_SED_4_FD_187542 | JGI IMG/M metagenome (GOLD analysis project Ga0207421, IMG submission 187542) | Alkaline sediment microbial communities from Lake Tanatar, Kulunda Steppe, Russia - 8KL_010_SED (SPAdes) (version 2) | ecosystem: Environmental > Aquatic > Non-marine Saline and...
GGTCGGGGCGACGACGAAACGGATAGCTGCTGGAAGAGACATCGAGCTCGGGTGACAGGGTCCAGTCAACGTTCACTATCAGTTCCGGAGCGACCGGAGTGGTCGACCCAGCAGACGGTCAGGCTCGCCGACCAACCGGTGAACGCTCTTTACCATGGGGGTGGGACCGCTCGCATGAACCGTTCGCTCGACGCACACCAGCGCGATCGCTACTCCCGTCAGCTCGCGATCGACGCCTTCGACGAGGCCGCACAGCGCGCGCTCCTGTCGAGCCGTGTGCTCGTCGTCGGCGTCGGCGGCCTGGGCTCAGCGGCCGTGCAGTACCTTGCAGCCGCGGGGGTGGGGACGCTCCGCATCGCGGACCACGGAACGGTGAAGCGATCGAACCTCCAGCGGCAGGTCATCCACGGCACCGACGACATCGGCGAGCCGAAGGTCGACAGCGCCGCGCGGTTCATCGAGACGCTCGACCCCGAAACCGAGGTCGAGTGCCGGCCGGAACGGGTCGACGCGAACGGCGTGGAGTCCCTCCTCAAGTCGGTCGACGTCGTCGTCGACGGACTCGATACCTTCCAGGGTCGATTCATCGTCAACGATGCCGCCCGCCTCGCGGGGGTTCCGTTCGTTCACGGGGCGATCTACGCGTTCGAAGGACAGTATGCGGTGTTTCGCCCCGGCGGGCCGTGCTACCGGTGTCTACTCCCCGAAGCACCCGACCCGGAGACGGTCCCGTCCGGCGGCCCGATCGGTGTCTTTTCGACGCTCCCCGGAGTCGTTGGCTGTCTCCAGGCAACCGAGGCGCTGAAGATCCTGGCCGGGGTCGGGACACCGCTCGAGGACCGCGTCGTCCGCTGCGACGCGACGGATGCGACGTTCGTCGACACGCCCCTCGAGCAGGATCCCGACTGCCCCGTCTGCGGACCGGATCCGATCACGTCAGTCACCGACGGTGATTACGAGGGCGACTGTCGGATCGAGCGGTAAGGCAGAGAGCTGCTATGGGACCACAGGAATCGGAGCCCCCTCGAGACAGTCCTCGATCAGGCTCTCGAAAATAGAGCACCTGAGGCCACATCCGCTTGGTGTCTCAGTGGCGATCAGGTCCGTGTCGGCTCCGTCTACGTACCAGCCACGATTTCGACCTCGAAGGTGTCCGTCCAACGGTAGCGGCGACCGCCCCAGACGAACGTTGGCCTGAGGATGCCGACGACGCCGACGAGCGGTGCCAGCAGGAGCGACGGGACCGCAAACAGCCACGTCCGACGCTCGATGCCGAGGGCCCGGTAGCGGCGGTAGGTGACGGCGGTAACACCGACCGCAACGGCGACCGGCGCGAGAATCCCGATCGTAACGAGGCAGACGGAGGCCGCGAGTGCAGCGAGCGTCTTCGGTCGGTCGAACCGGTAGAAGATCTTGACGAATCGCGTGAGTCGCTCGTAGGTCGTGCGGGCGTCGCCGGGAACCGCGACCCGGTTGACCAGTTCTCGCGAGGCGACGAACTCGTCGGCGTACTCGGCGAGTAGTGCGTCGTCCGAGACCGTCCGGCGGAGGTCTGCGATGTAGCCGTCGACGTCGATTTCCCGCCGGTCGAACGTCACGCCACCGCCCCACGGGACCCACGTCGTCCGCTCGAGCACGACGGAGGCGAGGACGATACAGAGCGGTTCGAACAGTCTGAACGGGTGTTCCTCGCTCGTGAAGATCGGGATGGCAGTCACCACACCGTGGGCCTCCCCGTGGCGTTTGAGTGTCTCGAGCCAGTCGTCGTCGCGATCGACATCGTCGTCGGTCAGCACGATGCGGTCCTGCGTGGCGCGTTCCAGCGCGTAGGCCACGGCGTTCGCTTTCCCGGAGCACCCCTCGGGCTCGCCGGCGACGAGCAGCGCCGCCTCGTCGGGCAACTCGGCGCTCGCCACCGGATCCTCCGCGGTATCGCAGACGACGAGTAGCTCGTCGTCGGGCTCGAGCTGGGCCGCCAGTTGCTCACAGGACGTCGTCCACTCGACCGTTGGCAGGATGACACTCGCCATCAGTCGATGGTCCACGAAGAGGGACAAAGTGCTGTGGGGGTAACTCGCGTACGGATCCGTCGCCGACCCGCTCGTCCTTCGACACTATCGCCGAACGCCTCTCAAGTCGTGCGTCGGTGCCGGTGCCGATTGGTCGGTGGTGCTCACGGACCGCGTGATATGGAGATGAGTCCGAGGTTGCGACACCCGGGCGTTCGATCAGAGCCCGGACGGATACTCACCGGTCTTTCGGTATGCGGAGACGACCGCGGCGAACGCGACGACGTGGAGGAGGACCACCACGACGATCATCGCCAGGTAGAGCAAGTGGAGCGGATCGTCCGAGGGGAACCCCATCTCCTCGTACGGACGGAGGTACGCCCGATCGTAGCCATGGACAGCCACGAGCCAGAAGATGACGTAGGTCCCGTGACTCTGGTGCCACTTCCAGGCTTTCGGTCCGAGGTAGTCGTAGGCCCTATTGTTTGAGGTAGCCGCCAAAACGATCGCAATGAGAACGGCGACCATGGCACCGAACGCCCAGGGACTCATGTCGACGAGATAGCCGACGACGTCCCAGTCGCGTGCCGCGAAGACGAACAGCACGTGGACGACCGACCAGATAGCGAACCAGATCCCGAGTTCCGACCGCCAGTTGACGGGGAAGTTCCCGGAAAAGCGACGTCTGATCGACGGCCGGATACGCACCAGCGGGCCGATAATCATGACGAAAAACAGGATGAAAAAGGGGACAGCGGCGACGACTCGCTGGCCACCGTATCCGACGCCCCACAGCAGGACCGCGACCACGATGCTCCCGATCGCGACACTCAGATGATGGGTGAGTGAGTTATTCGTGTCAGATGTCATGATTCTTCAGCGTCACGCACCAGTTGTCGAACGGACACCGATCACGCAGATAAAACTGTAGCCGTCTTCCACGACCGCATACAGGTTCACTCATCCGACGACGCTCGAGTGAGGCGGGGAACGACAGCGGCAGGCAACGCGCGGCAGACCGCTATCGGAACGCACGTTCGAACCGACGGACGTTCTCGTCGGTACCGGCCAGCACGAGTTCATCGGCTTTGAGTTCGAACGCTGTGTGTCGTATTGGGTGTTTAAATCATTCGAGGGGCTGGGGGCCGCTTTTCTCGACTGATTGGAGCCGGCTATCGCAGCCACTGAAAGTCATTGCACACCCTCACGATACCCTCACTGAGAACCGGTGATAAACCGATTATGACCCGTCTCGCTGTGGGGGTGTGTAAATCGTTTCACTCGTTACTATAGCAACACCGGTGCGTTCGTTCTCCCCGCTTACCATCTAACCGTCGTACACGACGGTGAAGACTGCGGTCGTCACCACTACCGGCCCGAGACAAATGACAGTGTCTAAATATTTACCGTGATGTGTACATATCCAACAGTCACATAACACGGTCCTGAAGCCGGTCGAGGTACTTGGCGTTGTAGACGAGTTTGATCGAGTCGCTCGCCGGCGTTGCGACACACGTCAGTCGCATGCCCTGGCTCTCCACTTCCTCGTCGGAGAGGCTTCGCTGTACGTCCATCTCGAGTTCCCCGTCGAGGACCACGGCAGTACAGTTCACACAGCCGCCGGCCCGGCAGTGAAACGGCCAGTCGTGACCGGCCACCTCGGCCGCATCGAGGACGTACTCGTCGCGTGAGACCTCGAAGGTGCCGTATGCCGTCTCGTTGAGATCAGCGTCCGCGGCGCGCTCGAGGAGGTCCTCGTCCTCGAGCGACCAGCCCCGTTCGTCGACGACCTGGTAGTCGAGGTACTGGACGGTCGCGGCCTTGGTCCGGGGAGCACTGATCCCAATCACTGGCACACCGGCAAAGCGGACGATCCGCTCGGTCGAACTCCCGAGGAGGTATCGCCGCAGCCCGGTCTCACCGTGGGTCCCCATCACGATGCAGTTGGCGTCGTGCGTGGCCGCAATCGCCAGAATCTGTTGGTCGACTCGTCCACCGGGGACCGAGACGTCGACGGTCTCCAGCGGCGACTCACGCAACCACTCGAGCGCGTCGTCAACCGGCTCGACTTCCTGTACGACAGCGGACTTGTCGGCATCGTCACCGCCGTTATCCTTACCGGGTGCAGTTCCCGAGACGTCGAGAGTGACCGCCTCCTCCCCGAGCGCCTCCTCGTCGCTGACGTGAACGACGTGGAGTCGGGCCCCCGTGTCGACTGCGAGGTCGATCGCGTGCTCGAGTGCGGTCACGGCGCTGTGACTCCCGTCCGTTGGAACCAGAACGCGGTCGAACTCGGCCTCGAGGGTCGTCTCCTCGTGAACGGTGACGACCGGGACGGGTGACTCCTGGAGGGTCTGCTCGGCGACGCTCCCGAGGAGGAACCGCCCGAGTCCGCTCCGACCGGTCATTCCCATGGCGATCAGGTCCGCATCGTACGCTTCGGCCGCCTCGAGGATCACTTCGTGAACGCCACCGTTCTCCTCGTGGCGGTCGGTCGTCACGTCGAGGCCGCGATCACGCGCTCGCTCGGCCAGTTCGTCGACCGCCCGTTCTCCTTCGTCTTGGTCACCGCCGATGAGTCCGCTTTCCAGGACTGTGACGACGTGGAGCGCCGCATCGAACTGTTCTGCGAGTCCCATCGCGTACGTTCCAGCGTCTTCCGCCACCGAACTCCCATCCGTGGGTACGAGGATTGTGTCGTACATCCCGGATTCGCTACCACGCACACACCAAAGTAGTTGTAGGCCCGATCGGTTACCCCTATTCCGCCTCCCGGCCGGGAACGCACCGACTACGATAGCCCTTCGAGCGAGGGCAACCCGCACACGTGGGCCCGACCGGGAGGACTCGTGGGGCACCCCATCAGCACGCGACTACTCGAGTGTGCGAGCCGTCAGCACGGGAACGCTCGCGTTGGGAACCACGCGCTGGGAGACGCTCCCGATGACGAGTCGCTCGAGGTTCGACTTGCTCTCGGTCCCCATCACGAGCAGGTCGATGTCCGCAGTCTCCGCGTACTCGAGGATCACCTCGTGTGCGCTTCCGGAGGCAACGGATCCGCTGGCCTCGAGGCCGCGGTCTTCGGCGCGGTCGGTGACGGCAGCCGTCGTCTGTGCTCCATGTTCTTCGAACCCACCTCGAATCGTGTCGTCCTCCGAGCCGACATCGACGGCGTAGAGCGCGTGGAGTCGCGCGTCACAAGCGTCGGCCAGCTCGAGGGCGTGTTCCGTTGCGGCCGCCGAACCCGACCAGCCATCGGTCGCGAGACACACGTCGTCGATGTCACCTCCCACATCGTTACGCGCGACGGCCCCACTCACCGAGAGGACCGGCTGTTGGGCGTCCCGAATCACCTCGAGGGCGACGCTTCCGAGGACGACCTGCTTCAGCCCGGTTCGACCGTGCGTCCCGACGACGATGAGATCGACGTCGGCTTCCTCGGCGTACTGACTGATCTCGGTTGCCGGTCGCCCGTTCCGAAGGACCCCCTCGGCAGCACAGCCGGCGTCCTGGGCCTCGCTCACCACCGTCTCCACGTCGGCCTCGCGTCGCTCGCGCGCCGTCCCGTCGCCCCGTTTCGATTCGACAACTGAGAGGACGTGAACCGTCGCGTTCAGCGTCTGAGCGAGCGAGAGACCGACGGCTGCCGCCCCCGCCGCGACCTCGCTCCCATCGATTGCGAGCAAAACGTCGTCGTACATACTTCGCCGTACGATACCCATCATCTTGGCTCTGGGGGAGAGGTGCCGGTTCAAGCTAGAGTAACAACTGAAACGAGTTACACACTGATCGCCGACCAGTCTGTCGATCAAGTGTACAATGCCTTGCAGTAGCTACTATAGGGGCCGTCCCTCGTGGCGGTTGCCGACTACCGAGATCCGGGCCCATCGTGTTCGCCGGCGACGAAGATCACCGGCGTCAGCCGTCCCGACCCGAGACCGTTGGCAAGTGTCGTTGCTAAATCGACGAAAAGTCACAATAATGCATCACTGGACGAAGTATCGACGTCTCGTCTCAGCGGTTCGAAGCCCTCGTTCACACACTCTGTGTCCAGGTCGAGTGGTACTCGAGAACCGACTCACCGCTCGAAATATTGTCGTGGGCTACGCACAGTTCGAGGATTCAAAACGCTCCGGTACGGTGATCGTCAGCCAGACGGTAGACGTAGTTGCGGTCGCCTCCACCAGTTCCGAGACCGCCGCGGCGACCAACGCAGTGCATTCGAGGAGGCCTGCGGGTTCCGGGAGCATCGGGGATTTCTACGGCGAGGAGAGTGCGGTAGGAACGGTCGGCCGCGATGTCAATCCGCGGTTTCTTCGTTCGCTATGGGTACGAGTAGCGTTCCGTCGGCGTCCCCGGTGTCCTGGCTCATATCGATGGTTGCTGTCCGTTCCGAACCGGTACCAGGTTCGGTTCTGGATGGCGAGGGATTTGATTCACGCTTAGATTTGCTCATTAATCGCGGTCACCGCTCGAGGTATGAACGATCTGTTCGCTGGCGTCTCCCGCTCGATCTTCCGCAACAACGAACCGCACCTCGACGATGACTGGGCCGTCCGCGTGGGTTGCGATCCCCTCATGGAGCTGATCGGTCAGCGCCGGCATCGGACCGGGATCGGAACTGGAGACCGTGACGACGACCCGATCGACCGAGCGTAGCGGGTAATCGTCGTCGAGCAGCACCTCGGTCGATTCGACCTCGAGGTGGTCGTACTCCGGGTCCGCGAGCACCACGTCAACTTCCTCGTCCGCCGCGGACTTCAGTTGCGTCGCCTGGAACTCGACCAGCGTGACGCCGACGAGAGGTGCCGCGAGCACGAGCAGTGCAACCCCGAAGATTGTCGCGTACCCGTAGGTCGGCTTGCGGGTCGGCGACACCTCGAACAGTCCCTGCGGGCGGTAGCCGGCGATCCAGAGCGTGGTCAGCGCGGCGAAGTTGATCGAGAGGACGTTGACGATCACCAGCACGGCGGCGCCGATCGCCGCTCCGTACATCCCCCAGGCGACCGTGATACCGACCGCTGCGGCGGGCGGGATGAGCGCGGCCGCGATCATGACGCCGACGATGGCCTCCGAGAAACCACGTGTGAGGCTCAGTATCCCGGCGACGCCGGCGCCCAGCGCGACCGCCAGCGAGAGCACGTTCGGTGAGACTCGCTCTTGCAGTTCAGCGACAACGACGATGTCGACTCCCGCCGGCTCGAGACCGGCAAGCCGGGCAAGAAAGGCGAGCCCTATCGAGGCGGCTACCACGATAGCAAGTCCAGTGGCCTGGTAGGTGAACCCCGTGGACGTGAGTCCGTCGTCGCCGGTGACAATGCCGACGTTCGCCGCCAGCGCGGGACCGATCAGCGGGGCAATAACCATGGAGCCGACCACGACCGCCGGCGAGTCCGCCAGGAGCCCAGCGGTGGCGACGACGGCGCTGATGAGCAACATCGTCACGTAGATGGGAAACGCCGGCGTGAGTTCCTCGGCTTTCGTTCGGAGGACCTGCCGCGAGGTTCGCGCCCCCTTCGTACCGCCGTGGCTGTGTTGGTCGAGCAGATCGTCGAACTCCTGGGAGATGACGGTCTCCGCGTCGATGATAACGACGCGCGTGTCGTCGCTGATTCCGGCTCGATTCAGTCGATCGAGAACCGGCTCGACGGCCCGCGTCGGGAGCGGGAATCGAACGACTGCCGCGAAGCCACGGCCGCTCGTCTCGTCGCTGACGACGTAGTCGATACCCTCGTCATCGAGGACGTCGAGCACTGCCCGTCGGCGTCCCTTCGGAACCGTAACCTCGAGATATCGCATGCGAAGCCCACCACCGGTGGACGTAAATAACGTGAAAGCGGTCGTGGTGTGGGTTTCACAACACTCGACGACCGCGGCCCGTTTATCCAACGGTCAGAAGCGGACGGTCGAATCGGCGGACGACGCGGGCGGTCGTGGTTCCAATCACCCGCTCCGTGCCCGCGGCTCGACCTCGAGTCCCCATCGCGACGAGACTGGCGTCGACGCCCTCGGCGTACTCGAGTATATTCATCTCGGGACTCCCCCGGAGCAGGTCGCTCGTGGCGGAGAGACCGCGGTCGCGGGCGTCGACGACTGTCGTTCGACGGGTCCTGCCCCGCCACCCGTGTGGCCTAGTCGGGCGTTCGCCTGCCGGTCACGCTCTCAATCTCGAGTTCGTAAAGCTCGAGATCGATCGCTTCGACGTCCTCGTCGAAGACGCGCAGATCCAGGAACGACTCGTTGACGGTCGTCTTGTCGAACGCTGCCTGCTCGGCCTCGTCGAGCTTCCGCATCGGGCCGGTGACGAGGACGCTCCACGAGTCGCCGGTGTCGTCGACGTCGTAACACGTCAGGCAGGCAGTCTCCGTTCGCTCGATGTAGTCCATCTTGGTGCTCGAGCCGGCGTCGGCGAGCCGGACGTAGAGAGAGCCGTCCGCGTAGTGGTAAGCGACTGGGATCGCGTACGCATCTCCATCAGCGGCGAGGCCGAGCACGCCGGTCTCTTCGCGTTCTAAGTAGCGTTCTACCGATACGTCATCCATACCAACCGTGTATCTGAACTCGATCCGGTCCATGGTGAACCACACGACACCCGGAGACATCAAGTCCGGAGGTGCGACGGAGCACGGCAACTGACGCCGCGGGGTTCTACAGATAAGCAAGGCGAGTGCCTCGGGGCTTGACCCCGAGGCGGTTCACATCGCGTTCAATCGACCGCCTCATGAGGATGGTTGTCGTCTCTTCCCGGTGATCGCTCCACCGGAACGGCGACCCCCGGAAAGCGGTGCCAACCGTTAGTATCAGACGAGCGCATCCAGCAACGTTCAGATGAGCAGCGCGTGCCAGACGACCGCAGCGGTCGTCCGTCCCGCGTCGCTCGACGGCAGCGGCGGGTTCACGAAGACCGCGTGGGAGACGAACGGCGTCGCGCCGAGAACGTCTGGATCGTCACGTTCTCGCCGGTGGGGTAAGCGGCGTCGGCGAGGCGAACGGTAGGGGTGTAACTCGCTCTCACTCCAGGTTTATCACCGTGGCCGAAGTCGGGACCGTGAGTGAGTAGCGACGCTGCATCCCCGACGGAAATCGAGGCACCGTCAGCCGAGCGCTGGCACGCGAAGCGCCTCGAGGACATCTACGAGACGCTCGAGACGAGCGAGGCCGGCCTCGACCCGGACGAGGCGCGCGCCCGCCTCGAGCACCATGGCCCGAACGAGATCGAGGCGGAAGCGGGGACGTCACCGCTGCGCATCCTGCTCGAGCAGTACTCGTCGGCGCTCATCTGGATCCTGATCGTCGCTGCGGTCGTGATGGCGGCCGTCGGGCACACGATCGACGCCGGGGTGATCGCGGGCATCGTCGTCTTCATCACCCTGTTCGGCTTCGCCCAGGACTACCGGGCCGAACAGAGCATCCAGTCCCTTCAGGAGATGGCGACGACTTACGCGCTCGTCAGGCGCGCCGGTGAGAAGCGGGAGATCGACGCCAGGAACGTCGTGCCCGGAGACGTGATCTTCGTCGGGGCGGGCGACGCCATCCCCGCGGACGCTCGTCTGCTCGAGGAGTCGAATCTCAGCGTCGACGAGGCCGCGCTGACGGGCGAGAGCGTCGGCGTCTCGAAGGAGGTCGGCACCGTCGACGAGGACACCGCGCTCGCCGATCGTGAGAATATGCTCTTTAAAGACACCGTTGTCCAGCGGGGCTCCGGGGCGGCAGTCGTCGTGGAGACCGGTCCCGAGTCGGAGATCGGCCAGATCGCGACCGCGCTCGAGGAAGCCGAGGAGCGCGACACGCCGTTCGAGACCGAGATGGACCGCCTGGGGAAGATCATCGCCGGCGTCGTCATCTTCGCGGTCGGAATTATCGCGTTTGCCGAGTTGATCGTCGGCGACACGCCGCCGCTGCAGGTCTTCTTGACGGCGGTCGGTATCGCCGTCTCCGCGGTCCCGGAGGGCTTGCCGGCCGTCGTCACGCTCTCGCTCGCGCTGGGTGCCCGCCGGATGGCCGACCAGAACGCCCTCGTCCGTCGGCTGCCGATCGTCGAGGGACTCGGCTCGGTCGACGTCATCTGCACAGACAAGACGGGGACGCTCACTGAGGAGGAGATGACCGTCCAGCGGATCCACGCCAACCGCGAGGTCTACGAGGTGACTGGCACCGGCTACGACACCGACGGCGAGTTCCTGACCGACGGCGACCCGGTCGACGAGGAGCGCGTGGCCGAGGTGCTGCGCTGCGGGATGTGCTGTAACAACGTCGACGTCGGGACCCGCGAACAGGACGACACCGAAGCCGGTACCGAAGGGACCGGGGAGGGCGGAGACAAGAAGCGAACCTACCTCGGCGACCCGACCGAAATCGCGCTGTTCGTCGCCGCCCAGAAGGCCGGTTTGGACCACGGGGAGCTCACCGAGGCCTACCCTCGGCTCGGCGAGGTCGAGTTCACCTCGGGCCGAAAGCGGATGACGACCGTCCACGAGACGCCCGACAGCGACGTGGTCGCCTACATGAAGGGCGCTCCCGAGACGATCCTCGAGCGTTGCGACAGGGAGCTCGTCACCGGCGAAATCGTCGAGTTGACCGACGAGCGCCGCGGGGAAATCGAGAACGCGAACGAGACCTTCGCCGAGGACGCGCTGCGCGTGATGGGCTTTGCGTATCGGCCGGACGTGCCGGAGTCACAAGTCGAGAATCCAGACGAGGACCTCGAGCGCGACATGGTCTTCCTCGGCCTGCAGGGGATGCTCGACCCCCCGCGCCCGGAGGTGCCCGGCGCCCTCGCGGGCTGTCTCGACGCCGGGATCGACGTCGTGATGATCACCGGCGACAACGCCGTCACGGCGCGGGCGGTCGGCGAGGAGGTCGGACTCCGGTCGACACGCGTCGTCACGGGTCCGGAACTCGAAGAGATGAGCGACGAGGAGTTGCGGGACGTCGTCGAGGACGTCGACATATTCGCGCGAACCTCGCCCGACCACAAGACGCGCATCCTCCAGATGCTGCAGGCGAAGGGTCACACGGTCGCGATGACCGGTGATGGCGTCAACGACGCGCCCGCGGTGAAAAACGCCGACGTCGGGGTTGCGATGGGCATTCGTGGCACGGACGTCACCGAGCAGGCCTCCGATATCGTCCTGCTGGACGACAACTTCGCGACTATCCGCGACGCGGTCAAGGGAGGGCGGCGCATCTTCGACAACGTCCGGAAGTTCGTCAACTACCTGTTGTCGGGAAACGGCGGCGAGGTGACGATGATCTTCACCGGGTCGATGCTCGGCTTCGGCCTCGTCATCACGCCGATCCAGATCCTGTTCATCAACGTCGTCACCGACGGGATCCCCGCGCTCTCGATGGGCGTCGACCCACCTGCCGAGGACATCATGGAACGCGACCCGCGACCGCCGGACGAGGGCGTCATCACGGAGCGGATCGTGACCTCGATCGTCGGGATCGCGATCTTCATGACGGTCTGTCTGCTCCCGCTGTTTACCCTCAACTTCTACGGCGAGCTGATCCCGGGCTACGACGTCCTGGGCGCGGTCGCCGGCTGGAGCCCCGACTACGACCCCAGCCGTGAACTCGCACAGACGATGGTGTTCACCGGATTCGTCGTCATGCAGATCGTCCGTATTCAGGCGGTTCGGTTCCGGTACGGACTGGGCCTGTTCACGAACCGTTGGCTCGTGATCGGTATCCTCGTCTCGATCACCCTGCAACTACTCGTGATCTACACGCCGACCGGACAGTTCCTGTTCGACGTCGAACCGCTTGCACTCGTCCACTGGGCCCAGATAGCGGTCGCAGCGGTCGTCTTCGCCCTCCTGATGGCGATCTTCGTAAAGGTTCAGGACCGGTACTTCGACCGGTACTGATCGATGAGTAGGACAGGTCATCGTGTTGGGCCACCGCTATACAGACCCCGATAGATGGGGCGTGCAAGTGATACAGCGCGTGACTCTTGGGCTGATGAGATCGTGACGGGAGTGGATCGTGTGCTAACGATCGGATAACGCACCTAGAGAATCGGCGTCGAACTCGAGCATCGGACGATCCGTTCGACCGGCGGTCGATTTCCTGCGTCGGTTCGACGCCTACACCGCAGTCAGAGAGTGGACATACACCAGGATAGCCCACAACCGGATGCTCTGGGGAAAACTGCTCTCGAAGCCGACAGGGTCGTCCGAACGGGCAAACACAGCCCCGACGGTCGACATCGACTCGAGGTGATCCGCTCGACGGAAGAGAACGACCGGCTCGTTCAGGTCGGGGGTAAGAGCATCACGTTCCCGTTCGCTCGAGCGACGAGATCCTCGGAGACGCTGCCGATCAGCAGTCTCCGAAGCCGACTGTGACCGTCCCGGAGTTCGACGAGGGCGAATACGAGCGGGACGTCGGCCTGAAGATGATGCGTGATCGCCCCTCTGCGAACCGCATGGGACGAGACGCTCTCCGGACACCTGGACGCGTGCTCTGGCTGGCAGTCTCGCATTCGTCCTGGCGATCCACGACGATGGTCCAGAGTCATTGATCAAGCGGTGGGAAAAACGTACACGACGCCGAGCGGTCCTCCTTTCGGACAACGACTCCGATTCGGTCCGGTGTCTCGACGATCACACCTTCGCCGCCGATCGTCCCCTGGTTCTTCCTGATCACGTTCCCGCAGACGACTTTCCCCTCCCGTGTGGGTTTCATTTGCATCGTGTGCCCGACGACTTGTTTCGGCGCGTTCTCAGGCATGTATCTGTAGTCCAGCCAGAGGATGCCCGCACCGGGCCCGCGGACGCTCTCTGCGCCCATCCCCAAGATCGTCGGGAATTCATCGACCAGTGATCGCTCTACCTCGTGGCGGTCGATACGCGGCACTGACCGGATCTCTTCGACCGCTGCTCGCAACGACTCGTTGCACGCCGCCGGGTCGATCGGCTCCGGGGACCC
>Ga0207421_10006321_pt1 | contig 12940 bp, 13 predicted proteins | sample SodLakKL_010_SED_4_FD_187542 | JGI IMG/M metagenome (GOLD analysis project Ga0207421, IMG submission 187542) | Alkaline sediment microbial communities from Lake Tanatar, Kulunda Steppe, Russia - 8KL_010_SED (SPAdes) (version 2) | ecosystem: Environmental > Aquatic > Non-marine Saline and...
CTCTCACACACAACGGTAAAGGTAGTATCCTGCGAGAGAGCATCAGTAGAAACAGAGCCCGAGGTGTCGCCGCCGGTATCGAAATTCTCTCCTTGGCAGGAAATAGCGTCCTCGGAGTCCCAGATCAAAGTGGTGCTCTCGCCTTCTTCCACCTCCTCTGGTTCAGCCGAAATACTAACTGACGGCACTATCCGTTCAGTGTTGACAGAAACAGTAACTGAATCTGTGCTGGGATGAGCAAATGCGTTATAACAAACAACTTCATAAGTAGTTGTTTCTTCCGGATACACCTCAACCTCGCCCTCTAACTGTTCCTCGGTCGAGAAATTAACCCCTTCGCATATAACGGTGTTCTCGCTCTGCCAGCTTAAAACCGCCGACTCACCCACTACAATATTTGTTGGGTTGGCTTCCAGTTCTACTTCTTCGGGAGCCGAAGCCGAATTGGTGCGCAATGACTCACTAAGTTCAGCGGCCTTGGTTTGGGTGAACTGGAGAAAATTGCTTCCCTCTAAATCCCAGCCTCCAAACAACTCCGCCGGAGCTACACCGGAAAAGAAAAGCAGCAAAAACACCACCAAAAACAAAGATCTCAGCGGCCATAACCAACTGAAATCCAACAGATCCGGATCTTGACGGAGAATATTTTGACTTGCGCAGCTGCGCAAATTACTTACTTTTTTATTAAAACTATTATTCTTTTTCATAATATTGATAATTTGACTAAATTTACACTTTTTAATTAACTATTTTTTAATTTTTCTATTTGCACTAAACCAACTATAACCTTGCCTACCAAAGTAGGTCGTTGAAAGAGCATAACGAGCTTCAATTTAAGCTCATATTACTCTTAAATTAACCGTTGTCAACTTATATTTACCGTTTTGTAGTTAGAAAAAAACCTTTTTTGTTAGCCGTTTTTTTACAAAATATTAATATGTCCTTTACTACTAAAATGTCCTTTACTAAAACGCTCTTATGTAATAATTTTTTCGGTTTGATTATTTATGTCTTTTATAAATTATTATTTATGTCTTTTAATAATAATATTTGTCTTTTACATTAAATGCGTCCTTTACTGGACGGAAACCGTCGTTCAACTTTATTTTTTATGACCGATACATCCTTATTTCACTGAACCGAGCTGTCTACACCAACCAACAATGATATAGTGGCACCCGTCCAACATTCCGATAACGCGACCACTGTCCTCTTGTAATCTCGTGTTTTTTACCCGAATTTGTGTTAATATAAAGGGAAAATAACTTAAAGGAATCTTGCCGCTTTTATCTTTAAAGGCAGATATTATATTTTCCTAACATAAGCCAATTTGTAATATGAGCCACAATAATTCCCGACAACAAAACACTGAGATCGATCCTGTTTTCTTAACCCCGTACAACCCGGAGCTTCATGAGCGAGATATTTACCGATCTTGGGAAGAAAGCGGTTATTTTGATCCCGACAACCTTCCCGATCGACACCGAGAGCCTTTTACCATCATTTTACCTCCCCCCAACGCCACCGGCGTACTGCATATGGGCCACGCCCTGGTATTAACCATCCAAGATACCATCATCAGGTTCCAACGAATGCGTGGCAAGAAAGCCTTGCTTCTTCCGGGTACCGATCATGCTGCTATTGCCACCCAAGCCAAAGTAGAGAAAAAAATAGCCAAAGAAGAGAAAAAAAGCCGTTATGATCTGGGCCGTGAAGAGCTACTTAGGCGGATCAGCGAATTTGTAGAGAACAGTCGCGGCACCATAACCGAGCAAACCAAGGTTATGGGTACTTCCAGTGACTGGTCTCGTGAGGCCTTTACTCTGGACGAAGAGCGCTCCCGTGCCGTGGTCACCGCTTTTAAGGATCTATATGAGAACGGATTGATATACCGAGCAAACAGAGTGGTAAACTGGGACCCCAAAGGAGGCACCACTATCTCCGATGATGAAGTGGTATATCAGCCCCAAAAAACCGCTCTTTACACTTTTCGTTATGATAAGGACTTCCCCTTTTTAATATCTACCACCCGACCGGAGACCAAGTTGGGCGATACTGCGGTAGCAGTACACCCGGATGATAAAAGATATCAAAAATATATCGGGCAGGAACTGGAAGCTAACTTCTGCGGCGAAAAACTTCACCTCAAGATCATTGCGGACAAAGAAATAGACCCGGAATTCGGAACCGGCGCTGTAGGGTTAACCCCGGCTCACAGTTACACCGACTGGAAACTGGCCCGCAAACACGACCTACCCCTTAAACAGATCATAGACGAACGAGCGCGGATCACTGTAGAGAATCCGGAATTTCAGGGCAAGAAAGTAAAAGAAGTTCGAGACCTGGTCGTGGAGAAATTACAACAAGCCGGCCTAGTGGAAAACGAGGAAACCATAGAGCATAATGTGGCCACTGCCGAACGAACCGGCGCGGTAGTAGAACCCCTGCCCAAGCTGCAGTGGTTCTTGGATGTCAATAAAAAATTCACATTAGAGAATTCGCAGATCTCCGGTATCACATCCGGTGAACAGGTCACTCTTAAAGACATTATGCGTCGTTCAGTAGCTGACGGAGATATAAAATTCATTCCTGATTACATCAAAAAAACTTATTTCCATTGGATAGACAACCTGGAGGACTGGTGCATTTCCCGCCAGATCTGGTACGGGCACCGGATCCCGGTGTGGTACAAAGAAGATCAGATCTGCTGCGGCCATCAGCCACCCTCGGAAAGCGGCTGGGAGCAGGACGAGGACACTTTAGACACCTGGTTTTCAGCAGCCCTCTGGACCTTTTCCACCCTGGGTTGGCCGGAGCAAACCCGGGATCTGGAGATCTACCACCCCAGCGATCTCCTGGATACCGCCCAAGAGATATTATTCTTTTGGGTAGCCCGAATGATCATGATGACCGGATATTTCCTGGGACAAGTACCGTTCCGAACAGTATATATTCACGGGTTGGTTGTCGATGAAAGCCGAAAGAAAATGTCCAAATCCCGCGGTGACAACCTGGACCCTATAGATATCGCCCAAGAGTTCGGAGCCGATGCCGCCCGAATGTCCCTGCTGGTCGGCAACAAACCCGGCACCAATATGGTCATCTCCAAGGATAAAGTAAAGGCCTACAAGCACTTTGCCAACAAGATATGGAATGTTACCCGTTTTATCCTGACCAATACCTCCGATATGCCGCCGGCCGAAAAGATCGAACTCGATCCAGAACATCAAAAACGAATTGATGAATGTACCGCAGTAATAGATGACGTTACTAAGGATATGGAAAACCATCGCCTTCATCTGGCCAGTGAAAAATTATATCAATACTTTTGGCACACCTTAGCTGATGTAGTACTGGAAGAGGTGAAACCGTTACTACAAAAGTCAGAAACAGGGTCTAAACAGAAACACTCAGCCCAGCAAATGCTAAAAATAATTCACCGGGACATCATAAAAGCCTTGCACCCCTTTATGCCGTTTCTGACCGAAACCATTTGGCAGCGTTTACCGGATCGATCCTCTACTCCGTTAATGATCGAACCGTGGCCCGGTAGCGAGACCGAGTAACTTTTTACAACCAACCACAATTAACCAACGAACTTTCCCATGGAAGATCTGGCGCAAATAAACTGGCAGATAGGTGTCATAGCATTAGTAGGAGGGGTGGTGCCGGCCTTATTATGGCTATTATTTTGGATAAAAGAGGACAAAAAGCCTGAACCCTGGTACTATTTAATGTTCGCTTTTATTGCCGGTATGGCGGCCGTCCCTTTGGTGATTCCCTTCAATAATTTACTGGTCGAACACCTATCCCTTTCCGATCATTTGTCTACCGAAGATCTGGGACAAGTGCAGACGTTAGGATTTTTAATGTTCCTTTTTGCTCATTTTCTAATGGCAGGTTTGGAAGAGGTATTCAAATACGGAGTGGCCTTTTTCTCCGCCTTATCCACCCCGGAGAACAATGAACGAATCGATCCAATTATATATATGATAGTGGTAGCGTTAGGATTCGCCGCCCTGGAAAACACCTTGTATATCTTGGGACCTTTGAAATATGGAGAAGGATTGTGGCTAAGCGGAGCTGTAACTATGGGAACGTTGCGTTTCTTGGGGCCTACTCTGTTGCACGTTATTTCATCCGCCACTTTGGGTTTGTTTCTCTCCTTTTCCTTCTACTACCCTCGCCGTCGACAACGCTGGTTATACATTCCGCTCGGCCTACTGGCCGCCACCGCTATTCACACGGTCTACAATGTAATGTTGTTGGTCGGTGATCAAAACTGGATCATGGGAGTATTTACCGGGGTTTGGCTGGGAGTCATCATCTTGCTGGCCAAACTAAACTCGATTCGCGCTCAACCGGAAAAAGTAAAGGCCGCAACAAACAAACCCGGTAGAACTCCCCTATATTGAGATGATGTCCAATTCATGCGGTATAATGTATCTATCATCAACTATCGGTTAATAAAAAGCTGAGAATTGGTAAACTTACTATATTTGATGGTAAAATTTGGAGAAAATATAGCAACGATGCCCAAGTTAGTGTCCGGGCAGGCCCGCACACTAAATTGGGCATTATATTTGGTTGCTTTGAGTAACAGTTAATGAAAGACCGAGAGTTGGTAAACTTATATATTTGATGGTAAAATTTGGAGAAAATATAGCAACGATGCCCAAGTTAGTGTCCGGGCAGGCCTATACTTAACATAAAAAGTTGTGTTATGATAGTCATTACGCTCTCGTAGTTCAACGGATAGAACAAACCCCTCCTAAGGGTTAGATTCAGGTTCGATTCCTGACGAGAGCACTAAGAACTTTTCATGTAAGAAATTAGGATCTCTAACAGGAACACCGGTAATTTTCATAAAATCACTAGGTTTCTAATAGCAAAAATAAAAAATATATATGGACGAACAAGAACGGGATCTGTTGGAAAAGACTCACTCTTTAGCCAAAGAGAATCATAAGATACTTAAAGAACTACAGGCGGCTCGCCGCCGAGCAGCTCTATTTAAAATGTTGTATTGGCTGATCGTGGTGATCATTGCTTTAGTTATCTTCTACCAGCTCTATCCCGCCCTTGAGCAAATACTGGAAGTTTACGGAACAGGTTCTGATCTGCTAAACAACATACCGGATATTTCGAACATCAAAAACGAATGACGATAATAGTTCGCTACAAATCAGTACTTGATAAAAACCAAACTCTTGCAAACAACTCCCGACGCAATATGCGCCCCGGTCAACCAAAACACCGACCAACGCCGATTTGGGAAAATCACCATCTTCTGTTATAATATAGGTTGTGTAGGTTGCAACAAATAACGCCTGGGTAGCTCAGTTGGCTAGAGCATTCGCCTGAAGAGCGAAGGGTCGGCGGTTCGAGTCCGCCCCCAGGCACCAATTTGACCCAAACCGAGCTCTTTTAAGCAAAAGTTTGATTGGGTAACTAAATCGATAGAGACAAATTATATAATTCACAGAAAAAATTAACAAAAATTTTCCTCCCTTGTTGGGAGGAAAATTTTTTAGCTCAATCAATGAAATAACGAGTAATTCCTAACCGGTACGAACTCGCAGTTTGGTCTCTTTCTTAGGGTTAACTTTGGGCAGTTTAATGATCAATAAACCTTGCGAGGCCTTGGCTTCGGCATTTTCTACATCAACCTCTTCCGGCAAGGTGACGGTTCGGGAAAACGGCCCCCAGTATAGCTCTTGGAGATGGACTTGCGAATCCCTTAAACCGCGATCCGGACTGCGACTCCCTCGTACGGTCACCCGCTCTCTGTTTATAGATATATCAAGGTCTTCCGGACGAGCTCCGGCTACTACCGTTTTTAAAATAAGGTCACTGGCGGTCTCATACATATCAATAGATAATGTACCCTCCTCTTCCTCGTCATAATCCTCGTCTTCCCATTCCTGCCGATCATCAGATTGAACATTCTCCTCTGTTACCTGTGAGATCCCGCGCGGGTCAGCAACATAGGGCTCGGCTGTGTTCATTTCCACTTTTTCTTCAGGCGAACCATCTTCGTGGTCATCACGGGCAGTTTTTACTTTTTTTGCTCCGGTTAGCCGCTCAAAAAAGGTTTGTGAATCTTTTACCATAATAATTTAGTAGTTTATTTCAACATTAGGTATTATAACAAAGTTCGGCTTTTTTTCGAAAGAAAAAACTGTGTATAATTAAATACCGCCCGACCAGGAACAATATATCTCCCCGGATATCTATAAACCAAAAACAACCTAGGCGAGTTGCACATCTATATACTGACAGTTATCATAATGCCGCCACTTTAAATACAACCGTCCGCATCAAACGAATCATATCGCCGGTATGAACCGGTACGACTACGACACCAATAGCTAGAGATCGAGAAGTTCGCTCAGTTTCTCCTTGTCAAAACCAACCACCACCTCTTCTCCAACCATGATCACCGGTACTCCCATCTGTCCGGTTTTATCGATCATTTCTTGGCGTTTTTCCATATTTGAAGATACATCATACTCTTCAAATTCTATACTGTTCTCATTTAGAAAATCCTTGACCAGTTCGCAGTACGAGCAGGTAGGAGTGGAGTAGATCTTTACTTCTTTCATAGTTTTAATTGAATTAATTATTAACGGATAAAGTATAACATCAATCACGATCATTCACAATTTTTGCACCCGGTATTAAATCGGCGTTCGTTTTAATTTCTCTCCCACAGACTCTTTATCCGATCCCATAAACTGGGATCTTGTCGTTCGTCTACTTCCTCCTCCAGCGGTGCTTCTTCCTCCACCAAAACCACCATTTTTTCACCTTCTTTGGCGGCATTGAAGCGCCGACGCAGTTCAGCCTCCAAACCGCGATCGCTCTCCAGTCTGTTTATCCTTCCTTGCAGAAGAGCGTGGCGATCTTCCAAATATTCCCAATGCTCCCGCCTATCCTCCACTCTGGTCAAAGACCCCCGATATCTTTCATACATACCCCACACCGGGGACAACATAGCCAGACACAACAAAAATAACACTCCAATTGTTATCTTGGAATACAGCCAAGGGCGAAGATCGAATTTTTTACCACGACCCATAGAATAATGAAAATATTTATGATATACTCACCCTTACAGAATAATACAATAAGATATGTTATTCAATCAAAAAAGTCAGAAAATAATAAAAAGAGTGATGGTGGTTGTCGGTCTGTTGGTGGCTATAAGTATGGTATTTAGCTACCTCTTCATACCATTCTAAGTGGTAGTAGGTCATCAGAGCAAAAAAGTCGGAGACCTCCACACCCGATATGCTATGGATACTTATATAAAGTATAAGTGCTTATTTAGTGTCTTCTCGCACCATTTTTACAAATACCGAAGAAGGGATATTAACTCGCCCTTGTTGCTGAAGTTTCTTTTTGCCTTCCTTTTGCTTTTCGCGCAGTTTCATTTTTCGAGTAATATCACCCCCGTATAAATGACCGGTAACGTCTTTCTTTAGCGCCGGCAGAGTTTTGGAAGACCTGATACGACCTTTGGCGTGAGCCTGGATCTTGGTGGCGAACATTTGTTTAGGTAACAAATCGTAAAGTTTCTCCACTACTTGTTTGGCTTCACTGTCCATCTTCTGTTCCGAAACAACCCGAGAGAAGATCGGCATTTTTTCTCCAGCCACCAGAACATCCAATCTGGTAACCGATGCCGCCCGCTCGCCCAGCATCTCATAAGATATGGAAGCAAAACCGGAAGAGGCGCTCTTTACCCGATCAAAAAAACCGCGCATCAATTCCCGAAGCGGCATTTCGGCATAAAAGCTCATTCTATCTTCTCCCACATTTTCCGAAGTCTTTATAGCTGCCTCATGTTCGTACAGGATCGGCATCAAAGAGTTAAAATACTCGGGAGCTACCATAATATTAACTCTTACCCAGGGCTCTTGTACCGAGCTGACCTCATGGTCATCGGGAAACAGGTGCGGCGAATAGATCTCGGCCTCTTGCCCACTGTTATAAACTACTCGATAGATAACACTGGGAGTAGTAATAACCAGCTCCAGACCAAACTCCCGTTTCAGCCGTTCGGTCACGATCTCAAGATGCAACATACCCAAAAAACCGCACCGAAAACCCTTGCCCAGAGAATGAGAGGACTCCTCCTCATAAGACAACGAAGAGTCCGAGAGCTTCATACGACCCAGCGCCTGGCGAAGAGAGGTAAAATCATTCTGGCTTTCCGGATAAACCGACGCCCACACGATCGGTTGGGGAACCCGGTAACCGGAAAGCGGAGGTTGTTGATTCTTTATATTAGATACCGTATCACCCACCGAAACTACATCGGCTTGCTTTATACCGGTAACTATATACCCGATCTCTCCGGCAGAAATGCTTTTCCGTGCAACATTATGAGGAGCAAAAATTCCCACCTCCGACACGGTGAAACTTTTATCGGCCATTAAAAAGCGCAGCTCATCACCAACCGAAACCGTTCCCGATATGCATCTGATATAGACAATTATTCCCTGATGATTAGAGTATTCAAAATCAAATACCAACGAGCGAAACGCGGACGGGGTATCTGATCCGGTCTCGGGCGGAGGAACCCTCCGGATGATCTCTTGAATGAGATCCTCCACTCCGGCTCCGGTTTTACCGGAAGTCTCCAAAACTTCTTCCGGATCACAACCGATCAGTTGAGCCACCTCCTTTCTCACCTCCTCAGTACGAGCCAGAGGGGAATCGGTTTTACTCAACACCGGTATGATCTCCAGATCCTCTTCCAAAGCCATCCAGAGAGTGGTCAGTGTTTGGGCTTGAATACCTTGAGTGGCATCCACCAATACCACCGACCCCTCTACCGCTTTCAGAGAGCGTGATACCTCGTAAGAGAAATCAATATGCCCCGGGGTATCTATTAAATTGAGCACATATCCGGATTCAGATCCCTCGCCGTCCTTTTTTGTTTGAACACTAAGATCCCTATCAGGTTGGTAGAACATTCTAACCGGCTGCATCTTTATAGTGATCCCCCGCTCCCGCTCCAGATCCATAGAATCCAAGACCTGGTCCTTCATCTTCCGGCCCTCCACCGTTTGGGTCAGTTCCAGCATCCGATCCGATAGAGTGCTTTTGCCGTGATCTATGTGGGCAATAATAGAGAAGTTACGTATTTGGTTACTGTTTATCCTTTCTGTCATACTCTCCCATCTTACGGATTTTGGACTTAAAACACAAATTTTTTGAGTTTGAATACCCGGATTTAGCGTTATTTCACTGCCCAATCAAATGAAATACAACCGAGCACTAAACCAGTCACTCGGTTGTATTTAACTTAATGTAAGATCGATTTAACAAGTTATTCAATCGGTCGAAGCGAAGCAATCATTTTTTTGACCACCTTTCGATATTTTTTTACCTCCTCCATCCCTTCCGGCGGTTCTAAGCGGTAATAGAAAACCAAAACATATTCATCCCAGTCCACTAAATATCTCTCGGCTATTCCTCTCTCAAAAAAACTAACTCTTAAAACTTCTCCATCATTGATCAATTGCTTTTCTGTTTCGGATATCGGCTCATAAACCCCTTCTTCAATGGCCGGCAGATTATTCATCCACTCTGTTAAATTTAACCTTTCAGGATTTTTAAAAACCGACTTATCAACAGTAGCAAACATTCCGGGTAATTCTTCGATCGCCACCGCCAACAAAGATTCTCTACCACCGAAAGCGTTATATATAGGCCTTAATTTTACCCCCTCAGGTAAATTCAGTTCATAGTTATAGCGAGTGAGATAAAAGGTTCTCTCTCCCGTCACGATCTCTTTCTTGTCCGGAAAAGAATTGCTGGAACCGGTTTCCGAACCAAGATCATTCGGCTCCTGCTTCCCGTCAAATACACCCCACCAGATAAAACCACCTAAAAAAATCAGACCGGCCACCGTCACAAAACCAAATTTTTTCATAAACAAAAATCCTTCTCAGACAAAAATTAGCCACCATTCAGTTAATAGACATTTTCAAGAGACTTGATCATATCCTCTACCAACTCTCTGTACTTTTTGCCTCCAATACTATACCGATCAAACTGAGCTCGCTCTCCTTCACTTAACTCGGCTAAATCCGAAGCGTTAGGCCCCAGACCGGTGGTATAACTAAATGAGATAATATATTCATCCCAATCTATTAAATACCAGTATTTAGAAGCACCCTGAATTCCGTGAGTTACGGTTACATCTCGGTTATCTATGGTTGTCTCTTCTTTGGTCATCATATACATCCAACCCGGATCAGGGTCTCTATCCTCCTCCGGTCCTCTTGGGTGATCCAGTGCATCTTCCAGCCATTCGGTCGGAGACAGATTATCCGGATTATCCAGCACATGATAAGTAATTCTGGCCGGATTTAAGGTAATATTGGGTGAACCTTCCGGAATTAGATCCTGGTAAACATAAAAGGTGAAACTCTCAGTTAACAGAGGTTGTCGTCCAAAAACTTCCCGAGATTCGGTTTCTACCGGGTAAGAAAATCGGTGATTGAATTCCGGAAAACTAATATAGGTATCGTGCGTACCAGAAACCTCCGGAACTTTCAACTCTTCTTCCTCTCCTACCTCATCCACCTCCTCTTCCGACTCACTCCGCTCTTCCTGTAACTCTGCTACCTCATGCTGCAGCCGGTTAGCTGCATACACCTGCCATACCAGGAGTAGGGTTAAAATAACGATTACTGCGATCAAGGCTACGATCACAGTTTTGAAATTGCCTGATTGCGAATTTTGATTGGGGTTTGGGTTGTCCATAAGTAATTTTAATGTTAGCAATTATAATAATATACCATCAAGCAAAGTTTAGTAAATGATATGTCAAACCCTTTTATTTAAGACATAAATCATATAAAATCCCGGTCCCTCACATACGGGGGCATATGAGAGGTCTCGCCAAACGCTCGTTTACAACAGATCGGGATCCGGACCGACCACTCGCTGTGGCCAAAACTTCTGTTTTAGAGTAACCAACACCGCCCTAAACTCCCGATTATTAATAGACCAAAGAACGGCCGAGCCGGCCACTATTCCCCAGATCCCGGCAAAAGCACCCTGCAAAAACACCTCCAAAGTATAATAAGTATCGAGTGTAATAAAATGGGCGTAAAAATGCAAACCGATATAAGCGGTACTACCAACCGCTAAAGAAGCCAACAATATCTGCCATACGGTTCTAAATACCGGAGCAGAGAACCCCGGAAAAGAGCGTTGAAACATCAACCACAGAATAGCGGCCTTAATAAAAACCCCCAGAGTAAACGCCAAGGCCAACAATATCACCTCCACCCCCTCGACCTCCTCTAAACGCATTACCACTTCCCAGAACCTTTGGAAACTCTCATTATTTACAAACAAATTTTGCAATATCAAAGCCGATCCGATAGCGGTCACAGCCCCCACTCCGCTAACCACAAAAGGAGTAGCTGTTCTTCCCATAGCATAAAACGATCTCACGAATAACAACACCAGACCCTCAAAAACCACAGCAGCCGAGAAAAGAGCCAATGCGGCCGCAGTTAACTGAGTAGGTTCCCAATCAAACTTTCCGGTTCCCAATACCACTCGAACGATCTGAGCTCTGAGTACAATGAACAAAACTATCACCGGTAACGACCAAAAAATTATATGACGGGCCGAAGTGCTTACTTTTTCTCGGAACTGATAATGCTGCCGTTTGGTGAACATGGCTGCCAAAGCCGGCAGAGCGGCCAGTGAATAACTAACGCCGATAATAGATAAAGGTACCGACTGTAGATTATAAGCGAACTGGAAGATCGATACCGAACCCTCTTTCATTCCGGAAGCAATAATGATCAAAGCGAACAAAATAATATGAGTCATTGCCAGGGTCATAGCCCTGGGCATACTGTTAAGTACCACCTTTTTTATCAAAGCCGGTTTGAACCGTAAAGTAAAATACGGAAGAAAGCCTGCTCGCCAAACAAAAGGTATGTGGATCAATAGATGAAAGATCGCACCTATTATCACCCCCACACCTACCCCCATAACACCCCAAAAAGGAGCCAGGAATAAAATACCGATGATGATACCGATATTATAAAGGATCGGACTTAAAGCATACAAGAAAAACCGTTTATTGGATTGGCTAATGCTGCCGAACAACCCCGACAAACCCATTAAGATAGGAGAGAGCAGAAGCAAGCGGGTCAGAGTTACCAACTGTTGATGTTCTTCGCCGGTAAATTGGCCAAATAATAAATTTTGTAATTGTGGAACAAACAAAAACACCACTCCCGCGGTAAAAAATATCACCAGGGTAAAACAAGAGAAGATCTGACTAATGAATTCCCTCCCCTCTTCACGACTATGATTTATTCGTTCCACCAAAAAGGGCACTATAATGGAAACCGAAACCAATGAACCAATAGTGATAAAAATAAAATCCGGAACCCTGAAAGCAGCATAGTAGATATCCAGTTCTACACCGGCTCCGAAATTATGGGCCAATAAACGATCGCGAACCAAGGCCAACAACTGCGAACCGAAAGCAAACCCGCCCAATAAAAAAGCGGCCTGATGAAGCCCGGCTATTTCTTTATTCAATACCTTTAAAAGATAATTAACCATCACAAAACGATTTAACCTGACCCGTATTTCTGCTTCCCGACAGGAATATATTAACATAAAAACGAGCAACCCGCCCAGCAGGACGGGTTGCTCGTTTTTAGGTCTTGTGTCTATAAGCCGAATTCTGTTCATCATTACAAAGTAATGATGAGGTAGTCATTTATCTGGGACGCACGTTACCGTACGCCTCTAGCGGCACTCCGAGCCCTTGTCAACAAGAGCTCGGCTCGACCTTGCACCGGGCGGGGTTTACCACCCCGAAATGTCACCATCTCGGGGAGTTCCGTAGCCCGCTTAGCGGACACCGGAACACTTTTCACCTTTC
>Ga0207421_10006322_pt1 | contig 12938 bp, 12 predicted proteins | sample SodLakKL_010_SED_4_FD_187542 | JGI IMG/M metagenome (GOLD analysis project Ga0207421, IMG submission 187542) | Alkaline sediment microbial communities from Lake Tanatar, Kulunda Steppe, Russia - 8KL_010_SED (SPAdes) (version 2) | ecosystem: Environmental > Aquatic > Non-marine Saline and...
CTTCTTTCGCGAAGGACTGGCCGACATAATCGGCCGTGCTTTCGATTTTTTTGCGCAGGGCTGCAATAGGGTCTGCGGGTGCGACAGGTGCCGCTGCGGTCGCAATCGCCGGTGCCATAACCGATTTGCTAATCAGCGTAGACCCGCAGGTCGTGCAGGATACCATTTTGCCGGCAACCAGTTTGTCAAAGGCATCGCCTGACTGAAACCAGCTTTCAAACCGGTGATTCTGGTCGCATTTAAGGTGAAAACGGATCATGACACTCAGTCTTTCTGTGATGTCATATACTTAGGGTTTTCAGACCTGCTTGCAAGTCAGCGCAGTCTGGCGGGGTCGAACGTGGCCACGATATGGCGCAAGCCCGGTTCATCCAGCTTGCGCGCGGCTTTTTCAAGGCTGAACCATTTGCGCCGGCGCTGGTGCTTTTCGGGCCATTCGCTTAGCACATGTTGCACATGAACCGGATAGACCATCGCAACGATCGGGGCGTTGCCGTGGCGCAGCGGTTTGACGTAGCTATAGACACCCAGACAGATATCCAGCGCGTCACCCCGCAAACCGGCCTCTTCATAGGCTTCCATGGCGGCAGCGGCTGCCGGGGTCTGGTTATGCATCGGCCAGCCTTTGGGCAAAATCCAGCGGCCTCGCGTGCGGCTGGTGACCAGACATATCTGCACATTGTCGTTCTTGACGCGCCAGCAAAGGGCGGCAAATTGCGCACGCACATCGGTCTTGCGACCGGTCCGGAACTTGAGCGCGATTTGCTGTGCAGGTATGTTCGCCATGGTTCCCATCGTGATCTGCCTTACATCCCCTGCATGACGAAAGTTACGCATGTGCAAACACCCGCGACAAGCCCTTCGCCGAAATTTATCGGCGCTGAAATCTACCGTGGCTCGACCTATGGCGCATGGCATCCTTTGCGTGTGCCACGTGTATCCACGGTAATGGATCTGACCCGCGCGCTGGGCTGGCTGCCTGCGGCGCAATTCATCACCAGCCCGCGCGCGAAACTGGCCGCATTGACCAGCTTTCACACACCCCAATACCTTCAAGCGTTGCAAACCGCCGAGGCGGCACAGACCGTCACAGACGATATCCGCAACCGTCATGGCCTTGGGACCCCGTCAAATCCGGTGTTCACCGAAATGTTCCGCCGTCCGGCCACCGCCGCTGGTGGATCATTGCTGGCGGGTGAATTGCTGCGCCATGGCGGGGTGATCTATTCGCCTGCAGGCGGCACGCATCACGGACTGCCTGACCGCGCCAACGGCTTTTGCTATCTCAACGATCCCGTGCTGGCGATCCAGTCACTGCGGCGCAACGGCGCGCAGCGTATCGCCTATATCGACATCGACGCGCATCACCCTGACGGTGTAGAACATGCATTTGCTGATGATCCCGACACGCTGCTGATTTCGACGCATGAAATCAACCGCTGGCCGCGCACCGGTGCGCTGACCGATCAGGGCGCGGGTCAGGTTTTCAACCTGCCCGTTCCGGCAGGGCTGCACGATGACGACATGGCGCTGATCCTGCACGAACTGATCCTGCCGCTGGTGCAGGGCTTCCGACCTGACGCCATCGTTTTGCAATGCGGCGCCGATGCCGTGACAGAAGACCCGCAATCGCGGCTGTGCCTGTCCAACAACGCACATTGGGCAGTGGTCGCAGCCCTGCAGAGCATGGCGCCGCGTTATCTGGTGCTGGGTGGTGGTGGCTATAATCCGTGGTCGGTGGGCCGCCTTTGGTCCGGTGTCTGGGCGGTCCTGAACAATAACGAAATCCCTGACCACTTGCCCCCCAAGGGTCACGCCATCCTGCGCGCCTTGCGCTGGGACGGCATTGCCCGCCGTCACCTGCCGCAAGACCATTGGATCACCACCCTGCGCGACCGCCCCCGCAACGGTGCGATCCACGATGACGTGCGCACAGGCGTAGCCTACCTCAAAAACCGCATCGTCCGAGCTTAAATATCCCCGCCGGAGGCTTCAACTGCGCCATCAGGCGCAGGCCGACCAGCCAGCGCGTGCGGCAAAGCGGCCAGCGTGCGGTCCACCGCCCCCGCATGATCCGCATAAAACGCGGCAATCAACTGTTCGGGTACATCAACCGGTGCTGTCACAGCCGCCAGAAGTTCCGCAGCGTCCTGCACATGATGACAGACGCCTGCTGCAATCGCCTCGTCCGCAGGATAGGCGATGGTCCAGATATGCGGACCCACGATCACCGGTTTGCGCAAGGCCAGTGGTTCGATGATATTATGCGCGCCTTTGGTCACAAACCCGCCGCCGACAATCGCGCGGTCACAAAGCGCGAGATAAAAATACATCTCACCCATGGAATCGCCCAGCAGCACATCGATCTGAGGCAGGGTATCGGCACCTAGCTCTGCATCCAGCAGCTCTGATCGTCGGGCAAAGCGCACACCGGCATCCGCCAGCATGCCCGCCACGTCGTCAAACCGTTCGGGCGCGCGGGGCACATAGACAAAAAACGCGTCCTTGGTCCGGCGGATCATGTCGATATAGATCGCGTCCTCGCCTTGCACGACGCTGGTCAGCGTGAACGTCGGGCGGCCTTGTGTCAGCCTTGCCCGCAGCTTTTCTGCCGCTGCAAGTTGCGCTTGCGGGATCGGTTGGTCAAAGCGCAACTCGCCTGTGACATGGATATTGGCCATGCCCGCAGCGGCGAAACGGTCGGCCTGAAGCTGTGATTTCACAAAACCGCCTGCAAACCCGCCGGTCAGGGCCGCGCGCAGGCCCCAGCCGGACATATCCTTGTCGAAACTTTTCTGCGGATATTGCGCGTTGCACATGAACAGCGGCACGCTGCGCGCACGGCAGGCCATAATCATCCGTGGCCAGATTTCGATCTCCATCACCAGCCCGTATTTGGGCGCAAACCGGCGCAGGAATTGCGCATAGGCAAAGCCTGTATCGAACGGCACCCAGACGACCTGCACCCGGCCTGCGGCAATCTCGGTCCCAAATTCGCGTATCGCCTCGCGCCGTCCGGCAGGCGTGAAATGGGTGGTCAGCACAGTCTCGCCCTGCGCCAGCAATGCGCGGATCAGCGGTGTAGCCGACCGCATTTCGCCCAGGGATACGGCATGTACCCAGACCGGCTGGCGCAGAGTTGCGCGCGCAAGGCCAAAGCGTTCGCCCATATGCAGGCCGTAATCGGGGTCTTTGCGCGCGCGCAGCCGCAGGTAAACGACCGCGACTGGCAACAGTACCCACCACGCCAGCGCGTAGATCAGCAGCGCCATCCGCAGGCGGAACGGGGGGAAACGGTCAGTCATGGCGTGCCTTCAACAACGCGCACAAGTCCTTGGCAAGCGCATCTGTCGCAAGGCTAGCATTTTGCGCCGCGTCATGGGCTGCGCTGGCTGCGCCCGCCAGATCGCGCTGGGTCAGGGCGGCGGTAATCTGTGCTGCGTCGGTGACCGTAATGGCGCCGTGTGTGGCGTTCAGCATGGCAAAGTCATGGACGAAATTGCCAACTTGCGGCCCATGCAAAATCGCACAATCCAGTTGGGCGGCCTCCCACGGGTTATGGCCTTGGGTGGCATCAAAAGTGCCCCCGATCAGCACGGCCTGCGTCACGCGGTAAACCAGACCAAGATCGCCGAATGTGTCACAAATCCATACCGGATCATCCGGTCCTGGCAGCGCATCTTGCGATTTCAGCGGGGCGGGGCAATTGGCCAGGATCGCTGCGCGCCGTTCAGGATGGCGTAGTGCGATGATCAGCAGCGCGTCAGGGTGCTGTACGCGCAACGTTTGATGCGCTGCTATCGCCACCGCCTCATCCGCCGCATGCGAGGGGGCGACAGCCCAGACAAAGCGCGCACCAATCGCTGTCTGCAAGCGTTGCAAAGCGCCCTGATCGCAGCACAGCGGGGGGGCGGCAGGTTTCAGCGATCCGCTGATCTGCGGCTGTGCGCCAAGCGTGGACAGATGCGTCGCGGTCGTGCTGTCCTGCGCCGTGATCAGTGCCATCATCGCATAAAGGTCGCGGTAAAGACCACCTGCCTTGCGATGCCGTGCAAAGGCAGCGTCATTCATCCGCGCAGCGATGATGGCCTGCGCGATACCCCGCCTGTGCAAGTCATGCACAAAGCCCGGCCACAGATCCTGTTCGGCCCAGACGCACAGATCAGGCTGGAAATGATCCAGAAACCGGCGCCGGTAGGTGGGAGCATCCAGCGGCAGGAACTGATGGATCGTGCGCGCGGGCAGATTTGCGGCAAAGACCCGCGCGGATGCGGCGGTGGTCGATGTCACGACAAAATGCAGGTCGGGGGCCTCTGCTGTCATTCGTGCGATCAGCCCGCGCAGCGACATAACCTCGCCCAGACCCACCGCATTGATCCAGACCAGCCGCCCGTCCGGGCGCGGTGCCAGCCCGCGACCAAGCTTTTCCTGCCAGCGGGTGGGGTGTTCCTTGCCACGTTTGCGCCTGCGCGCCAGCACCCTTGCCGCCACCAGTGGAATCAGATGACTGGCCGCAAGATAGGCGCGCAAGGCCAGTCCGCGTCTAGGTGTCGTGGTCATGAAATGTCTTTTGCAACGATCCGGTCCAGAAACCGGCATCCGCCAGCACACCGGCAAACCGCGCCGCCGCTGATCCGCCGCCAAAGGCGTCGTGGCGCGGATAGGCCTTGCCCCATTGGTCTGCAAGGAAACGGTCGATGGCCACAATGTCACCTGCACCTGCAAAAAACACCGAAGGGGATTTCGCACGGTTCGTCTGCCGCGTCCCGATATCAAGCGATGGCAGGCCAAGGAACGGCGCTTCACGCACACCCGCGGATGAATTGCCAACCATGACAGCGGCATTTTTCATCAACTCGCTGAAATGGGCAAAACGCATGGACGGCAGGACGCGGAACCTATCTTTGGGCAATGTGTCGATCACCGCAAAAATCGCCTCTGATCCGGGGTCGTTGTTTGGCGCGATGACCACGAAATTGCGCCCCGATGCTTGCAGCGCACCAAACAGGGCCTGCGCCTGGGTACCCATGCTGGCGGCCTCGGATGTGACGGGGTGAAACACGCAGATGCCATAGTCGTCATGGGGCAGGGCGTAACGCTCTTTCACGGCGGCTAGCGTCACACCGGACGGGCCTGCATGGAAATCCAGTTCGGGTGAACCGATGGCGTGGATGTGGCTTGCCTGTTCGCCCAGCGACATCACCCGCCTTGCAGCATCATCGGACGACACGAAATGGTGGCTGGCCAATTTGGAATTACAATGCCGGTAAATTTCATCAATCGTGCCGCTGACCTCGCCGCCTTCGACATGGGCACAGCGGATGTAATTGGTGGCGCAGACAAGCGCGGTCGCCAGCGCCTCGACCCTGTCGCCATGGATGACCACAAGATCGGGTCGGTGTTCGTGGATGAAATCGGAAAAGCCGATGACAGTCTTTGCCAGGATCATATCCTGCGGATCGCCGGGGCGCTGGTTCAGGAATTCGTGCACCGTGACGCCTGTCATCCGGTGGACTTCCAGCTTGGTCAGACCGTAGCTTTGCAGCATATGCATGCCGGTCACAAAGAACGACACCGTGAAACCGGCATCGCGTGCGGCATTGGCAAGCGGTTCCAGCTTGCCGAAATCGGCGCGGGTGCCTGTCACAAACAGAATGGATCGGGGCATGTTGTTTCCGTTACAAAAACGCTGATCGGCACCGTATCGCCGCGCGTAGCAAAAGAAAACCGCGTTTGCCGCGCGTGTTATCTGCTTGACGCCACGCGCGCAGGTCCGGTATGGGTCCGCCCAGGCTGGCGAGTGGGCAGGTAGGTTATGCAGCGGATTGCAAATCCGTGTAGACCGGTTCGATTCCGGTACTCGCCTCCATTGCCTGACAGCCCTTTCCATATGCCCGCTGACCGTGACCCCGCAGTGATTCCGCCTGCGCGGAGTGCCAAGAAGGGCGCTGTCAAGATGTGATCAATTGTTGCCGCCTCTTGCGGAATATGCGAACATCGAAAAATGCAGCTAAACGAAAGAGTTTAGATTTTGACCGACTATACAACACGCCGGACAATGATGGTCGACACGCAAGTGCGACCCTCTGATGTCACCCGTTTTCCGATTATCGACGCAATGCTTAGCGTGCCGCGCGAAGAATTTGTGCCCGATGCGCTGCGCGAGGCGGCTTATGTCGGGGAAAACCTTGATATCGGCAATGGCCGGATCATGCTTGAACCACGGACACTGGCCAAGATGCTGGAACTGGCTGACGTTCAGCCGGGGTTTGTGGCGCTCGATATCGGGTGCGGCTTGGGGTATTCGACGGCTGTTCTTGCCCATTTGTGCGACTTTGTCGTTGCGGTCGAGGATGACGAGGCACGCGCAGAAGAGGCGCAAAGCCTGTTGTCGGGTCTTGGCATCGACAATGCTGCGGTGATGGCCGGTCCCTTGGCAGAAGGGTCGGCAAAGTCCGGGCCGTTTGACTTGATTATTATTCAAGGCGCGGTCGAAGACCTGCCTGACGGTTTGCTTGCCCAATTGCGGGAAGGTGGCCGGATTGTGTGTCTTTTTGCCGAACGCGCGCTGGGTGTCGTGCGTGTCGGGCACAAGATGGACGGACGCGTGAACTGGCGGTTCGGCTTTAATGCCGGTGCGCCTGTTTTGAACGGATTTGAACGACCTGAAGTTTTTGCACTGTGACCAATTTTTTACGAACCGCGGCACTCGTCGCAATTTTATCATGATTTATTAAGGATATCGGTATGATGAGACGTAGCGCAGTCGCCGGAATGGCAATGATAATGGCTCTATTGGCGGCACCTGTCGCCAAGGCTGACAATCTGGTCGATGCATTGGCCGCTACTTATACCAATTCAGGTTTGCTGAACCAAAATCGCGCTTTGTTGCGCGCGGCCGATGAAGGTGTTGCGCAGTCAGTCGCTGCAACCTTGCCTGTCATTAACTGGTCGATCTCGACCGCCCGGAATTTCAACAGCGCGCCGCAATTGGGGCAACCCAACACCACGACCGCCACAACCGCACGGATTGCGGCATCGCTGACGCTATATGATGGTGGTTCGAACCGTCTGGCCATCGAGGCCCAGAAAGAGCTTGTACTAAGCACGCGCCAGTCACTGCGTGGTGTCGAGCAGGATGTGCTTTTGCGCGGCGTTCAGGCTTATATGAATGTCCGTCGTGAACGCGAATTTGTGGAACTGCGCCAAAACAACCTGCGCCTGATCACACAGGAATTGCAGGCCGCACGCGACCGTTTTGAAGTAGGTGAAATCACCCGCACCGATGTGTCTTTGGCCGAAGCGCGCCTTGCGGCATCGCAAAGCCTGCTGGCCGCAGCACAGGGCAACCTGACCATCGCGATTGAAGAATACACCGCCGCCGTGGGCCGCGCGCCCAGCGGGGCAGGCAACGCCACCGCAGCGCCCGTGTCACAATCGCTGGCCGAGGCCAAGGCATTTGCTGTGCGGAACCATCCTGCGATTCTTGAAGTACAGCATTCGGTTGCCGCAGCAGAACTGAACATCCAGCGAGGCGAAGCGGCGATCCGGCCTAATTTGTCTCTCGATACCTCGGTTTCGGTGAATGACAATTTTGACGAATCCGCGCAGATCGGTTTGACGCTTGGTGGCCCAATTTATGCGGGTGGTTCGATCTCCAGTCAGGTTCGCCAGTTGCAGGCCAACCGTGATGCGGCCCGTTCCGGCCTGCATCTGGCGCGGATCGGTATCGAACAGCAGGTCGGCAATGCCTATGCCGCCTTGCAGGTCGCACGCGCATCACGCCAGGCGTCCGAACAGCAGATCAGCGCGGCGCGTGTCGCTTTTGAAGGTGTCCGTGAAGAAGCCGCACTTGGTGCGCGCACGACGCTGGATACGCTGAATGCGGAACAAGAACTGCTAGACGCGCAGGCAAATCGCATTTCTGCGCAAGTGGATGAAGTCATTGCATCTTATGCGGTTTTGTCCGCCATGGGCCTGATGACCGCCGAACATCTGCGCCTGCCGGTCCAGCAATATGACGTCAACGCCTATTACGATCTTGCCAAGACATCGCCAACGGCGACATCGTCGCGCGGACAGGCGCTTGACCGCGTGCTCGAGGCGATAGGCCGCGATTAACCCGCCTGTTGTTTTGTGTTTGGTCATCCGTTACGATTAACCAACAAGATAAAACAACAGGTGAGATGATGTCGAATATGGCGCAGCCGGATGAAATAGATGCGTTAGTATCGTCTGTCCGCAATCTGGTCGCGCATCGCGACGCGGGCAAAATTGCGCGCGCCGCGGCACCTGAACGGCTGGTTTTGACCCCGGCCTTGCGTGTCGACACGATTGCGCCCGTGCAGGTTGTTGCAGACGAACCTGCGCCCGATCTTGAACAAACAGCAGCCGAGATTGAAAAAGCAGTCCTGTCCCAACCCGACGAATGGGAAGCTGATGGTGGCGAAAGTTTCGATCAGGATGCATGGGCCGCAAGTGCGTTTCCATCAGAAACTGATGGCGATGCAGAAGCATCTGATGTCGCGGCCCAAGTCGTTGAGGCTGAAACCCCCGTTGCACCTGACGCCTTGCCGCTGGACGAAGATGCCTTGCGTGCCCTGATCGTCACGGTCCTGCGCGAGGAACTGGCAGGCGAGTTGGGCGAAAAGGTCACGCAGAATGTGCGCAAGATGGTCCGCCGTGAAATCAGCCGGGTGATGACCACACATCAGCGGGACTGAAGCCGCCTGTCAGACCGGCTCTGCCAGCGCCAGCAATGCGTCAATATCAAGATGGTTTTCCAAATGATCGGCTAGTGCGTCCAGCGTGGCCTCTACCTGTCCGGCATAATCATAGGCACTGACCGGTTTGCCCAGCTGGGCGAAAAACGCTGACCGGAACGCATCGGCGCTGAACAAGCCGTGCAGATAACACCCCATTACCCGACCGTCTGGCGACGCGGCCCCTTCGCCGCGCCCGTCCAGTGATAGCCAGGCGCGGGCGCAATCGGGACCAGAGGTGTCGCCCATGTGGATCTCGTAGCCGCTGACGGCATCGTTGGTCGCCAGATACGTGGCCCGCGAAAGGGCAAGCCTTTTATGCGGCTGCATCACGGTTGTCACATCCAGATGGCCAAGGCCCGCGACGCTGCTAGGGACGCCTTCAATCCCGTCAGGATCAGCGATACTGCGACCCAGCATCTGGTAGCCGCCGCAAATCCCCAGCACATGACCACCACGCCGGATATGCGCCGCAAGGTCGATATCCCAGCCCTGCGCACGAAAATGCGCAAGATCGGCGATCGTTGATTTTGATCCGGGCAGGATCACCAGATCAGCATTGGCAGGCAGGGGGCGCCCGGCCTCTATGATATCGACGCTGACACCGGGGGTGGCTGAAAGCGGGTCAAGATCGTCGAAATTCGCGATCCTGTTCAGGCGCGGCACGGCGATCCTGATGTCACCACCCTGACGGCTTTTGATGTCCATCACATCCTCGGCGGGCAGTTTCCATGCATCTGCGAACCACGGGATAATCCCCAAAGGCGTCCATCCGGTGCGGTCGGTAATGATATGCATCCCATCTGCAAAAAGGGTTGGATCACCACGGAATTTGTTAATGGCGTAGCCTTTGATCAGCGCCAGATCTTCGGCAGGCAGAACGGCATGCGTGCCGACCATCTGCGCGATCACGCCGCCACGGTCGATATCGCCGATCAGGACCACCGGCACACCCGCCGCCAGCGCAAAGCCCATGTTGGCGATATCACCGGCGCGCAGGTTGACCTCGGCGGGGCTGCCTGCGCCTTCAACAATGACCAGATCGCGGCCCTGCGCGAGCCTGCGAAAACTGTCCAGCACAGCAGGCAAAAGCGTTGCCTTGTGCTTGCCATAGTCGCGGGCCTTTAGCGTGCCGACACGTTTGCCCTGCACGATGACCTGCGCGCCGATATCTGTTTCGGGTTTCAGCAGCACGGGGTTCATATCAATGATCGGGTCCAGTCCGCAGGCCAACGCCTGCATCGCCTGTGCGCGGCCAATCTCGCCGCCATCGATGGTGACGGCAGCATTGTTGGACATGTTCTGCGGCTTGAACGGCGCGACAGACAGGCCACGGCGGATGCAGGCGCGCGCGATCCCGGCAACCAGCATGGATTTCCCCACATTGGACCCTGCACCTTGAATCATGATGGCCTTGGTCATCGCATTTTTCCCCTTTGCAAGTCTTCATAGGCGCAAGCGGCAGGGAAGGGGAAGTGCGTCATCCTGCCAAACGAAAAACGCGGCCCCGAAGGGCCGCGCTTTTCATGCCGTCGTGGCGCGCGCTGCTTTTAGGCGGCGCGTGCTTCCTGCTCGGCTGCGTTGCGACGTTCACTTTCTTCGCGTGACAGGGCGACCGATGTACGGATCCCCTTGCCGACGAATTCCATCAGGCCATTGACCACACGTTCGTTGGGATCAATGCCTGCGCAGGACAAAACTTCACGGCCATCGCGCGAACGGGCCCAGCGGGCGATCTGTTCGGGACCATTGCCGTATTTCTTGTCATCAGCGATTGCATCATCAAGCGCAGCAAGCACGACGGCAGCAAATAACTTGCGGGCACGGTTGCCCTGTTCGTTGTTGAACGCTGTTCCGTCGACAAAATCTCTCATTTTGCTTCCTTTTTTTGCTCTTGCTGTTCCGCGTGACCGCCCTTATGCACTTTCAAAAGCGATTCGGGGGTTCTCTTTTGGAATGGCAGCCATGCGTTTTGTGCATGGCTCGCGTGCCCGGTTTCAATTTCTTACTGATCTTGTCAGCTTGTCATTGCCCCTATATAGGCAGTGTCGATTGCCAGACAAGTCTGGCCCCATTCTGTCATGAAGTGATCCATGCCCAAAATCAACGGTAACGAAATTCGCCCCGGCAACGTGCTGGAACATGAAGGCTCTTTGTGGGGCGCGGTCAAGGTTGACCACGTCAAGCCCGGCAAAGGCGGCGCTTTTGCGCAGGTCGAGCTGAAAAACCTGCGTGACGGGCGCAAGTTGAACGAACGTTTCCGGTCCGCCGACAAGGTGGAACGCGTCCGTTTGGACCAGAAGGACCAGCAGTTCCTGTTTGAAACCGACGGCATGCTGACCTTCATGGATAGCGAAACCTATGAACAGATTGCGCTGCCTGCCGATATTCTGGGCGAACGCCGCCCGTTTCTGCAGGATGGTATGGTCGTCCATATTGAATACTACGGCGAAGAGGCGTTGAACGTCACACTGCCGCAAAAGGTCGTCTGCAAGGTCGTCGAAACGGAACCTGTGGTCAAAGGCCAGACCGCTGCAAACAGTTTCAAGCCTGCGATCCTCGACAACGGCGTGCGCGTCATGATCCCGCCTTTCGTGGGCACGGATGAAGATATCGTGGTGAACACCGAATTGTTCGAATACGTCGAACGCGCCTGATACGTATCCATCCGCCGGGGCTTTGACAGGGTCGGAGCCTCTGGCGGGGATATTACAATTAATAATAAATTTAAATTATTTAAACTCTAGGTAACCCTAGGGTTCCAGATTTGCGTTCACAAATGGGTCCTGATGCTAGTATTCGTTGGAAAATAGCGAGCAGCGGTAGAGATTTCCTTGATAGGCATCAAACATCAGGTTTCAGTCCCGTTTTAGGCGGAGACGGCTTGGTTCTGCAGATTGATAAGCAGAAAGTTTAGTTTGAACCCTTGTGTCATCTCATTCGTTCCGCGCGGTGCTGGCCGAAGGTCCGGCCTTGGCGAACCTTTGCTAAAAGCCCGGCCAAAGGCCCGGTGTCGTGGCCAGTTCCAGCAAATTGCCATCGGGGTCGCGGAAATAGAGGCTGTGTCCGCCGCGTTTCCAGTTGGACGTGCCCTCGATTGCCACCGCGTGGTTTGCCAACTGCGCTTTCCATGCGTCCAGCGTGTCTGGCGCGATCGCGAAAGCCATGTGGATCTGCCCGGATGCGTCATGCGGCGGGATCAGGCCGCCACCGGTTTGCACAGGTTCCGTTGTGCCACCGCGGATGAACAGCAGCAGAACATTGCGCTGGTTGACGTTATAGGCACGCATCCGGTCATCGGCGTACAGCACCTGCGATAAGCCGATAACATTTTCATAAAATGCAGCCGCCCGGTCGAGGTCTTCGACGTAAAGCGCGGTTTCGAGGATGGATAGAAGTTGTGGCATGGTTTCACTCCGCCCCGTCTGCGTACAGATGCAGAACACGGTTTTCGCAGATGCCGCCTATGGCGTCAAAACCACCGCTGCGCTGGAAATCCTGAAGCTCCAGATGCGGAAAGACGAAATACTTGGACGCGACACGCGCCTTGGTCGCAGCAAAGATGACGCGGTCGATACCCGCGAACCGCATCGCTGACAGGCACATCTCGCAGGGTTGCAGGGTCGAGATCAGGACGCAGCCCGTCAGGTCGGTGGTTTCAAGCACATGTGCCGCGCGGTGGATGGCGACCATTTCGGCGTGACGTGTCGGGTCCGATTGCAGATGAACCTCGTTTTCGGCCTCGCTGATGATGCGTCCGTTTTGCAGCACGGTCGCAGCGATCCCGGCCTTTCCGGTCTGGTCGCACGCCGTGACAGCGCGCGCGATGGCGTTGATCACGGCGGCATGTTCATTGCCCGTGATCCGGTCATCATGGTTGAAATTGGCGGCCATCATGGCGACAAACGCACTGCGGCCAGTTCTTCGCCCGATGCTTCGCCGTGGCTGCCCATGTCGGGTTGTTTGCCAGTCACCTGTGCGCGCAGGACGTTATAGGCAAAGCTTAGCCCCGATGTGGTTGTCAGCCATATCTCTGCCCGTTCCGGTCGCAGACCCAGAATGCAGACTTGCGGATCGTCCTTGCCGCCTTCAAACCAGCTATCGGCTACGGTGGACCACAATTCATCACGCAAGGCGGCGTCGTTGTTCTGCGTCAGTTCGCCATGAATGGTGGCA
>Ga0207421_10006323_pt1 | contig 12937 bp, 16 predicted proteins | sample SodLakKL_010_SED_4_FD_187542 | JGI IMG/M metagenome (GOLD analysis project Ga0207421, IMG submission 187542) | Alkaline sediment microbial communities from Lake Tanatar, Kulunda Steppe, Russia - 8KL_010_SED (SPAdes) (version 2) | ecosystem: Environmental > Aquatic > Non-marine Saline and...
GAACATACCGTCCCGCATGGATTTTGAGAACATAACACCCCGGGTTCAGGACGCGGTAAACAAAAGCGGAGTCAAGGAAGGACTTGTTCTGGTAAATGGCAAACAAAACTACCCTTGGTATCCTCGTCAAGCAATTCTGTAAGGTCTGGCAGGTCTTTTGGCAGGTTGCCTGATATTATGGTTTCAAGAATCCCCCGGACTTCAAAAGTAAAAGGATGCTCTGGGTCATCTGTCTGCCTGACATAAACACCAAGCCTGTTCCCCTCTGCGTCCTTGCCTGAAAAGGCGTGCTGTACCAGCTTCTTTTTCCTTTCATAGTCCAAGCGTTCAAGTGCTGTCCTGGACCTTGCCACATCCGCAATAACAGCCTTGGCAAGCCGGGATTTTCTTTTGATCTTGTCCGGGTCTGGCCTGCTGGATAAAATATCCCCTACTTGCTCCAAACGGGTATCTATGGCCTGTAACCGGGTTCTAATCCCCTTGATTTTGCTTTCCACTTCCCTTTCATCAAGAATCCCTTTTGCTGCCAAGTTTATCAGGTTATCCCTTTCCCTGGTGACTTCTGATTTCTTTTGCTCAAGTTCTGTATGTTCCTCTTGCAAGCCATTGACTTCCTCCAGGTTCGGGACTGCCCTTTTTATGGCCTTTTCAATCCTGTCAACATCGCCGAAAGTATGAAATAAGGTTGCTATAACTGCATCTTCAATCTTCTTTGCAGGAATCCATTTCTTGAATATGCAGTCATGTTTCCTGTGCTTGGGATGCCTGTAATAAAGACGGCCTCCATGATTAGCCTGCCCCATCAAAGTATATCCGCACTCCTGACAAAAGATCATTCTGGATAAAAGGTACTTGTGCTTGATTACGCCATGCTCATAAGTCTTGTTGGCCTGTCCCTGCTCCTTAATCGCCTGGATGGTTGCTTCATCCAGTAATGGAGGAATCTGCATGGTAACGGTTTCATCAATATTGACTTTCTTGTTACGGAATCTGATTTCCCATTCTGTGCCTGACCTGTGATTGAGGATTTTCCAAAGGTTGGTAAAATTCATATCCAGGATTTTAGCCAAATGAACAATGGACTCCCCGGCAAGGTAGCGTTCAGCGGCCCACTTGATATTCTTGTGCTTCTCTGGGTCAATCCCCCATGTTTCTGTTTTCCGGTCAAAGGTCCGACCATAAGGAAGATTGCCACTTGAGGGAATCCCCCTTTTGGCCCTTTCAATCCGATTTGTTATGGACTTCAATGCCTGCTGTCTGGCCTGTAATTCCCCGACCTCTGCCGACATACCCAGGATAAAGCTATGCTCTGGATTGAATAAATCATATTCCATTGTTCCAACAAAGAACTTGATATTGTTATTCCGTAGGATTTCCAGACCTTGCTTGCTCTTTTGGTTATCCCTGGACCATCGGCTGGTATCGCAGACAATAACAGCATCAAACTTACCCTTGCCGGAATCGGATAAAAGCTGTTCCAGCTTGGCCCGTTCCTGGTCTGGGGTTGCGTGTTCCTGTCCGCTGTACTTCCAACAACATTCTGGAACAGTCCCACCAAGGCTCTTAACATATTGCTTGATCTGGGTTGTCTGTGTCCTCAAGGACTCGCCTTTACTGGCTTGTCCCTCGGTACTGACTCTGATTAGCGGTGCAAATCTTAATCCCATGCCCTGCCCTCCTGTCTGGCTACTCGCCTATGATCTTGATAAGCACTCGTTTTTTCCTGCGTCCGTCAAACTCTCCATAAAATATCCTTTCCCATGTCCCAAAGTCCAATTTACCATCGGTAATGGCGACTGTTACTTCCCGGCCCATGATCTGCCTTTTCATGTGTGCATCTGCGTTGTCCTCGCCTACATTATGCCTGTACCCTGATACTGGTTCATGGGGTGCAAGTTTCTCAAGCCAGATTTTGTAATCATGGTGCAAGCCGGATTCATCATCATTGATAAAGACGCTTGCTGTAATGTGCATTGCGTTAATAAGTACAAAGCCATTTTGAATGCCGGACGCGTCAACTGCTTTCTGGACTTCCCCAGTTATGTTTACAAAATCCATCCTTGCCGGAACATTCATCCAAAGTTCTTTTCTGTAATGTTTCATTTTTCCTGTCCTCCTGTCCTCTTACGGCCCAGACCTTAACAGGTCCAGGCCGGGTTCATATTATTCAACCTCAACATAAGTCATGGTTGTAGTTAGCAGGTGGTCATAATCCCCTGCCATTGCCTGGGTCTGGTACTCCTTAATGAAGTCCCGGTCATAGCCTGCCTTTCTGAGTTCCTTACTTACTTTGCCCATGATTGCAAAGGCATTACCGTCCTCGCCGAGAAGTTTGACCTTGACATTGGTTATGGGTTCTGGTGAACATGACATTGCATTCTCCTTGTGATTAACAGTTGCAAGGGTCTTGGCCCTGGGTGTTACCGCACTCGGGGCCATTTCTTTGATATGCTGAAGATTTTGTTGCTCCCTGATATTGGAAAGCCAGGTATTAGCAAAGTCTGTCATGTCATGCTGTTCTGCTACCTTTGCCAGCATCTTGCCATCCTCAATCCAGGCGGCCTCATTCATAACCCCGACATAATCATTCCGGTAAAGGATTGGGATAAATGTCTTGCTGTAATTGATCCTGAGGAAGTTCATTTCCGGGTCAGCCATTAAATCCCCGTTCTGTTCCCCATAATGAACCAGGTAAAAGACACGCCCTGCAAAGCAATCATAGGCTACGCCTATATACAATGGCATGAATGTCTTACTGTTGTTGATCTTCCTTGAATCTCCATCCCATTTAAGCCCCCTGGTCAGGTAATCCATTAGTACCCAGTCCTTGACTGCCTTTAAGTTAGTTGGTTTCATGTCCTGTCCTCCTGCCATGCTCGTTACCTCCTTTCCTGCTTGTTGAGATAAATCTCCATTAGCTGTTCCAATAAAGCCCCTGCACTTACGCCCTGGGCAACGGCCCTTGACTTGAACTGTCTCCATAGGTCCATTCTGATATGGACTCCAAGTTGCTTGCGTTCTGGTTTCTTCATGTTAAATCACCTCCTTATATCCAGTTTAGTTGCTTGGTAAGATTGGTTTCCTCTGTTGTCTTGATGTATGCTGATAAGCTGTCCAGGGACTTGTGCCCGGTGTAAATGGCAGTCTGTGCAAGATTATGTTTACAAAGTTCATGAATCCTGGTTGTAAAGTTCTTTCTGAATGAATGTGCTGAAACCCTGTTATCCAGGTTGTACTTGGTACGAAGCCTTTTAAGTATCAGGCTGGCGTGTTCTGGTGTTATGGGTCTGCAATTCCCGTCTGGGTATTTCTTCTGACTGAGGAATAAAGGGGTTCCATCTGATACTGGACAACCTTTTGCAAGGTAAAACAATTTCAGCTTGTCCAGTTCGGCTTTGAATTGGTCTGGGATCATTAGTTGTCTGTCATTGGACCTTTTGACGCTTTTGATCCTGACTGACTCCCCGGTGAAGTCCCCAAAGACAAGCTGGACTGTTTCGCTGATCCTGGTTCCAAAGTACAAGCCTACAAGAATAAGCATCCGGTCCCGTTGGCTTTCAACCTGTAACAAGGTCTGGATTTCCTGGGTTGATAAGACTTTTGCTCCTTTCATGACCTATCCTCCAGGGTGATCCCGTCTTTATCCCAGCTTATGTTTGCATCATCCCAAGATATCTTGGTTAACTTCTTCATTTCATACTTTAATCCGGTTCGGAATAAGGTGGCCCGGATAGTATCTTCCATATCTTCCAGGGCATCCCGGTCATCGGTTTTGTAAGTCCAGTAATTTGATGCTTCCTGGGTAAGCTGGTCAAAGTAACTGTCATCTGCCAGGATTTCCTGTATGCCCTTTGTGTCCCTTAATTCCGCTTCAATGGTGAGAATAAACATTTCCTGTCCCCCTGATTCTGTGTTTCATTATCAAATACAACTAATTTATATAATGAACATAATAAGAAATCAAGGGTTTTTTTGACTTATTTTAAAGTTTTTTATTCATGTATTCCAATAGTTTAAATAATATTAGAGAATCTTATTTCCTAATATTTTGATAAACTGGAACAGTTCTTGCTTAGGCTGGCAAGCTATGATTTATTTTGATCGTAAGAAGGGGTTCTTTGGTATGAAAAGGTCCGGGATTACAAGGGAGTTTTAGTTTTGTTTACGGTTTGTTTGCCGGGTCCGGTCCTTTGATACCCTTGGGTTTCTTGTTCCTTGTAAACAGGGGTTTTGCTGTTGATGTCTTCTTAGGGGTGGGCTTCTTGGGTTCTGGCTCTGGCTCTGGCTTGTCCTGGTCCCTGGTCTGCTGTTCTGGCTTGTCCTGGTCAAGGCCGCCCCAATGAGGCCGGTGGATGCCTGCGATTGGTTTGAATGGTAAAAGCTGTTCAGTTACTTTTGACTGTTCCTCTAGGGTCCCTGCCTTCATGTACTGCTGTTCAATATGCAGCATGGAAAGGGATACCGGGTCTGGTAAGTATTCGGCCACAACATCAATAGTCATGTCCTTGGCTTCGGCCTTTTCAATCAGCTTGGACAGCAACATTAATTCATGATCCGTCAGGACTTCGGACACATTCTGGAAAAACTGCTCTGCCTCTTGCCGGTCATGGGAACCATCCTCCCGGCGCATTAGTTCAAGTTCCGATATCCTGGCCTGGTGCAGTTGGAAACTGATATTGGATAATAGTTCAAAAACCTTTCTTTGCTCTCCCAGGGCCTTCAATGCCGTGTTGTCTTTCTTTGCTACATAGTTCCTTTTGAATATCTTTTCGGCCCTGGACAGCATCTTGTCAATCCGGCCCATCAGGTCCATACTTTCATCCAGTTCCTTCGTATCCCAGGCCCTAACAAGCTGCTTACTCAGGTGGTTCTTGGCATGTAACCGTACAGATTCTATACCTAAACCGTATGTTCTGGCTATTCCCGAGTAGCTCTTCCCCTGCACAATGTCCCTATCTATCTGGATTCGTTTGCTACTATTACAAGCCTGGCACACCATTCCCATTACATACACCTCATTTCTGGTCCCCATGTTTCCAGGGGGTTTTTATTGTTTTACCGTTATTCTGCCTGTTATTTCCTGTTCCTGGTACATTAAATCCTATTTTCCCCGGGTCTCCATTATGTTTACAAAGTTTTTACATACATTCCAGGGGGGCGGGGGCGGAACCATATAGACCCGGTCAAGCTGGGCGGTTTACCGCTTCACTTTTATTCCTGGACAGCCCTTTCATACTTTATTCCTGGCCTGTTCTGCTTTAGCAGACTTGGCTACCCTTACCCTGTTTATCTTGGATCAACCTTTTTCTATTTCTATAAAATTTCTATTTATTGAAAATATCCAATTCCTGCTTTAGCAGTTTATGGATCATTCTTTCATATTTGTTTATGGCTACCCTTACTTATTTTTGTTATTTTACCCTCAATAATCATCCTTTTTTCTTACAGAAATAATTGATTTTTTTGCCTCTTAAAAAACATCTTAAATACCTATCTTAAAGGGCCTTATATACCCAATAGTTTCAATGGTTTACACTATATTTTTTATTGTCAAAATAGGTTTTGTATATTGTCAAAATAGGTTTTGTATATTGTCAAAATAGGTTTTTATTGTCAAAATAGGTTTTTACAAGTCATCATCAACTTACCAAAAGTATATTGTGAAAATAGGTTTTTCATAAACGCAAATTAGGTTTTATTCTCAAAATAGTTCTCCACCCGATTCTTCCATGTACCGGTGTTGTTCACTGCATTCTATATAAACAAAAGTGTTTGCTCGATCACATTCATCTTTCATTTTACAGGCCTCATAGGACACTCCAAGATCGGCGTCGTCCTGTAAAGGACAATCCCCTTTTTCCTTAATCTTATCCCTTTCCTTCTTTAATTTTTCTTCCCTGGCCTTTCGTTTTCTGGCGTTCCTGTTCTTTTCTTCCTGGCTGTCCTTAATCGATTTCATGGTTTCCAGGTCTCTCATTTCGTGTTCATCAATGCACTTCTTGATAAATTGGTGAATGTATCCGTTATCTTTTTTGTAATCAAAAAGAGCAGGTGAAAAATACTTGTAACGCCTTCCTGCTTTGTATGGCCCATGAGAATGAAGGTAATCCATAAAGCGTTCAACAAAGGTCTTAATCTCCCATGAACTATGAAAACCACCACCCGGCTCTAAAGCAATCCCTGTGTCATCAAGATAGCCGTCCAGAATAGCAAGCATCTTGTCCAGTCCCTTTTCCCATGATTCTGTCCAGTAAATGCCTTCTTCATCCAAGCGTATTCTTATGTCTTTGATAAGTCCTGAGTATTTGAACTTGTCACTTGTTGGCTTTGTGCTGATTTGTTTGACCTTATGCGGTTTCCAGATAGTCAGAACACCGCCATCATTTTTCATGCGGTTCTTTTCCCTTTTCCAACCCCCAACAATCCCATTTTCCTTCAACTGTTTCAGTGCATTTTCAATATGAGGCCAGACATTTGACCAATACCTTTCCCCTTTATCATAATTGAGGGACTTGCACAGCTTGGCAAGGCTGATAAAGTAACCATCGTGCTTGTAAAAGCTCTCGTGGCTCACTAAAAGAGAGTAAAGACTTCTTGCAATCTGGCTTCTAAGAGAAAAGTATGAGTCCAGTTTAATCGGGGTTTGCTCGTTTTCAAGTGCCAAGTCTCGGATGACATCCAGGTAAGGGGAGATGCTCATATTCCCGTAACCATCTTCATTTATCCATCCCTGCACAAAGACGAAACTTGCTGAAAGTGCTTTCTTCCCATTCGGTTTGCTTCGTATCCTGATTCTTGCTTCAAGCAATCTGTCAAGACTTTCCCATATCGCAGCTTGAACAGAATATGCACTTGGGTTTTTTACCTTTTTTATCTTTGCAATGTCCCTGATATGGAAATCAAACCGCTTTTCTGTTTGGTTTGATAATTCAAGCAGACATAATACAGTACCCCGGTCTTCTTCATAAAGATTGCCTTGAACAATTGTCGTCAAGTTGTCATTCCCATTCGTTATGATGGTGCGTTGCGTCCTGCCGGTATTGTTCTTTTTCTTTATGTCCGGTTGCCAAGGATTTGCTCTTATCACTTTGGTTGCAATATGGACATGGCCTTTCCATTTCTTCGGAAGTTTGGTTCTTTGCATCATTGTAATTCCCTTTCCCTTATCCTTCCCATGTTAAAAAGAGTGCCGGAGAAGCGTGGGAAGGGGTACGCTTGTCAGCAGGCTCATGACTTCCTGCCTATCCCCGGCAAATATATGGTTATGTAAAAAGACCGCTTGGAAAAATTATATCTTCCTTCTTAATGCCAATAATCCCTTTTTCAAGTAAATCATGCAAAACTATATCTTCAGCCCATTCCTCCCAGTCCTCCCAGTCCTCCCAGTCCACATCTTCTGGGCCTTCACAAAGTAGCAGGAGGCGTGCCCTGTCTAAATGCTCAAGCGGTAATACATGCACCCAGTAAAACCACCTCCCATATTCACCGGTCCTGATTTCACGAATCTCGCCAGTATTCAAATTGATATAGATATCTGGAATATCCATCAATTCATCGTATGGCATGTTTTTTACATTGTATTTTTCATAAACATAATTTCTAACAGTTTGCAACTTTTCATGAATTGATAAATGCTCCAATGCCAGTTTGATTGGAGCCGGTGTGATCTGGATTTCATTCTCAACCATTCCGTTTGCGGCATACTCTTCCATCATTTCCAGGAATGTTTCTTGTACCATTTTCTTTATTCTTGTTGCGTTCATTACCACTTTTCTAGCCCTGGCTTTCTTTCTTGCTTGTTTTGCATTCGTTGGTGGTTTTGTCCTAATCATTGTTCTTACCCCCTCCTTGCTTGAATATACTCCTGTTTATCCATCTCCGTTTGCAGACGCTTTCTTAATGGATGATTTCCTGGTTTTGTTTATTGTTGGTTTGGTTCTTTGCATATGACTGTCCTCTATGCCTGTCCATTGAGGGTATGTAAAAAGATTGCCAGGGCAGGAGCATTGGACCGGACAGGAAGCCGTCTGCTCTTTTCGGGAGCTACCCTATCCCCGGCAAATATAAAAAAAGGGCCTTTACTGATATTATACACTTTTGCTGGCATTTGACTTAGACCGAAACAGAAGATTTCTTAAAGTTACCCTGGTGATTGTTGAAAATTCGTCATCGTCAAGCTGTAAAAATTCCGCTGCTTCTGTCAGCAAGGAGATCAGTTCTTCATTTGACAGGCTTCCATCTGATTTGATAGGCGGTTCCAGGCCCATGATGCGGTTGACTTCCTTGGCAATCTGGCAAAGCAGGAAGTTCTGTAACTCGTCTGCCTTTTCGTTCCGCTTCACAGTTCCGCAATCAACCACAACCTTGTTTCCGTACTGGTCTTTGGCCCTGATTAACTTCCGTCCATTCTGAATAACTGTTTGCATTTTCCTGTCCTCATAAATTAGGATGCCGGGGCGGGACCATTCCAGGTCCGGTGAAGCGCGAGGAAACGGCTTATGCCCCGGCAAAGTTAGTGCCGGAACTTGACAGCCAGGCGAAAGACTTAACCTGACTGCCTTGACTGGTAAGGAGAGGACCAGCGTTCCGGCAAATTCATATAAATTTTACCCTTGATGACCTCTTGTCCGGCAAAAGCCTGTCCCGCCTGTTCTGGAAGCTAAACTGTCCTGTAATCCCTGGGGTATTTGACTGCTATAGTTCGGATTCTGGCCCATTCGGAACGCATATAAACTGCAATCCCTGTCTGGGCACTCTCTGACTGCTTCATAGCTTCCGTTACAGCAGTACAAGCAATGCTCCCTGATTACTTTAACGGATGGTCTTCCTTTCTTCATCCTGAATTTATAGAGCGGACATGGGCTGTCGTGGTTTAGTAGCTGGTCGCCTTGGCAGTCCTGGACTCCAATAGGGGTTGCTCCACAATCCAAACAGAATTTTCGTATTGCTTCCAGGGGTGTCATAACTGCTCCTATTGTGATTCGTAAGCCCTTCTGCGTAATCTGACAGAACTGGCAATGTCGCCCTGCTTGAGGGCTTTGTCAGCTTCTTCCAGGAGCCTTGCCACTTCGTTTTCATGTTGCTGGACAGGATCAGCACTCCCGGGGTTCTGCTTGCCTTTAATTTCCATTAGATACGCAAAGTTCCTGGCAAAATCTTCCTCAGTACCGTTGCCGTAAACAAGTTCCGCTTCTGATTGGGTCAGGTTGTGTTTTTCTGCAAATGCCTTAATTTTCTCTTCTCTGGTTCCAAACATGGTTAATTCCTCATAATAATTGGTTTGTTGTTATTTGCGACTGTTGTAAAACTGTTTCACAAGGTTTTCATCCAGGGTGCATTCTTTGAAACTGTCAGCATTCAACCCAACATGAATTTTCTCTGGCAGATACCTGCTGGCTTCGCTTGCGAAAAACGAGTACTTTTCAGCTTTTCGTGCGATTTCTCCAAGCCAGGACATTTCCTTCAAATATTTATCCCGGGCTTCAATGCACTTCTGGGCCTGACTTATGTAGTTATTCCGCATCCCTGACAGGGTCTTTTTGCAGTCAGCGTGGACTTTCCGAGCAAGTTCCTGGACAGTTTTTGATTGCTCTGCCCTGGTTTCCAGGATGTTGATTTTGTCATTGAGGTCGCTGATCTGGTTCTCAAGGTCCTGCATCCTATCCCTGGCTTCCTGCACTCCCTCATCCAATAAAACCGCGTCCTCATAATCAGTTCGAAGGCTATCCCTTTGACCAATAAGTACATTTTTCTGGTCATTGAGTGCCTCCTTTCGCTGTCTCAAGTCCTCAAAGAACTTTTGAAATTCTTCCCAACTTTGCATAATGTGTTTCCTCGCTCTGTTTAAGTGTTCAGGTGTTCCAAATAAAAAAGGCCGGACAGATAAAGAGGTAAATCCTCAATTCCTGCCCGGCCCTCATTTCTGTGAGTCCGTTTTGTGTTCTTCCTCCGGCTTCTGGTCTGCTTTCCTGCTTACAGAAACCGATTGTCGAACGGCGATATGTAAATTTTACTTCCTGGCTTGCTCCTGATGATATCCCGGGAAGTCCAGAACATAGCCCAATTTCGCTTCAATCAACCTGGCTGTCCTCAAACTTGGCTTGTGTCCGTTCTCAATCTGGCTGATGGTTACGGGGTTTACCCCTGTGGCCTTTGAAACCTGAGCCTGGGTTAATCGGAGCCGTTGTCTGGCCTGTCTAAGTGTTAGTTTCATCGTTTATCCTATGCAATAATTGTTCCATATCCGCATATTAAAGAATTCATTAAAAATTGTCAAGTGTTTTTTAAAAGTTTTATTAAATTTATTTTGAATTATCGCAAACTTACGCAATTCCTGGATGCTGAGTTGCAGAAGTATAACAGCTGGGAGGATATGGAGAGAACGAATAATAATTCCATTAGTCGTTTATTTGAAAAGCATAATTTCTACAAATGTAAAAAACAAGGTACCGGGACCCCAACCATCCACAAGTTCCTTGGCGCCGATCTTTGGAAGCGGACCAGGATACAGCATGCCTGACATTTCTGCTGGTTATTTTGATTGAATATCCTGACACAGCCTGATAAGTAGCCTGGAAAGGGGGGAACGATTATGCCAAGGACAGGACAGCCACAAGGGACAGCATGGGATACAAAAGCAATAACGCCTGTTAGTGACAAAGAGTTGCCGGAAAGGGACACCCAGGCCGAAACCTACTATCAGAAGAAAATATCTGAACTTGCAGCAAAGAGGAAAAGACAAGCCGGGCCTTGGGGTAAAAGAGCAGAAGACGCCCTCCAGGAACGCCTTGACCACTTGGCAACCGAAATCAAATACAGAATCAAACTCACGAAGCATCATATCTTTACGGTCGGTGAATTGCTCTATGAAGCAAGGATAATGCTGTCAGGCAAGTTCCAATCTTGGATAGAGGAAACCTTTGATTTCAGCTACCATACAGCCAATAACTTTATGAATGTTTATGAGCAGTTACTTGGTCATAAAGATATTGTTGAAAAAATCCCCACCTCAATTCTTTATAAACTTGCAACCAAATCCTTTCCAGAAGATTTACGACAGTTCCTTTTAGCAAGCGGTCTGCCTGAAAACATGACCAATAAGCACTTTGATGAAGTTGTAAGCAAATACAAGGACAAAGGGTTTGAGGCTGTCAAAGAGGAATTCAACTACCTCCATAAGAAATCCCGTCTTTGTGAACAGGTCAATTACAATCTCAATCAACTGCATAACGCAATCAAAGCCTTGGAGAAGTCCAGGGCCAATATCGAACAATACGGACAGAGCCGGAACGATTATGGACAAGACCCGGATGCAGACGAAATTAACTGGAAGATTGCGGATACCTTGGATGAGATTGCTAAACAATTGAAATTGGCTTGGTCAGAAAATGCACAAGCATTAAAAGCCTTGTTAGACAGGGACAGCAAAGAAATTAAAGAGAAATACGGCCCAGCATTGGAATCCTTTAGAAGCAAAATCATACAGGATGCAAAGAAACAAATTACTGAAAGAACCGAATATGATATTGAAGACGAGGAATTAGAAGCCGGGTTGTCTGACAATGAAATGAAGATCATCGCAGAGGAAAGGAAAGCAGACCTGGAAGGACGGTAGCTTTTCAATTACTTGAAAATTTCTATTTCTTGAAAATATCTATATGAAAACAACCATTGACAGAAAAACATTCCTTGATGCCCTGGAACTTACAAAGCCAGGGCTTGCCAGTAGAGAAATTCTGGAACAGTCAACACATTTCGCTTTCATGGATGACCGGGTTGTAACCTACAATGACCTGATCAGCATTTCTCATCCATTACCCTTGGGTATTGAGGGCTGTATTCCGGGTAAAGTTTTGCTTTCCGTTTTGAAGAAGGACAAATCTAAAGAGCTTCAAGTTGAAGCCGTTGGCGATCAATTACTTATCCAGGCAAGTACCCCCTCTTACAATTTTAATTTAGAACCATTTAGAAATAAACGCCTGTTCAAACAAATTGACAAGCGTGGACCTTGGAAGAAAATCCCTGATCCTGACAAATTCATAATTGCCCTGCGTCTCTGTTGCGAAACTTGTTCAAAGGATGCAAGTAATCCCCTTTTCTGCTGCATTCATGTCAATAAAGACCTGGCTGAATCAACGGACAATGAAAAAATGACTTGGTGCAATTTGCCGGAAATTCCTATCAAGCCATTTCTTTTTTCTGGTAGTTCGGCGGTGGATTTACTTAAATACCGTCCCACTCATATTGCAGAAAGCAAAGACTGGGTTTACTTTAAGCTAACGCAAGGAACTGAATTTGCTTCCAGGGTTTATAATGAAAAGTACAAAGACCTTTCCCATATCCAGGAACAGGCATTGAACCTTGATAATGCTGTCAAAGTCGTCTTTCCACCTGATACCAAGAAAATGATTGAAAGGGCTTATGTTTTTGCAAAGAGAGATTTTCCCCCTGATGAATGTATTTATCTTAGTTTTCAGAATGATAAAATGACCATAAAAGCAAGCATTTTAAAAGGGTATGGGAACAATCCAGATAAACAGGCTTGTTTTGAGGAATCTGCGAGGGTAAGGGTTGATGGCGATATTCCTGAATTTACCACTGACCCAAAGATGCTTTTAGAGGCAATCAACCATACCCCGGAATGCTACATACATAAAAACATGATTTTGTTTCAAGGGGAGGGGTGGAATAGAGTAATTAACAAACGCACACAAAAAAGCCCCTGACATTCCTGCCAGGGGCGTTAATTATTTTTGATCTTGCCTGATCCGGTCCTGCCTGATAAATCAAAACCTGCCATCTATAAGAAATGAAGTACCATTACTAACTTTGTTTGGTGAATGCCATGCATATCACCGCAAGCGTCTTTATCAATGACGACGAATCCGGTCTGCATCACGACTATAAAATCTGGCTGGAAAAACTGGCTCCCCACGAA
>Ga0207421_10006324_pt1 | contig 12937 bp, 15 predicted proteins | sample SodLakKL_010_SED_4_FD_187542 | JGI IMG/M metagenome (GOLD analysis project Ga0207421, IMG submission 187542) | Alkaline sediment microbial communities from Lake Tanatar, Kulunda Steppe, Russia - 8KL_010_SED (SPAdes) (version 2) | ecosystem: Environmental > Aquatic > Non-marine Saline and...
ACCAGAGTCTGGAGCCTGATATTGTCACCATGGATATCACCATGCCGGAGATGGATGGACTTGAGGCTATCAAGGCTATCAAGGATATAGACCCCGGGGCAAATATTGTGGTGGTCAGCGCTATGGGCCAGCAGAAGATGGTCATCGAGGCTATAGAAGCTGGAGCCGAGGATTTTATCGTCAAACCCTTCAAGGATGAGAGGGTGATCGAAGCCCTGAAAAAGGTTGACTGAACTGCTTAGCTTTTTATGACTGATGTGTTATAATTTGTGAAATAAGTTTTTAGCAGCATGAAAACAAACACAAAATCTGCAACCGGGGGCCTGGTCTTATGGATGATTACATAGGTATGCTCGAAGCAGGTATGGAGGGAGCTTCCCGCCGGCATGAGGCTCTGACAAATAATATTGCCAATGTCGACACACCCGGATACAAACGTGAGGATGTGGAATTCAAAGGGATGCTGGCGGAAAAGGCCGGCTCAGATAATATCGGAGGCGAAAGCCTGCAGAGGACCAATCCCCGACATCTATCCGGGAGGCGGGGTGATACTGCCGGAGATAATTTTGCTCATTTTAGAGAAGAGGGGACCTCGCTCCGCCATGATGAAAACAATGTCGATATCGAACGGGAAATGGCTGAGATGGCCAAAAACGAGCTCTATTTCAATACCGTCGCCCAGCAGCTTGATGCTAAATTTAACAATCTGCAGACGATTATGGACAGGAGCGGATAACAATGTTTGAAAATATCAACACCAGTTCCTCGGGTTTGACCGCCCAGAGAACCCGTATGGATATAATCTCTGATAATATTGCCAATGTAAATACCACCCGCACACCGGAGGGAGAGCCCTATCGGCGAAAGATGCCTGTATTCAGCAGCCGTGATGATGAGACAGCCCCCTCCTTTTCAAATTTTATCAGAGGCAGATTGAGAGCTGGCTCTTCCCGCACCGGAGGGGAACGGGGTGTGGAGATAACGGAGATAGCTGAAGACGAAAGCCCCTTTAAAACAGTCTATGAACCCGAACACCCTGATGCCGATGAGGAGGGCTATGTGGAAAAGCCCAATGTGGATATAACGATGGAGATGGTCGATATGATAGATGCCTCCAGAGCCTATGAGGCCAATATCAATGCCATGGATACCAGCACAGATATGGCGATGAGAGCGCTTGATATCGGAGGAGCTTAATTTCGTGCCGCCAGTATAAGAGGAGTGATATTTTATGGAGCCGATTGCGGATGGGCTGGAACTGCTTTCCAGTCCGGATGCCACGGAACAGACCGGTGTGAAAAGTGACCATCCTGTGGAAGATTTTGCAGATCTGATCTCTGATAACCTGAATGAGGTCAATGAACTGGAGAGAGAAGCGGAGGATCTGAGTGAGCAGTTTGCTCTGGGTGAGATCGATGATGTACATAAAGTTACAGTGGCGACGGAGAAGGCTCGCCTTGCCCTGCAGTTGACCACAGAAATTCAGAACCGGGTTGTTGAAGCTTATGATGACATAATGAGAATGCAGATATAGTGAGGTATTTTTATGATGCGTAGAATCAAAGAATTTTTAAATCAGCTCCAGGAGCTGTGGAATAAACTGGATACCAGGGCTAAAATTGTCATCGGGTCAGCCTCTGTGGTGGTATTTACGGGGCTGATATTTCTGGTGTTCGTGCTGGGAGACCCGAATTATCAGCCTATATATGAAGATTTAACCCCCGAAGATGCCAGTGCCATAGTCGATGAGCTGGAGAATAGAGGTGTGAGCTACCGCCTCCAGGATGGAGGCGGGACAATTCTCGTCCCCTCAGAGCATGTTCACGATATGCGCCTGGCTCTCGCCGGGGAAGATCTCCCCACCTCAGGACAGGTGGGGTTCGAGGTTTTTGACGACGTTCAGTTTGGCACCACCGATTTTGAACGAAGGGTCAATCTATATCGGGCCATGGGGGGCGAGTTGAGCCGCTCCATAGAGACGATGGATGTTATCAGCACTGCCAGAGTGCAGATCACCGCTCCCGAGGAGAGTCTTTTCATCACAGAGGAGAGGCCTGCTGAGGCCTCGGTGATGATAGACCTGGAATCAGGTCAGCAGCTATCATCCCATCAGGCCCGGGCCATTGGAGATCTTGTTGCCAGCGGCGTGCCCGATCTGCAGCTGGAAAATGTGACTATAGTTGACACAGCCGGCAATCTGCTCTCACCTGATAATATGGGTGAAGATGATAACTTTCGCCAGGCCCAGGATATAAGCTCCACACAGCGTGAGATGGAAAGGGAATATGAGGAAAATTTGAGAGAGCGGCTTAATGCCATGCTGACGAGGATACTGGGCCCTGATAATTTTACGGTGCAGGTCCAATCCAGAATGGATTTTGACCTCAGAGAAAGAGAGTCTCATACATATCTGCCCATAATAGATGAAGAAGGACTGCCCAGAAGCCGGGAGGAACTGCGGGAGATATATCACGGTGGTGATGTCCCTGAAGACGGCGGTGCGCCGGGCACAGCCTCCAATATACCCGGTTATCTATCTGCCGAAGATATGGAGGAAGAAGGTTTTTACGAGCGCACGGAGGAGACGATTAATTATGAGATGGATGAAGTCATAGAACGGGAGGAGTTTGCTCCCGGAACTATTGAACAGCTTTCCGTATCTGTAATGGTTGATGAAGAGATGGGGGAAGACGAGCTGCTCGTACTGGAAGAATCAATACAGGCTGCTGCAGGTTTTGATGCTGAACGCGGTGATACGGTAAATGTTTCCTCACTGGAATTTGACAGAACAATAGAGGAAGAAATGGCCGCAGCCCGGGAGAGAGAGGAAGCTGCCCGCCGCCGACAGTTTCTCATCTACAGCGGCTTGATCGTGGGAATTCTGCTTCTTGCTCTTCTGACTGTTTTCCTGCTACGACGCAGAGGCCGCCAGGAGAAGAGGGCGGTACCTGAAGGAGCCAGAGTGGATATGATGGTTGAGGAAGAGGAAGAAGAAGAAATTGAACTGCCTGATGAGGAGCTTTCAGAAGATGAGAAAAAGGTGCGCAAGATGCGTGAAGAGCTGCATGAAATGGCAGAGGATCAGCCCGAGGAGATGGCGGAGCTGATAAAAAGCTGGCTGATGGAGGAATAAGAGGTGATTTTCATTGCCCGGAAATAGAATCAATGGCAGGAAAAAAGCTGCTATACTGCTGGTATCAATGGGTTCAGATGTGTCTGCCAGCATATTTGAGCACCTATCCGATGAGGAAATAGAGGAGCTGACGCTGGAGATTGCCAATCTCCAGGAAGTTGACCAGAGCATAAAACAGGATGTGGTGGAGGAATTTTACCAGCTGGCACGTGCCCAGGATTATATAGACCGCGGTGGCATTCAGTATGCCCGGGATGTTCTGCAGAAGGCCGTTGGTGAGGAGAGGGCCAGAGATATTCTGGGACGTCTTACGGCTACACTGCAGGTGCGTCCTTTCGATGCCATTCGGAAGACCGATCCCACTCAGCTGATAAACTTCATTCAGGACGAACATCCTCAGACAATAGCGCTGGTACTGGCCTATCTCAATCCCCAGCAGGCTGCAGAGGTTTTGGGTTCACTCCCCGGGGAAATACAGACTGAAGTCTCCATGAGGCTGGCCACCATGGACAGGACCTCACCTGAGATAATAAAAGATGTTGAGGATATTCTGGAGCAGAAACTGTCCTCGGTCGTCACAGAGGAATACGCCCGGGCCGGCGGAATAGAATCCATAGTCGATGTTCTCAACAGTGTCGACAGGGGCACCGAGAAGAATATACTGGATGAAATGGAGCAGGAAGATCCGGAGCTGGCAGAGGAGATAAAACAGCGCATGTTCGTATTTGAGGATCTCACGCTTCTTGACGATCAGGCCATTCAGCTCACACTGCGCCAGGTTGAGACAGATGATCTGGCACTGGCCCTCAAAACTGCCAGCGATGAGGTGGAAGAGAAGATACTGAGCAATATGTCTCAGAGGGCTGCCGATATGCTGCAGGAAGATATGGAGTATATGGGTCCGGTCAGAATACGCGAGGTAGAAGAAGCCCAGCAGCGCATAGTCAATGTGGTCAGAGAGCTGGAGGAGAGCGGCGAGATAGTCATTGCCCGCGGTGGGGAGGAAGAGATCATTGTCTGATTCTGATACCAATATCATAAAATCTTCAAAAATAACCGGTGAATATCGTCTCAGTGAGAAAGAAGCCCGCCAGAAGAAAAAAAAGCGGGAAGAGAAAGACCAGGAGCGAAAGCAAAACATGAAGAAAGAGATTCAGGATGAGAGGGATAGGATACTGCAGAGAGCCCGGGAGGAAGCAGAGGAGATAGTTGGAGAAGCAGAAAAAGAAGCTGAGGAGATAATAGAGGAAGCCCGTAAAAAAGCTGAAGACATAAAGGATAAAGCCAGAGAAGAGGGGAAAAATGAAGGTTTTGAAAAGGGTTATCAGGAAGGCGAGCAGGAGATCAGAGAGGAGATAAGGGCTGAGCATGAAGACCGGCTTAAAGCCCTGGAGAAGGCGGTGGAGAAGGCCGAGGCTGAGCTAAAGGAGGAGCTGGAGCGCATACCCGATAAAGTCGTCGATCTCTCCCTGCAGATTTCCGAACGCATCGTCCAGAGATCTCTGGAGATAGAGCCCGGGCTGATAATACCTGTAGTTGAGGACTGTCTGCAGGAAGTGGGTTTAAACCAGAACAGTCTAAAAATCAGGGTTAATCCCGGACTCGATGAATACCTGGCCGAATTGAAAAATTCTCAACCGGGTAATACCGATATAGAAATAGTCCCTGATCCCGGGCTGGAGCCTGGAGATTGTCTGGTGGAGACTGATTTTGGCGGTCGAGATGCTACCATCCAGAACAAGCTCAACCAGCTGGAAAAGCAGCTCTATAATGGCAGTGGATATAAGAGGTGATCGGTCTTTGCATTTAGAGCAGGTGGATTTTGACGGGCTTTCCCGGCGCGTAAGGGAGGCCAGAATAAAGAGCAACTTCGGTTACATAACTCGGGTTGTGGGACTGATAATAGAATCTCAGGGTCCTGAGGTCAGCATAGGTGAAATATGCCATATAAAAAATCATGATGAGCCCATTAAAGCTGAAGTTGTGGGCTTTGAGGACAATAAAGTTCTGCTCATGCCCATCGGTGATATTGAAGGTGTAAATCCCGGAGCCAGGGTGATGGCTACAGGCGAGAAGTTTACAATTAATGTGGGCGAGAGAATGCTGGGCACCGTTCTCAATGGTCTGGGCCAGCCCCGCCGGGGAGAGATAAAAAATCAGCAGGAGCTGCCCGAAGCCCCTGTAATCAGCGATCCTCCGGATCCCCTGACAAGACAGAGGATAACCGAGCCGTTAAGTCTGGGCATAAGGTCGATAGATGGTCTTTTAACCTGTGGTCGGGGCCAGAGAATAGGAATATTTGCCGGCAGCGGAGTTGGTAAGAGTACTCTGCTGGGCATGGTGGCCCGAAAAGCTGAAGCAGACATAAATGTTATCGGACTTATCGGTGAGCGCGGTCGGGAGGTCAGGGATTTCATAGAAAAGGATCTTGGTGAAGAAGGCCTGAAAAAATCCATCATTGTGGTGGCGACCTCTGATGAACCGGCTCTGGTTAGATTTAAAGCCGCTCAGGTCACCACCGCCATTGCCGAGTATTTTCGAGATAAGGGTCAGGATGTGCTGTTGATGATGGACTCTCTGACCAGAGTTGCCAGAGCTCTTCGTGAGATAGGTCTGGCTGTAGGTGAACCTCCTGCTACACGGGGATACCCGCCTTCAGTCTTCAATAGACTGCCCCGGCTTTTAGAGAGAACAGGAGCAGGTGTGGAGGGCACAATCACCGCCCTTTATACAGTTCTGGTCGAGGGCGATGATTTTAATGAGCCTGTTTCAGATACAGTCAGGGCTATACTGGATGGCCATATAGACCTTTCCCGTGATCTGGCTTCACGGAACCACTACCCCGCTGTTGATGTGCTGAGCAGTGTCAGCAGGGTTATGCCCGATATAGTCGAAGATGAGCACCAGGATGCCGCAGGGGAATTTAAAAAGCTGCTGGCAGATTACAGAGAATCCGAGGATCTGATCAACATAGGTGCCTATGAAAAGGGGAGCAATCCGGATGTGGATAGAGCCCTGGAGAGAATAGATGAAATAAATGAATTTTTACAGCAGGATGTAGAAGAGTCTGCGAAGTTCACAGATACCATTGCCACCTTAAAGGATATAGTCAGCTGAGACAACAAGCGGGGGGTTAGTCGATGAAGGAGTTTGATTTCAATCTTGCCAAGGTCCTCAAAGTTAGAAGTATAAGGGAGGAGATGGCCCGGCTTGACTATCTTCAGGCCCGCCAGCAGGCTGACAAGCTGGAAGATGAGGTGGAGGGCCTCATAACAAGCCAGAAACGGGTTTATAACCATTTAAGAGAACAGGGTAATATAGACCCCGCTCAGGCCCTGCGGGCGCGCAAATTCCTGCAGCATAACCGCTCTGAAATAGAATCACTGCAGAAGGAGCTGACCCGGCAGCAGGAAGTGGTCGACGAGAAGCAGGAGAAGCTCAAAGAGAGGGCCAGGCGCAGGCAGGCGCTGGAAAAATTGAAAGAGAACAAGGCGGAAGAATATTACCGGGAAATGCAAAAGGAAACACAGAAGCGCATTGATGATATAGCCCAGCACAGGCTGGAGGAAGATGCTGATGGTATACTTTCCGGGTGAGGAGGCGCTTAGATGTTTCGCAAGATAGTATTTGTGGGGGTTATTCTCTCCTTACTGGCGATCATATCAATAATAGGTTTGAATTATTTTGGTATTATCTCTGCACGAACATATGTGGAGGATATAGTAACCGGTCTGCCTGTATTTGAGGACTATCTGCGCACAGGAGAGCAGTACTTTGAACTTGAGGAAGAACACGGGGAACTGCGCAGGGATTATGAAGAGATGCGTGAGGATTATCAGAAGCTGCAGGCTGAACACGAAGAACTCAGAGATGAACTGGAAACGGTAAGGTCTGAGAAGGAAGAGCTGGAAGAGCTCTATGAGGATATGCGCGAAGAGGAGATGTCGCGGGAAGAACGCCTGCAGAAGCTGGTTGATATCTACTCCAATATGGCTGCCATGCAGGCAGCAGAAATTTTTGAGACCATGAATCAGGAGCTGGCAGTTGCCATACTGGCTGAGATGGAAGATCGCGATGCAGCCGAGCTGCTGGAGAATCTGCCGGCTGAAATGGCGGCAGAGCTCTCAGCAGAATTACAATAGATCACTGGAATGTCAATAGTTTAAAAAACGGCTGAAATCTTTGGGAAAGGGGGTGAATAGATGTCCACAGGAGCTATGGCAGGCCTGATGCAGAATCTGGAAGGAACCCGGTTAATGCAGGCTGCAGATGATCATGATCTGTCTGAGGTCGGAGGTGATGGCACTTCTGAGGAAGTGGATGATTTCGCCGCCCTCCTTGCCGTTCTGACCTCTTCGGAAGAGGGCGAGGAAGCAGGTCTGATTGAGATGCTGATGGGTGAGAATGAGGAGATTGATCTGAGCGAACAGGAGGCTCACCTGTCGCTGATAATGCTGTTGACCAGCAGTGAGATCAGGGAAACCCCGGAAGGGGAGGAGCTTCTCTCCCGTCTGCAGTCAGGTCAGAGTCCGACTGAAATTCTGGCTGGAGCTGATGAATCTCTGCTCAAACAGCTGATGGAAGAACTGGAGGCTCTCATCTCCCGTGAAAACCTGGACCGCCTGGAAGCTGATCTTGCCGAAATAAATAGACTGGGAAAGGGAAACAGCCCGGATCATATTCCGAAAGAAATGCTGCAGGAAATGGAGATGGAAGGACTGACTGAAGAAAGGACTGAGAGGATTAAGCTCCTTCTTGAAGATCTTTTTGACTCAGGAGCTGCAGAAGTTTCGGAGCTGGACCGGGTAGGGAGCAACAGTCAGGAGATGTCTTCCCGTCTCCATGGTCTACTCGGAGACAGCGCTGAATCCAACTCAAAAACTGCAGCAGAGATGTCATCTGAGCAGATCCAGATTGACCTGGAGATGCTCGGTGAGAAATTTGATCTGGACTCCAGTGAAATTAAGAGTCTGATAGAGCAAATACAAAGAAACCTTGCTGGTGAAGTGGAGTTCCTATCTGAGGGCGAAAATCTAAACAAAGATGCGGAGCTGACAGGTGAAGCCTACAGAATCTGGTCAGAGCTTGCAGCCGGCGATGGGGCAGAGACTGCTGCAAAAGATATGGAATTAGGAGAGCTCTTTCAGAGTTTAAGCCCCCAAAATGAGGAGATATCCCTGCAGGAGAGTCTGGATCTGGAGAAACTGGTAAGTTCCGGTACAGGAGACTGGCAGGATATGATCTCAGGTCTTCCGGGAGAAAATGCGGAAACTATGACTGAATTCGGCGAATCCTTCAGCTGGCAGGAATTTCTGGATGGATTCACCGATCCGGAAGAGGAAGCCATGCTGAACACCGGGCAGCCTGCGTCTGAAGAGAGTGCTGTCGATCTGGAAAACCTGATGATCTCCAAGCTGCAATCGGATTCTTCCACTGCGGAAATGAATGGCAGACAGAGTCAGGTGACTTCTTTTGAAAAGCTGGAGGTAATGGAACAGATTACAGACTCGATCGAATTTATGGAACAGCAGGGAGAGAATACTCTGGAACTTGAGCTGGAGCCTGAATTTCTGGGCAGAGTTAACCTCAATGTGACCGTGGAAAACGGCGGGGTTATTGCTCATATGATGGTGGAAAACAATACAGTCAGACGTGAACTGGAAGGCAATCTTCACATGCTGCAGCGAAACCTCAGCAGAGAGGGGCTCGATGTTGAGAGAATAACAGTTGAAAGCAGAGGTGGAGAGGATAACCTGCAAAATCACAATGAGAACAGCGGTCACCGTCAGGGCGAAAGCGGGAATGGAGGCTCAGGAACGGGAGGCCAGTTCCAGGAGCAATTTCAGCCCGTGATGGCCCACAGTGCCACCGGCATTGATGAAGATCTGGCCGGTATCGATGGTGAACTGCGCCGCTGGCTTATGTGGAAGCAGTATCAATATGACTGGGTATGATAGCGAAAGCGAGGTGTAAAACATGATGCCTGTAGGTACAAGTCCTGTTCCTGCCGGTGAGGGCACGACTGTCGGTGAGGGGCAGGAAATAGAAAATCTGGAAGGAGAAGAACTGGGGCGTGATGCTTTTCTGGAGCTGCTCGTGACCCAGCTCGGAAATCAGGATCCGTTAGAGCCCATGGATAACAGAGAATTCATATCCCAGATGGCACAGTTCAGCTCACTGGAGCAGATGGAAAACATGAACAGCACCATGGAGGATTTCCTGGAGAGGCAGTCGATTGCAGATGGCGCACAGCTGATAGGCCACAGGGTTGAGACACTCGACAGTAATACAGGTGAGGAAATTACAGCAGAGGTGACCTCTGTCAGCCGTGAGGACGGCTATATATACCTTCATCTGGAGGGTTATGAGGATAAATATCCCCTGCAGGGGATAAATTCGGTAACCTCGTCCTGATAGAGGGCGGGATGGGAGGTAATGCAAATGGATGATAGAATGATGATCAATCGGCCGGTGCAGCCACCTGAAAAAACTGAAACCTCCCGCACCAGAGAGGCGCAGCAGGACAGAACTGACTCAGACGTCAGCTTTGATGAGGTGCTGCAGAAGAGGCTGCAGGAAAAAGATGAGATCGAATTTTCCCGTCATGCTAAAGAAAGGCTGGAGTCCCGGGGCATAAATATCACTCCCCGCACACTCGATAAGCTCGGTGAGGGAGTTGAAAAGGCCAGAGATAAAGGTGCCCAGGAATCGCTCATAATGGTCGAAGACACAGCTTATATCGTAAGCGTTGAGAACAGGACTGTCATCACGGCTGTCGATGAACAGAACGTGAAGGAGAATGTCTTTACGGATATCGACAGTGCGGTGCTTATGGACTGAAACTGAACTGAATCTGCTCATAATAAAAACAGGATTGTCGGTCAAGGGCTGGACCTCCCTGAGGAGGCCCGGGAGAGCTGGCGACTGCAGCTCTCCGCCGACATACAGAGGAGGTTAAAAACTTATGATGCGATCGATGTTCGCCGGTGTTTCAGGTCTGCGAACACATCAGGAGAGAATGGATGTTATAGGTGATAATATATCCAATACGAACACCGTTGGGTTTAAGAGCAGCAATGTCAACTTTGCCGAGATGATGAGCCAGACGATAGAGAGCGCTCAGGCCCCTCAGGATGATCGGGGCGGAACAGACCCCCAGGAGATCGGACTGGGTGTAGATATAGCAAGTATCGATCTCGATACAAGCCAGGGTGGTCTGGAATCCACCGGCGTAGGGACCGATGCCGCTATTGATGGTGATGGTTACTTCGTGCTGGATGATGGTGAGCAGGAGTTTTATTCCCGCAACGGGTCTTTCGATCTGGATTCTCAGAATTATCTGGTCAATAACAGCCACGGTTACAGAGTTCAGGGCTGGGAAGCCGAGGACGGTGAAGTAGAAGCCAGCGGTGAACCCGGTGATATCGAGATAAATGTAGGCCAGGAGATTTCCGGAGACAGACTGGCCACATCTGAGATACGGGTCGACGGCAATCTCGATGCCAGAGCTCTGGGCGAAGAGAGAGATATAACCGATCAGTTCTTCAGCGAGGAAATATTTGATCTGGAAGATGTAGACCTTGATGATGTTGAATTGACTGCAAACGCAATAAACCAGACAGACGAGGATTTAGATATCAGTATGGAGATTGTCGATGGACTTAGTGATGATGTAGAAATAACTGAAAATGAAGATGATAATGAAATTAAAATTGAAATTGAAGAGGGAACTGATATCGATGATTATTCGAGTGATATTGAGGGTCATTTTGATGAAGATAATGACCTGCTGAATATAACTGAGTTGAGCGTTGATGATGAAAACATAGAAACTCTGGATGTGGGTAATTCAACCGAATTTACTGTCATGCCTCAGGGCACTGATACTGTCAATTTCGAGATATTCAACGAACAGGGGCAAAGACATCCCGTGCAGATTGATTTTGCCAAGGACGAGCAGAATAACTGGGAAGCTGAGTTCAGCTTTGATGGCGAAGAGATTTTAACCGAAGAGATAGAATTCGATAACACAGGGGCACTGGTCTCAGATGAGATTGTCGAACTCGATATGGAAGACAACGATTTTGTCGATTCCCATAAGATGCCCGAAACTGTAGAGGTCAATATGAGCGGCCTCATGCAGCAGGCAGATGATTACACAGTCGAAGGTGAATCCACTGACGGTTATCCACCGGGATATCTCGATTCCTTCGCCATAGATGGCAACGGCATAGTCACGGGTCAATATACAAACGGCCTGGAGGAGGAGATAGCCCAGATAGCCCTGGCCAGCTTTGCCAACCCCTCCGGGCTTTCCCGTGAAGGTGGAGGTCTCTATCAGCCTTCAGCCAACTCAGGTGATGCCAATGTGGGTGCTGCAGGGACTGGCGGACGCGGTGAGCTGGCAGCCGGATCTCTGGAGATGTCAAATGTGGATCTGTCCGAGGAATTCACAGATATGATCCGCACACAGCGCGGATTCCAGGGTAATTCCAGCACCATCACAACAAGTGATGAGATGCTGCAGGAACTGGTCAATCTGACCAGATAAATCTTAATATGATATAAGCAGAAATGGAAAATTGACCGGGAAATTAAATTAAGAAAACAGGAAGAAAAAGACAGAGAGGGGGTGGCAGAGATGATCGAAGTGACCAAAATGGGCGGTGAAAAGATCACACTCAACGCGGATCTGATCGAGCAGGTCAAGGCCACCCCTGACACTGTCATAACCCTCACCACAGAAAAGAGAATTATAGTGGAAGAGGATAAAGATGAAGTAGTCAAACGCGTGATGCGCTATCAGCAGAGGGTTCACAATCCACCCGGGAAATTTAAGGAGTGAGTTCTATGGACATTATTACAGTTATAGGTGTTATAGCCGGCCTTGCACTTATCAGCGGGGCGATAATTCTGGGCGGACAGGCCTTTATGTTCGTCAGCCTGGAGTCGATCATGATAGTCGGTGGAGGTACACTGGCCGCTGTTATGATCAATTATTCCTATGAAAAACTGAGCAAACTGCCCGATCTAATTCGTATAGCATTTCAGAAGAGTGATCAGGATTCGGAAGAGGTTATACAGCTCCTTGTTGATCTGGCTGAGAAAGCGAGGCGGGAGGGTCTGCTGGCCCTGGAGCAGGATGCCATGGAGGCTGATGATGAATTTCTTCAGAAAGGCATACAGCTCGTGGTCGATGGCACCGATCCCGAACTCGTTCGCAATATACTGGAAACAAAACTGACCTTTCTGGAAGAACGCCACCATGAAGGTCAGGGTATTCTGCGCAGGATGGGCAAGCTTTCACCGGCTTTCGGCATGATAGGAACCCTGATCGGACTTATCCAGATGCTGGCTGAACTGGACGACCCCACCGAGCTGGGTCAGGGTATGGCTGTGGCTTTGCTCACCACTTTTTATGGAGCTTTAGCCGCCAACCTGATATTCATACCGATGGCCGGCAAGCTGGAAACGACCAGCCATGACGAAATCCTTATGAAGGAGGTCATGATCGAGGGTATTCTCTCCATACAGGCCGGAGAAAACCCCAGGATAGTCGAGGAGAAGCTGCGGGCCTTTCTGGCTGATTCTGAGAACGTGGAGGAGGAAGCCTATGAGGCCGAAGTCGGAACAGAGGGGGTGGCCATGGAGTAGATGCCATCTGATGAGTCCAGAAGAGGCGAAGGTGATGATGAGGGTGGCTCTCCTGAGTGGATGACCACCTTTGGAGATATGATGACACTGCTGCTCACTTTCTTTGTCCTGCTCTATTCGATGTCCTCCATAGATGAAGAGCAGTTTGAA
>Ga0207421_10006327_pt1 | contig 12927 bp, 2 predicted proteins | sample SodLakKL_010_SED_4_FD_187542 | JGI IMG/M metagenome (GOLD analysis project Ga0207421, IMG submission 187542) | Alkaline sediment microbial communities from Lake Tanatar, Kulunda Steppe, Russia - 8KL_010_SED (SPAdes) (version 2) | ecosystem: Environmental > Aquatic > Non-marine Saline and...
TATGTGCGATGCCTTTCTCTTTAATGACATCTAGACTTTTCGCATTATCAAGAGCCTTTTTTGCTAGCTGATAAGCCTTTTTAGTATCATTAAATTCTCATCTCACTTCGGCTAATCCGCACAATATTTAATCCACAGATTATATGGATATTCAAACGTTTGTTTTCCATCTCTTTAAAGAGCTGAAGACTTTTTTCATAATGTTCTAAGGCTTTCTCAAATTCATATTCATATTTATATATAATTACCAAGATTATTGACCGATTCAGCCACCTCCATCTGATTGTTTATTTTTTCCTCAACTCTACAGCTTCATTCAATGCATCTAGGGCAAGATCATAACTCCCTCCATATATAAAGATCCGATGTGATGAAGAGCTTTAGCTTTTTCTTTTTAGCTTTAGAAGATATCTTCATAAATTATAGCACTCATCTTTCTTTTATTGAAGTTCCAAAAGTTTATTAAAGGAAAGATCGTTTGTAGAATCACAAATGGTGGAGGATTTAAATGGAAAACATTTTTCCCGACTGCCCTAAGAGCAAATGTGAAAAAGGCGTTCTAGTTCCTTTCTCATTTGGCGAGGATGTCTTCGAAAAGTGGAAATGTACTCACTGCAATTATGAACTGGAAAAGTAAGAGATAAAAGGAGGGGTTAATATAAGAAGTGGGTTAGGATTCTCACTGATGCTCCTGACACTCTATGCGGTCTTAAGCTTAGGGTCCTCTTCAAGAAAGCTCAGTGGTTCATAACCTCTACTTAAGCTAGTTAATTCCATTCTAGTAATTTCAAGTAAATTAATCTGGAGATGACTTTATATTTTTCTCAACATTTTTAGACCATCAAATCTGATACGCAGGAATTTAGAAGAGAATTATATTTTCTAACCTCAACAAAGATGTCTAATTGGATACAAAATAAAGAAATTCTATTGACCCGAAATAGTTAAAGAAAAAAATAGGTTTTTAGTATTTATCAGAGAATTAGATATATCCTAATGAAACTTTCATTTATGGATCAATCTTGAATTTGGGATCTTTTCAGAGGCTCTGATTATACAAGAAAACAGGTTATCTAGAATATTTGTAAAAATCTAGTTTTTATATCTCTTCTATATGTTTAAAAAGCACAAATTTGCAAGTAAGATTAATAAAACAAATTTTTCCTTAAATTTAGTGCGAAACGGATGAGTATAGTAGTGAGATATATATGGAGGACCCAAAATGAAAGGAATGTTGGAAAAAATTTTGAACGTGGTAGTGATAGCTATAGCACTAGTGCTTGTTACCTCGTCTATGACTGCTTTGGTCATGGACTTTAGTACAGGAACAGAAATTGATTCGGAAACAAATGTCCGTGAAGAGGAGAAAGAAATCTCCTTAGACACGAACCCCCCTTCTGAAACCCGAAATGTGACTTCTGACAAAATGGAAGTGACATTACACGGAGCCGGAGGTGGTGGTGGATCCGATGGAGTAGGTGGTGATGGTGGATACGTGGAGGCCATCTTCGACGTCTCTGATTTTGAAGAGATAGATATCTGGGTCGGAGAACGTGGCGAGTACGGCGGAGATGGCGGTTGGGGCCGTCACGAAGGTGGTGAATCCGAGGGTTCGCTCTCAGGTGCAGGTGGTGGTTCCACTGAGATTGTGGGAACAACAGAAGAAGGCGACGAAGTTTTCTTGGTAGCTGCCGATGCAGGTGGTGGTGGCGGCTACTACGATTTCTGGAATCCCCAAGAAGGTGGTGGCGGAGCTAGAGGCGGCGAAGGTTACGAAGATGGCGAAGGTGAAGGCTACGGTGGTGACGGAGGAACTGGATGGGTAAGTGATGGCGGTGACGGCGGTGCAGAAGTGAATGATAGTTATGTGATTGATTACGAAATCGAGGAAGGCGGAGGAAGCTCTGGTGGTTCTACAAATGATGATGGTGAAGACGGTGAAGCCGAAGTGATCATGTTGATCCCAGATTACATCGAGATATCTCCACAAACAGCTGAAATCAGATCTGGAAATTCACAGGAATATACCGCAATATCTTATAACGAAACCCACGGCGAGATTGAGGATGTAAGTGATGAAACTGATTGGTCGATCGAAGATGGAGCTGGTGGCAGCTGGGAAGACAACGTTTATACTTCGGAAAATCAGTCAACTTGGAACGTAACAGGAACGTGGACGTGGACATACGAAGAGAAGAATTTTACAGATGACGCAAATCTTACCGTTGTACCACCAGTGGAGTACGTAGAGATAAATCCTGACGAAAATCAAACTATAGAAGCAGGAGAGACGATAGACTTTTCAGCTGAAGTCTATGATGAAGAAGATGAACTGGTGACTGATGATGATGCGGAATTCATATGGGTGAATACTAATGAGACAGGCTTTTTCGATGAAACCGACGCTGGAACATATGATGTCAGAGCTACTTTTGAGGAAGAATATGGTGATTTCCACTCTGATACTATCTATGTGGAAGTAGAAGTTTCAGATCCAGATTATATTGAGATAGAACCGGCAGAAGAAACGGTTACCGCAGGCGAGATGGTGGTTTACAATGCAACTGCCTTCGACGAATACGGTAATGAGATTGAGGAAGTAACCGATGAAACTGAGTGGTCTATCGAAGAAGGAGCAGGCGGTCATTGGGTAGAGAACGAATATACATCAGAATATACAGGGGAATGGACCGTAACTGGAAATTACACGGAAGAAAATATAACGGAAGAAGCAACTCTAACGGTTGAAACAGCGGAGCGAGATCATATTGAGATAGAACCTGCCGAAGAAGCAGTTATTCCAGGGTGGAGTGTTGTTTATAGTGCAACGGTCTATGACGAGTACGGAAATGAAATAGAAGATGTGACAGAGGAAACTAATTGGTCGATAGAGGAAGGGGCAGGTGGCAATTGGACAGAAAACGAATATACTTCAGAATATAGAGGCGAATGGACAGTAACCGGAACTTACACATATGAAGAAGAGAATATGACGGACGAAGCAACCTTGATCGTTGCTGATCCAGTTTATATCGAGATATCCCCACAAACAGCGCAAGTCACCGCTGGAAATTCACAGGAGTATACTGCGACCGCTTACAATGAAACCTATGACACGGTATTAGGAGATGTGACCGATGAAACCGAGTGGTCGATAGAAGAGGGAGCAGGTGGTTATTGGACAGAAAACGAATATACTTCAGAATATACTGGAGAATGGAATATTAGTGGAACGTATACGTATGAAGAAGAGAATTTGACGGACAATGCAACATTGACAGTTGTACCAGATGAGGTAGATTATGTTGAAATCTATCCTGAGGAAGACCAAGATGTAGCGGCAACAGAGCCGATAGATTTCTCGGCTGAAGCCTATGATCAATTCGATAACTTGATAACTGAAGACGACGAGGATTTCTTGTGGGAGAATGCAAATGAAACAGGATATTTCTTTGAAATTGAGAGAGGCGACTATGATGTCACAGCTACCTATGGAGATGTTACCTCTCCGATAACCACTGTGTCTGTGTATTATGCAGAAGATACCGTGTATAATCTAGATACATGGGATGTTTACGAAACAGAAACTCCAATAGTGGATGCTATAGACGAAGCGGAGGAAAATCATACCCTTGCGGTCGGACCAGGAGATTATAATCCGGACAACATCGTTGTAGACATATCTAATTTGACGATACAAATTGAAAGTGGAGCAGAGATAAATCAGGCTTCACCTATCGATGGAGCATATATGGGCTTCATTAGTATCGAAGCCGAAGGCGTAGTAATGGAATCGATTCATGAAGAGGATGAAGATAGAGCTATTCTTAAGTACGAGGCGGAAGACTGGTATCCTACTGTGGACGTTACACCTCCAATCCACGAGGAAAATGAGATCAGAATAGAAGGATTCGAGATAATCAGGAAAAACGGTGAGCTTGGCGCTGAAGGAATCGCAGTTAGAGGAAGTGATGTGACAGTCACAGACAATGTCGTAGAAGGAGACTACGACTTTGAAAGAGATGTGATAGGCATTATAGTCATAAGTCCTTGGGATCCTGACATCGATTGGAATCCTCAGCACTCCGACATCAATACGACCAATGTAAACATCGAAAATAACGCTGTAAAGGGTTTCCAGACTGGCATGATGATAATGGATAGATCAGCTCATGAACATTATCGAGGTGAGGTAGATGATATTACAGTTACCAATAATGATATCAAAGATAATGACGTGGGATTGTATTTCCTGAGTGAAGAGGATGAAGAGCTTGGCGAACTTACTGTGGAATCCAATTACTTTGAAAACCACCAGATCTATGTACTAGATGATACCGAAGAGATAGACCTCCACGAGATATTTGACAATAACTACTTCCCACCAAGCACAGTTCACGATAACATGATTGTGCCTATCACAATCTACATGTACCCTGATGGACCTCAGACGGTTAGAGCAGGAGAAGAATTTGAGTTCAGTGCCGAAGTCCGAACTATATCTGGTGAGTTGATCACTGATGATGATACCGATTTCGAATGGGAGAATGCAGATGAAGAAGGCCTGTTCTATGAAGAAAAAACAGGAATTTACTATGTGAGCGCTAGTTATCATGAATACTCTACAGAAACTAAGGTGACAGTAGAACCCGATAGTGTGAGCAGTTGGGGAACTACGGTTGAAAGAGACAGTGATGACGATGATACAAGAACACAAGAGAAAGTAGGAATGAAAGTAACTCCTATGAGAGATATAGCTGGTTTGGAGATGAGGATTAGTGATTACACGGAGACAGAAGATGAAGAAGAATTCATTTTAGAGGATTTAGATAATAACGAACTTCTAACAAAGGATATATCTCATCTTGAAGCCGGCGATACCTTCAGTATAGAGTATGAACTGGAAGAGAGAACTGAGTACAGATTGGTAGCATTCGCCGGCGGAGGATTCGGAGATCGAAGATGGGTCGGTTACTACTCAGAATGGGATGAAGAACCATATAAATCGATGGATATAGACATCACTGGCGGTGTGTTTGAAGACAGCTACAGCGATGACTTATACTTCTTCGATGAGGTCACTGCGATGCTAACGGGTGGAGAAGTGACTATATCGCCTGACGAAGATCAAACGCTTACAGCAGGCGAGGAATTGGAGTTCACTGCAGCAGCATACGATCAGTTTGGCAATCTAGTCACAGATTACCAGACGGACTTCGCTTGGCAGAATACGGATTCACAAGGTGTATTTTACGAGGAAGATGCTGGTGAGTACGAGGTTTCCGCCGCTTATGAAGATGTTTTCTCTGAAGAGATTACAGTGACAGTAGCACCTGGTAGTCCGTTCTTTGGAAGCACAGTTGAGAGACCCTCTGATGATAGTTCCATCGAGGCAACGTTCGAGGTGGGAATAGAAATTACCCCTAGGAGAGACTTAGAAGGTCTAGAAGTAAGGGTCAGTGATATGACCATGTTACCCTCCGAATGCGATTGGGATTGGCGTGATGACGGCGAAATAAGGCTGCAAGATAAGGATGGCAATAATCTTGTGGTATGGGAACATCCTCCCTTAGAATCAGGTGATACATTCACAATCACATATGATCTGGAAGAGGACACCCAGTATAGATTGGTGACAGAAGGGCCAACAAGTGGTGTAGAATTTGATAGAGAGTTAGGTCGGTACAGTTGGGATGAAGAACCAATCGAATCAGAAGATATTGACATAACCGACGGCATTTATAGAGGTTGGGATAATAGAGATAACTTATACACTTTCGACAGAGTAACTGGAATATACGGTGCAAGAATTGAATTATCTCTAGAGGAGGACCAGACTGTCAAGGCAGGGGAAGAATTACAATTCTCTGCGGTGGTGCTAGATGAATTAGGCAATGTGATCACCGATACTGCAACTGACTTCGAGTGGGAGAATGCAGATGAAGAAGGAATGTTCTATGAGGAAACTATTGGAAACTACGAGGTCACTGCCACCTACAAGGGTTTCTCTTCACCAAAACCAGCAACAACGGTGACGGTTGAACCTGCAGATCTTGATACAGTAACCATCTCACCGGAAGAGGACCAGAACGTGACCGCAGGAGAGGAACTTGAGTTCAGCGCAGAGGCCTTGGACGAATACGGTAATGTGATCACCGATACCGCAATGGACTTCGAGTGGGAGAACGCAGATGACGATGGAATGTTCTATGAAGAAACCTCAGGGGATTACGAGGTCACCGCAACTTACGACGGCGTTACCTCTACGGAAACTCTAGTGACGGTTGAACCCGCTGAAACAGAATATATCGAGATCACTCCTGAAGAGAGCACACTCACCGCTGGCGAGGAAGTGGTTTACAACGCAACAGCTTACGACGAATATGACAATGAGATCGATGATGTGACTGATGAAGTTAATTGGTCGATCGAAGATGGTGCCGGTGGTAGCTGGGACGAAAACGTATATACTTCGGAAAATGCTAGCACGTGGACAGTGACAGGTACCTATGAAGGAGTGGAAGATGAAGCCACTTTGACGGTTGAACCTGCAAATCTTGACACTGTAGTCATATTACCGGAAGATGACCAGACAGTGACCGCAGGAGAGGAGCTTGAGTTCAGCGTAGAGGCTCTGGACGAATACGGTAATGTGATCACCGATACCGCAACTGACTTCGACTGGGAGAATGCAGATGAAGAAGGAATTTTCTATGAGGAAACCGCAGGGGATTACGAGGTCACCGCAACTTATGACGACGTTACCTCTATGGAAACTCTAGTGACGGTTGAACCCGCTGAAACAGAGTATATCGAGATCACTCCTGAAGAGAGCACACTCACCGCAGGAGAGCACGAGGCTTTCACGGCAACAGCTTACGACGAATATGACAATGAGATCGATGATGTAACTGGTGAGGTCGATTGGTCGATCGAAGATGGTGCCGGTGGTAGCTGGGACCAGAACATATACATTTCAGAAAATGCTGGAGAATGGACAGTGAAGGGTACCTACGAAGGAGTTGAAGATGAATCCACTCTGATTGTAGAACCTGGTGAAGTACACACCGTGACAATATCACCCGAAGGGGACCAGATCGTAAAAGTTGGTGAGGAATTGCTATTCTCTGCGGAAGCTAGAGATGAACAAGGAAATCTGTTGAGTGATAATGTGATTGACTTTACATGGCAAGGTGCTACTCACGGAGTGTTCAGAGAAGATAGGGTTGGTGAATACGAAGTAACAGCTACTTATGAAGGTGTATCTTCAGAACCAACCACTATCACGGTAGAGTCGATTTTAGAGATAACTAAACCAGTAGGCGGAGTCGAGGAACTGACTTATGAAGAGGAATTCGTCATCGAGGGAACTACTGAACCTAATGCAGAAGTGTGGATCGATGGAGAAGAAGTGGGTGTAGACGAAGAAGGTAATTTCACCTACGAAACAACGTTAGTCGATGGCCAGAACATATTCTATGTAGAAGCAGAGGACGAAGCAGGAAACACGGCTTCTACAGAAGTGTATGCATTATACCTACCTGATATACCAGAGCTTTGGGACGAAGTGGACAGTATATGGGCTGAGATAGACGATCTTCAGTCACAGATAGACGATCAACAGGCAGAGATAGATGATCTCCAAGAGGATATAGATGACCTCCAAGCACAGATAGACGATCTACAGGCAGAGATAGACGATCTACAAGCACAGGTAGATAATCTCGAGGATGAACATGAAGAAGCGGTAGAGGATCTCCAAGCCCAGATAGATGATCTAGAGACTGAGGTAGAAGAACTGCGAGATGAACTTGAACAGTTAGAGGAAGAAATAGAAGAGGAAGACGAAGACGAAGACGAGATACCTGGATTCACGATTCTTCTACTAGTGCCGAGCGTAATACTCGCGATAGCCATCTACCACAAAAGACTACAATAGAAGGAATTCTACCTCTCCAATTATTGCGAAAAACCTTTCTTAATTCTTTTTTATTTTTCTTGTATTAGAACTCAGCTTCTTTACAAAAGAGCTGATTTATAATATTCTGAAATAAATCACTTTAGATAAAAATTCAACTATAGGACGAGCCTAACAAGGTAAGTCTAGTAATGAGTTATTAAACACTAACTTGATTCTTCTAAAGTTTCAAAAAGTCCCAAAGCATTATGAAAATTTATGAACTAAAGAGACAAATAGACGCGGAAAAAATATTTCGACTCAAAATCCGAGAAATAATCATTCAGGATTTTATAAAGAGTCCATTACGAGTATGAATTGATAAACTCCCTAATTAAAGAAAAGAATAAACTTAGTCGATCAATCTATCTCTTCTAGTTCTTCCTGACACTTTTGGGCCCACCACTCTAAATCATTCTCATTAAAATATTCCAACGCAATTTTTAATTTATTAGCCGCACGACTTAGTTCTCCTTTCTTTTTGAACATTACCCCTTGCTCATAGATTACTTTGTGATACTCTACTTCATCTTCTAACTCCTCTAGAACGCTTAAAGCTTTCTTAAATTCGATGATAGATTCATCAAATTTTTTACTTTCACAATAGATTTTACCAAGGATCTTATGGACCATTCCTTTTTCTTTTTTTGCCTTCAGATGTTGGCAAATAGTTAGGGCTTTTTCTCCATGGGAGAAGGCTTTCTCTTCTTCTCCCAATTTAAGGTATACTTGGGCTAACCCACATTCTACGTGTAGAGCTAAACGTTTATTTTCAATTTCTTCACAGAACTCTCGACTTTCTTCATAATGATTTAAAGCTATGTCTAATTCACCCTTACGACTATATATGAAAGCCATATTATATAAACTTGAGCAAATAACTCCCTTGTCATTTATTTTTTCACCTATTCTAAGACTTTCCTCGTGGTTCTCAAATGCTCTATCAAATTCCCCTTTTTCTTGGTAAATAACTCCCATATTGTTCAACGCAGATGCCATCCCAGGTAAATTTTCTATTTCTTCTTCGATTTCATAGCCTTTAGTTAGATATTCTAGTGCCTTATCAAAATTGTTTTTTGCTTCATAATATATAGTTCCTATATTTACATAAGTCTTCGCCAATCCGAATTGATCACCGATCTCCTCCCCTATTTCAAGACTTCTCTCGTAACAATCTAAAGCCTTTTTGAAATTCCCTCTGTTATTATACACTACACCGATATTATTCAAAGTTTTCATAGTACCGGCTTTATCGCCGGTTTCCTCTTTAATTTTTTGAGTCCGTTTAAAAAATTCTAAAGCTTTTTCGTATTCTCCTTTTTTATTAAAAATTAAACCAATATTATTCAATGATTTACTTAACCCAATCCTATCATTCATCTTTTCTCTTATATTTACAGCCTTATTTAGTGATTCTAGTGCTGTATCGTAATTTCCCTCAGTTAGGTTTACACTACCTAGTTTATGAAGGGCCTGGGCTATTTCTCTTTCATCATTTATGTTCTCAGCTATTTTTTTCTCCTTTGAAAATACTTTCTTTGCTTTCTCATATTCGCCTTTTATAACCTGAACACTTCCCTTCACAGCTAGTAATTTACATGTTAGTTTTTTACTCTCCTCGTCCTCTTCAATTGATAGCCCCTCTTCGGCTTTGTGAAGTGCTTTTTCTAGGTTTCCTTTATTCAAAAAAATTTCACTCAGCCCCGCTAGAGCCCTTTTTCTTTGTTGTTTATCACTTGATATCTGTAGGACATCTTCGAATTTTTCTATAGAAGAATCGTATTCTCCTAAAATTTTCCGTACACTTCCTATCCTTTGAAGCAAATCTATTTTTTTCTCTTCTTCATCAACTAGATCTAAGGCTTGTTCATACATCTCAATCGCATCTTCATGTGCATAAACCTTTTCTGCCCTCTCACCGGCTTTTTTATATTGTTCAATGGCTTTCTCTGTTTTTTTAGCCTTCTTATAATGATATCCGAGGTCAGAATGATATTCTTCAATCCGATCCTCCCTTAGTTCTTCCATCTTCTCAGCGACAATTTTGTGCATCCTTTTCTTTTTTGCTTCAGAGATATCTTCATATATTATGGTACTCATCAACCCGTGGTTAAATGTAAAACTATCTTCTTCGGGAATTTCTTCCCAAACACCTCTTTTCAGCAATTCATCGATTATCTCACACAATTCTAACTCATCCATATCAGTACATTTCTGAATCAGATCAAAAGGAAATTGATCACCGATAATGCTTCCTATTTCAGCGATCCTTTTAGCTTTTTCAGACAAGTAGAGGTTTAGTCGTCTTTTGAAAACCTCCTCGATACCTCGAGGGATTGGGACATCATCTCCTTCAGTTGGATAATCGGAAGTGTAGGTTGGCAGTTCCTCTTCGTTTTCTAAAAGCTCAATGAATTCTTTGACGAAGAGAGGGTTCCCTTCTGTAATGCTATGTATGAGTTCCACGAAGTCTTCAGGAACTTTAGTTAAATCCATCCTAGAATTTAACATCTGTCTCGTGTAATCACGTTCAAGCGGCTCGATAAGAAGTTCCTCATAGTGTTTCTCTCGGGATAATCTTGATGAAAGATCTTTTATAGAGTGATTTTCCGTTATGGATTCTGAACGATAAGCTGTAAGAAATAAGATAGGGCTATCTGAAAGGTTATCCACCATATAATGTAAAAGTTGGAGTGTAGCTTTATCGGCCCATTGAAGATCATCTAGGAAGATAACCAAGGGTTTTTCCTTTGCCAACTTTCTCAATTCGTTCGTGAATTCGAAGAAGGCTAATCGACGTTCAGCTTCGAGAGATTCTTGATCATTGACGGATCGTTTAGAGCTTGAGTTTAGACCAAATTTAGGGAGTGGAAAAAACTCATTTTCAAATGCTTCATGATTTTCGAAAGCCTTTTTGAACGGAAGGTAAGGATCAGAAGTTTCATAATACGCTTTCCCGTGGAGAAAACTAAAACCTTTTTCCTCAGCATATTCTTTGAATTTAAGGGCAAGTGCGGTTTTTCCAGTTCCAGCTCTTCCGATAAGGAAAATAATAGAGCAACCATCTTCAACTTTTTCCAACTCATCTTTTAATTTATTTAATTCTGTCTCTCTATTCACAAACGTAAATTTTTTTTTCTTTTTTTCTTTGGTCAGATTCAAAATCCCATTAGAGGATATATTAATTGATGCATATAAAATAGGATTTTCATCCTCAATATAACCGTTTAACTCGGCCAATTTGATATTTTTTTTTCCTTCTTCTGTACAAATGGTAATCTCCTTTTCCATCAAATTTTCGCGCAACTGTTTTTCTCTTTCTTTCCCCTTTAGAGTCAAGTAATATGTCTTTTTCTTTCTTTTATGGTCGGGTTCTAAATATCTTCTTTTTTCTTTGACCAATCCTTCATCTATCATCTTTCTAAGAACTCGGCTTACCTGGCTCAAACTCCCTCCTATCGATTCAGCTATGCCCTTTTGAGAGACATAAAAAGACCCCCTCTCTTCTTTTTCGTTTTCTAGCACTTTAGCAAGATGCAATAGAATCTTTTCTCTTATAGTTAGTTTCATCTCCGGACAAGGTATTGCTTGACGTGGTTATTATATTTTGTCTTTTTTGAGCTTATTAAGAAGTTAGTGATATTAGAAGTTTAGAAAAAAGTTCGAATTCTTCAGAGAATTCACCTCATATTAGGGATCTTCCAATTTTCCTAAAAACTACTAAAAAGTTGACAACCTCTCTTTTTTACCTCAGAAATCACGATCATTTTAATGTTGTATTTATATCATATTCCTATAGAAAATCTAGCTTTCTTTTATTCTCTTCTAAATCACACAAATTTGCAGACTACATTTATTTAGGTTTTGTTGAGTATAGATGAACAGCCTGATGTGGATATAATGATTGGGATAAAAATTAGTGGATTTGAGAAAAGCAAGATTAGAATATTTTTAGTGTTCTTGTGTACGCTGATACTTTCGACATCCACTCTCACGGTGGCCGCTGGACCATTTTTCCCTAGTGGGGAAAAAATAGGCCCCGTAGAGGATGGAGAGATCGTTCTTATTGAGCGAGCAGGGACAGAGGAGATATCTATATTGAATGATTTGAACGTAGAGATACTTGACAGGTACAATAATTACGTACTTGTCGAAGTAGAGAAAGAAGATATAGCGACTTTAGAGAGAGCCGGATTACAAGTAAATACTCTTCCGGACCGAACGCGGATATCAGTCAAGGGCAACGTTTTGGACGTGTCTAATGGAGAGCTAAGCAGACCATTTGAAACTGCCGAGGATAGCCAACAGATAGGCTCTGATTTAGAGATCGACGGTTATGAATCAGGTGAAGAAGGTCTTTACATAGTACATATGTTGGGACCGATAAATCCTGAATGGAGAGAGGAACTAGAAAAAGAAGGTGTTAACATACTCAACTACGTACCCAATTATGCGTACGAAGTTGTGATGACACCGGAGCAAGCTGAGGATGTTGAAGATCTTTTCTTCGTCGATTGGGTCGGTGTTTATCAGCCGTCCTATAAACTGCATCCTAGACTGGACGAAGCGTTGGACATGGACATGCCCGTGAACGTTAGGCTGAGACCTGGATTTGAACAAACGACTCTGAAGCTCTTAGGGGTTCAATTAGACGTGCTCCATTATGAGGACTTACGGGAAAAAGGATTCAGGTTGACTGTTGAAGTTGATTCAATAGGAATGCTTGAAGACCTAGCGATGAAAAATGATGTATATTATATCTCACCGTACGTTGAACCGGAGATTCACGGAGAGATGGATATCCAGCAGCTCGGTGGAGGACTGTGGTTCATGGATGATGAATATGAAAGTCGAGATGATTTGACTCCGCCTCCGAGAGAAGGTGATCCTCAGGAGCCTTACAGGAAGCACGGTGATTACGGTGCATATATAAACCAGAAGGGTTACAGCGGTGATGGAGTTACGGTCGC
>Ga0207421_10006329_pt1 | contig 12921 bp, 13 predicted proteins | sample SodLakKL_010_SED_4_FD_187542 | JGI IMG/M metagenome (GOLD analysis project Ga0207421, IMG submission 187542) | Alkaline sediment microbial communities from Lake Tanatar, Kulunda Steppe, Russia - 8KL_010_SED (SPAdes) (version 2) | ecosystem: Environmental > Aquatic > Non-marine Saline and...
TTGCGGAGCAAAAATTACCTAATCACTAACTCCTCATAGAAAACACACTTTCCCTCGCTATTACGGGCATTATAAGAGTAGGTATCATCTGATACTATTGTTGATAGTGAAATCGATGAATTAAAGATCCTTGCTGTCCTCTAGGACCTGTGGAAAATAGTTATTCAAGAGAATATTCTTAAAAAACCGGGTCCTCTAAGTGAAAAAATAGGAAATTATAAAAATGTACCCGGAAATAGGCTTAGTATCGCAAAGGTAAAACTGACTTTTATCTAGCGGAGAATTCTGGCCCACCACGAACGCTGGGATGGGAAAGATTACCCCAGGGGTTGAATACCCCTTATTGCCAGTATTGTAGCGATAATTGATGTCTAAGAGGTTGTGACCAAGGGGTTGCTCTTTAAAAAGCAATTTGTTACGAAGAAGCTCTGGCTGAATAAAATAATAATGCGAGAACCCGGTTTTCTCAAATTATTCTTGAAACTTTAATAAAAATAATAGAGAAGCGGCAGGGATTCCCCGGTTCCAATTGAACTTTTCTAGTGGAAGAAAAATTATTGCAGGGATTTGCTTTTTGCGAGGAAGGAAGTATTGCTATGGGGGCGGAGTTAAAACTGGGAAAAATAATTGAAAAGGATGTTCCTCTTGCAGAACACTGTTCCTATAAAATTGGCGGCCTGGCCAGGTTTTTTGCTCAGCCCAGTTCTCTGCAAGAACTTGAAAAAATTATAGACTACTGCCAAAAAACTGGTCTTAAACTTTTTATTTTCGGGTTGGGAAGCAACATTCTATTTCCCGATAGGCCTGATGGCGAAACTCTATTTGTTTCTCTAAAAAAAATGGTGGGTTGGGAAAAAAAGAATAACAACCTGTTTTTAGAGGCGGGCTTTCCTCTTTCTTACCTGGCCTATACAGGACACCCGGACTTTGTTTTTACCCATCTTCTCCCGGGGACTCTTGGTGCAAGTGTCTATATAAATGCTCGTTGTTACGAGGGAGAAATGAGTAAAATTCTGGGCATGGTTTATTACCTGGATTTAAAAAACTTAAAAGCCGGGATTCAAGAATTAGAACCTAAGGCCTGTAATTTTGCCTATAAAGAATCCATTTTTCAGCAAAAACCCTGGGTGATACTAGGGGCAGAAATAAAGGCGGAAGACATCAGGCACAACTGGTGGAGGGATGAGTTGGAAAAGGCAAAAAAAATCAATCTAGCTGCCCTGGATAATTTCTTTCAGTATTTTGGGCGTGGTCTTTTTTCCCGGGTAAAAATAGGGGTAGAAGAAAAAGAAAAACTGCAGCAGATTGCTGCAGATAGAGAGAAGAAAAAACAATTCTGTTATCCATCATGTGGTTCTGTTTTTAGAAATAACTACGAATATGGAGTCCCTACAGGAATACTGGTGGAACAACTGGGCCTAAAAGGATTAACCAGGGGAGGAGCGAAGATTTCCCCCTACCATGGGAATTTTATTATAAATTTTGACCGGGCTAGTTCGACCGACGTGAAGTATTTAATCCAACTGGTTCAAGATAAAGTTAATAATAAGTTTGGTTTTATCCCCGGACCGGAGGTGGTGATTGTAAATGGGCAAGAGAGCTAAGAAGCTGGCCCTTTTTATTGTCCTGGTTATTGTTCTCGCCATAAATTTTATTGGTTTCCCCCTGTTGATGGCTGATTCTGGCAAGCAGGATTTAATTGCTGTTCGGGAAACTGTCCGGGCCTGGGAGCCCTACTCCAGCTGGCCCAGGGCCTGGTAAACTAAAGGGTTAGATCCTCCTCTGGAACTATAGTACCCGGAGGGGTGATGCCAAGATATTTTAAAATTTCAGGACTGAATTCCTGTCCCGCGATGGGTAATAAATAAGAGTTGTTCCCCGCTTGAAAACGGGCAAACTGCAGCGAATTTAAAGCCTCCCGGATTCTAATCGGCGAGGTTTTTTTTCCGGCACGAGCCAGCTTGTTTTCCAGCCGGTTCCCCATCAGTGCCGCGAGAAAACAAATAACAAAATGTCCTTTTATCCGCCTTTCTGTCCATTGGAGTGAAGGGTGAGTTTTTCCCGGCTGAAAATTGTCCTGGAAAAATTCAAGGAGATGGAAAGCTTTGAGAATTCCCTCGGGGCGAAGTGTTTTCAGGTTGGTTTTTATTCCATAATGGATTCCTGTGACTTCTTCGGGAGGAGTGTCAACCGGGGCCGAGCTGATATAATTAAATTCCCGGAGAAGATTTGTTTCATAAATCTGGTCAGTTACAATTACCGGGGAGGGGATTTGGAATTTTTTTAGGCTACGGTTAATGGCCTGAACCAGGTTAGCCCTCCCGAAACGCCTGTGAGAAAAAATTTCGTGAGCGATAACTCTACCCGTAAAGTCTGTAAAAACAATGGACATAACCTGGACCCGGCGCAGGGAATAATCGTAATCAAGATTTTCCAGTGATTCCAGAGAAGTGTTTTTAAAATTGATTGGAATAAGAAGGCAAAGTATTGGGTTTTTTAGTTTCTGGGTGTCCGGAAAAAGTTGTTTTTCAATAATTTCTTTGTTTTTCCCTAAAATATCAAGGGTCCGATAAAATTGGTTGGTTGGGATGTCAGCGGTAAAATAATAGCTCTCTTCCTGGGCGGTAAGCAGGTAGCGGGTAATGAGGTAAAGACATGTTTGTTTGAAATCGAACCAGGTAGCAGTGCTTTTTGAGCAATAACCTAAGGCTTCAGCGATATTGGTTTCTTCCCAGAGTTTTTGATATACAATATCGCCCCATTTAACAATCTGCCCATTTCCAGCGCGGTTGATGTTAATTACCTCCTTTACCCGCGCTAAATCCATTAAATTTAGGGCCAATTTTTGCATCCCCGGATCATTTTCAATTTTGTCAGTTCTACCCAGGTTAAACAAAACCTTATGTTTGATTTTACCATTCACTCGATAGGACTGAACCACCTGTGCATAACGATTTTTTCCCGATTTAGTAACTTTAATAAACATATTTTTATTTTACCAGAAAAAAATTTTTTGTCCATACTTTTATACTACAAATTCTAAAAAAATGTCTAAAAAAGAGGAAAAACAAGAAAAACATTATACTACACCCATGTTTTTTGAAATAAAAAGGGAAAAAATACCAATAGACTAATTTTTTACCTTCTTTTTCCGGGGGAAACCCAGGGTACCAGGGGGTTGTTCGAACTTTAGCGGGGAGAAGTGGGCCTGATTTTGCCTTTTATAGGGTTTTGAAGCGGTTGTAGGGCTTTTTTTAAAGTTTAAGGTTCTGTTTATCGTCTTTTTTAGTATTTTCTTCTTTTTTTACTACTGTTCGCCTTGTTGACATAAAAAAATGGCGTTTGTATAATTAGTCAATGTTCCAGGAATGCCCGAAAAAAGGAGATGGAAAAATGCTGCGCACTGGAATCAGTGGTTTGGGTATTTCCATCCCGGATAAAGTTCTAACAAATCGGGATTTGGAAAAGATGATTGAAACAACCGACGAATGGATCAGGACAAGAACTGGAATAATGGAAAGAAGAATTGCCGGGGAAGACCAGACCACCCTGGATCTTTGCGTTGAAGCTGCAGAAAACGCCCTTGCTAGTGCAGGTGTTGAGCCTGAAGAGTTAGGCCTGATAATTGTTGCAACTGTCACCCCGGACATGCTTTTTCCAGCAACTGCTTGTCTTCTGCAGGACAGGCTTGGAGCCAAAAATTCCGCTGCCTTTGATCTGGAAGCAGGTTGTTCCGGATTTGTTTACGCCCTGGTGACCGGAGGCCAATTCATTTCAGCGGGAGCCTATAATAAAGTTTTGATAGTTGGTGCAGAAACACTTTCCAAAATCACAGACTGGGAAGATCGCAATACTTGTGTCCTTTTTGGAGACGGTGCCGGAGCGTGTGTTCTGGAACCAGTTGAAAAGGGTGGAATACTTGGTTTTGATCTGGGTTCCGATGGAGCAGGAGGAAAATTTTTGGATCTCCCTGCGGGGGGATCGAGACTGCCTGCCTCCCAGGATACAGTAGCTCGCAGGCTACATTATATTCGAATGGATGGAAATCAGGTTTTCAAATTTGCCGTAAAAGCTATGGGGAAGGCTGCCTTAAAAGCTCTGGAAATGGGTGGCCTATCAAATGAAGATATAGACCTTTTTATTCCCCATCAGGCCAATAAAAGGATAATTGATGCCGCTGGTCGAAAACTGGGACTGCCGGAAGAAAAGGTTTACATGAACCTGGAGCGCTATGGGAACACATCGGGAGCTTCTATACCCCTTGCTCTTTATGAAGCTGTAGCCGAAGGTAAGGTAAAAAGGGGAGATATTATAGTCCTTTCTGGTTTTGGAGCCGGTCTATCCTGGGCCGCTGCGGTTTTGGAATGGAATTAAGGAGAAAATAAAGGAGGCAGGGTATGAAGACCGAGATTACCAAAATGCTTGGGATTAAGTACCCTCTTTTTCAAGGAGGAATGGCCTGGGTTTCCGATGCTGAACTCGCTGCAGCGGTTTCCAACGCAGGCGGACTGGGAATAATTGGGGCAGGAAATGCCCCTGGCTCTTGGGTTCGAGAGGAGATAAAAAAGGCCCGTAAACTTACGAGCAAACCCTTCGGGGTCAATATTATGCTAATGTCCCCCGAGGTAGAAGAAATAGTCGATATTGTCTGCTCGGAAAGGGTAGATGTTGTTACAACAGGAGCGGGAAATCCCGGAAAATATATGGAGAAATTCGCTAAGGCAAGGATCAAAGTTTTCCCCGTAGCTCCTACCCTTGCTCTTGCCAAGCGATTATCCAGGTACCCAATAGCGGGAATAATTGCGGAAGGTGGAGAAGCAGGTGGACACGTGGGTGACGTTTCTACGATGGTCCTGGTGGCTCTTTTGGCCAAGGAAATTGAGATGCCCGTTATTGCTGCAGGAGGTATTGCCGATGGAAGGGGTTTTACGGCAGCTTTAGCCCTTGGAGCCGAAGGAGTCCAGCTGGGAACTGTTTTTGTTTGTACTCAGGAGTGCAATGTGCATGAGAATTATAAAAAGGCCATACTAAAAGCCAAGGAGAGAAGCACCACGGTTACCGGGAAAAGTTTGAACCGGCCGGTTCGCTGCCTTGAGAATAAACTGGTAAAAGAACTGGAAAAAATGGACCGGGAAGACGCCTCTCCTGAAGAGTTTGAGAAGCTTGCTGCCGGTAGCTTAAGAGAAGCTGTTCAGGAAGGAAATCTGGAACTGGGAAGCCTAATGGCGGGTCAATCTGCAGCTTTAATTAAATCAATTAGACCGGTGGCGGAGGTTATTGAGGATATTATTTCTGAAGCTCGCGAGACCAGATACAGGCTTGATAAATTATTTTAAAGGAGTTGGAAATAATGGGTAAGAAACTGGCCTTTCTTTTTCCGGGGCAGGGATCTCAGGAAGTAGGAATGGGAAAAGAATTTTATAACCATTTTTCCCGGGCGAGAGAGGTTTTTGACAAGGCTAACGAGGTTTTGGGTTTCGATTTAAAAGAACTCTGCTTTTCTGGTCCGGAAGAGGAATTGCAAAAAACATATAATGCCCAGCCTGCTATTTTGGCAACAAGCATAGCCGCTTTTGAAATTATTCGTAGTTTTTATCTTAAACCAAGTGCTGTTGCAGGACACAGTCTGGGAGAAATAACTTCTCTCGTTGCTGCTGGAGTAATAGAATTCACAGATGCAGTCCAACTTGTCAGGGTAAGAGGGCAGTTAATGGAAAAAGCTTTTCCCACCGGTAAGGGCGGTATGGCTGCTGTTATTGGTATGGAACCAGAAGAAATTGAGAAGGTTTGCGAACAGGTTGAAGGAGTTTTACAGGTTGCCAACTATAATTCGCCTTCCCAGGTTGTTGTATCAGGAGAAATGGGTTCGGTAAAAAAGGGCATGAAAATGTTAAAAGAAGCAGGGGCGCAGAAAGTTGTCCCACTGAGGGTAAGCGGGCCCTTTCATTCCGAACTAATGGAAAAAGCGGGAAAAGAGCTTGCCAGGTACTTAGAGGATATAGAATTTAAAGTTCCCTGCTGCAAATTTTATTCTAATGTTACCGGGGAGAATGTTTCAGAGCCTGGAGAAATAAAAGAACTTTTGCTAAAACAAATCTCCGCCCCAGTTTTTTGGAGCAAAACCATGAGGGGAATAGCGGAAGGGGAATTTGATCCCATAATTGTAATTGGAGAAGGAAAAGCATTATCTTCTTTTGTTTGTGCTGTTGATCGGAAAAAAAGGCCCTATCAGTGTTCTGATCTGGCCAGCCTTTATAAGGTTCTGGGGGGGCTCAATTCTGACCAGGTTGGTTATAAAGAAAAGGTCTTAATCTAATACTAATTTGGAGGAGGTTGATCATGGATATTCAAGAGCGTTTGGTCAGCTTAATTATTGAAAAACTTGGAGTGGATGCTTCGGAAGTTACACCTGAGGCCAGGTTTATTGATGATCTTGGTGCGGATTCCCTGGATATTGTGGAACTTATTATGGATCTTGAAGATGAGTTTGACCTGGAGATTCCGGACGAGGAGGCAGAAAAGCTCTCAACCGTTGGCGATGCCATCAAATATATCGAGAGCCAGTAGATCATAAGGGGGTTTTTTGATGGGCCGTAGGGTTGTAATAACTGGTATGGGTGCAATAACACCTCTCGGCAATGATGTGGAGAGTACATGGCAAAACCTTTTACAGGGTAAAAGCGGGGTTGACCAGATTACCCGCTTTGATACAGATGGTTTCTCCACAAAAATCGGGGGCGAAGTAAAAAACTTTGATCCAACAAAATACATTGATAAACGGGAAGCCAAAAGATTGGACCGGTTCGTCCAGTATGGACTGGCAGCAGCCTATCAGGCCTGGGAAATGGCTGGACTGGACAAACATAAGCCTGATCCCACTACAGTTGGTGTTTTAGTGGGTTCGGGTATTGGGGGACTGGAGACCCTCGAAGAGCAGCACAGCAATTATCTGGAAAAAGGAAGCCGCCGGATCAGTCCCTTCTTTGTCCCTATGATGATCGGGAATATGGCCGCTGGTAATATTTCTATCAATCTGGGCCTTAAAGGCCCCGTCACTTCAGTTGTGAGTGCCTGCGCGACAGGGACCGACGCTATTGGTGGAGCTTTCCGTTCCATCGCCTGGGGAGATGCGGATATCATGGTAACCGGTGGAACTGAAGCCTCCATCACCCCAATGGGACTGGGAGGTTTTTGTTCTGCTCGTGCTCTTTCCACCCGTAACGATGAGCCTCAAAAGGCCAGCAGACCTTTTGATGCCGAAAGAGATGGTTTTGTGATGGGTGAGGGCGCAGGGATCTTAATTTTAGAAAGTTTGGAAAGTGCTCAAAAAAGAGGAGCAACCATCCTTGCTGAGATTAAGGGTTACGGGTCTGTAGGCGATGCCTACCATCAGGTTCAACCCGACCCCCAGGGTGAGGGAGGAGCAAGGGCCATGGCGCGTGCGATACAGGATGCAGGTTGGGCCCCGGAACAGGTTGATTATATTAATGCCCACGGAACTAGCACGGAGTACAATGATCGCCTGGAAACGGGATCAATTAAGCGGGTTTGTGGAGAGCAGGCGTTCAAAATGGTAATCAATTCTTCCAAGTCAATGCTGGGGCATCTCATGGGGGCAGCCGGAGCAGTAGAATTTATTGCTACAATAAAAACTCTCCAGGAAGGACGTGTGCACCCGACCATAAACCTTACCAATCCTGACCCGGATTGTGACCTGGATTATGTCTCCGATGGAACCCGTCAGGTTGAAATTAATCGAGCCCTTTCAAATTCCCTGGGATTTGGGGGGCACAACGCCTCCCTGGCAGTGGAAAAGTGGGTTGAATAAAATGTTAACCCAGGAAGAAATTAAAACAATAATTCCTCACCGGGAACCTTTTTTGTTTCTGGATGAGGTCACCGAACTGGAACCCGGAATCAGGGGCAGGGGTAAACTGGAGATTGGGCCGGCTCAAATCTGGCTGGAAGGGCATTTCCCGGATTACCCTGTTTTTCCAGGGGTCCTTTTAACAGAAGCCCTGGCCCAGCTGGGGTCTGTGGTTGTCCTTTCGCAGGAGAATCTGCAGGGTTATATTCCTCTTTTCGCCGGCCTGGACCAGGTTAAGTTCAGGAGACAGGTGCGTCCCGGGGACACTGTTGAGCTTGAAATTGAAATAATTCGGGCCAAAAAAACTTTTGGTGTGGGCCGGGGCAGGGCTACAGTAGAGGGCAAAACAGTTGTAGATGGAAAACTTAAATTTGCCCTTTTTGCTGGAGGTGATTCCGATCAAAACTGAGGAAATTATCAAGTTGATTGAGGCGATAAAAAATAGTGATTTTTCTGAATTTACTCTCGAGAATGAAGGGTTTCGTATTTCCCTGTCCCGGGGGAGACCAGTAGAAATGGAAATTTCAACTCCCCCCGGTCTGGAGTGCAAAACAAAAAAGGAAAGCACTGAAGAAGAGGCTTCGATTGAAAAAACACCAGATAAAAACCTGATTGAAGTGAATGCCCCGATGGTAGGGACTTTCTACCGTGCTCCATCACCTGAAGATGAACCATTTGTCCAGGTGGCAGACATTGTAAAACCAGAGGATACCCTTTGCATTCTGGAAGCCATGAAACTTATGAATGAAATCAAAGCAGAACTTTCCGGGGAAATAGTTGAAATTCTCGTTGAAAATGGAGAAATGGTTGAATACGGACAACCCCTTTTTCGAATTAAGGTGAAATCATGATTCGAAAAGTTTTAATTGCCAACAGAGGAGAAATAGCGGTAAGGGTAATTCGGGCCTGCCTGGAACTGGGTATTGAACCCGTAGCCGTTTATTCCCGGGGGGATGAAGAATCCCTCCATGTAAAACTGGCCCCGGAAGCCTATTGTATAGGACCACCTTCAGCTCAGGATAGTTATTTAAATATGCAAAATATTATTTCCACTGCAATAGGAGCCGGGGTTGATGCCATTCACCCCGGTTACGGTTTCCTTGCTGAAAACTCGACCTTTGCCGAGCTCTGCCAGCAGTGCGGGTTGATTTTTATTGGCCCGCCGCCCCGGGCTATTGAAGAAATGGGCAATAAAGAGAGGGCGCGCAAACTGATGAAAAAAGCCGGTGTTCCCATAGTCCCCGGAAGTAAGGAGGGTCTTGAAGATGCCCAGGAGGCAACAAAAGTTGCTGGCGAAGTTGGCTATCCCATTATGCTGAAGGCTGCTGCGGGGGGCGGGGGCAAAGGGATGCGCCTGGTAGAAGAGTCTTCTTTAATGGCAAAATCTTTCTCCCTTACCAGGAGTGAGGCAGAAAAAGCTTTTTCCAATCCCCAGATTTACCTGGAAAAATATATTTCTCGCCCCCGCCACGTAGAAGTCCAGATCCTGGCCGATAATTATGGGAATGTTATCCACCTGGGGGAGAGGGATTGTTCCATCCAACGCCGGCATCAAAAATTAATTGAGGAAGCTCCCTGTCCTGTCCTGGACCAGGTTCTGCGAGAGAAAATGGGTGATGCTGCCGTAAGGGCTGCCCGGGCGGTGGATTATACTGGGGCCGGAACTGTTGAATTTTTGCTGGATGCCGGGGGGAATTTTTACTTCATGGAAATGAATACCCGGATCCAGGTTGAACATCCTGTTACGGAAATGATTACTGGAATTGATCTGGTTAAAGCACAACTGCAAATAGCTGCAGGGGAAGAGCTCGACCTCCAGCAGGAAGATATTAAATTGGAGGGAGCAGCAATGGAATGCCGGATTAATGCGGAGGACCCAGCCCAGAATTTTTTGCCCCGAGCGGGATTGATTTCGGAGTGGATCCCACCTGGGGGCCCGGGAGTCAGGGTGGATACTTTTATTTATTCAGGATACCGGGTACTTCCCCATTATGATTCTCTACTGGCCAAAATAATTACCTGGGGGGCAGATAGAGAAGAAGCCCGGAACAGAATGCGCAGGGCCTTAGGGGAAATAAGCCTTAAGGGTGTACCCAGCCCGATTGATCTTTATCAAATTATTTTGGAAAATGAGCAATTTTGCTCCGGAAATTATGATACCGGTTTTTTGCCCGGATTAATTGAAGGTAAGGAGGGCGTTTGATTATGGCACTTTTCCGTAAAACCCGCTATAGCCAGGTGGGGACAAGGGAGATTAAGAATGTTCCCAAAAATATAGCCAGCAAATGTCCTGCCTGTAAGCATGTTCATATTGATAAGGACCTTTCCCAGAAATTAAAAGTCTGCGATCGTTGTGGTCACCATTTCTCCCTGCCTGCAAAGCAGAGATTAAAGCAGATAGTAGATGAAGGAACCTTTCGAGAAATTAACCGGGAGTTAATATCTCTTGACCCCCTGGATTTTCCCGGGTATGGAGAAAAACTGGAACAGGTTCGAGAAAAATCAGGTTTGAATGAAGCTGTTATTACCGGTTTTGGGAAAATTAGCGGGATTGAGGTTGGCCTGGGAATTATGGCTCCTGATTTCATGCTGGGAAGTATGGGTTCGGTAGTGGGAGAAAAAATTACCAGGCTAGTTGATAAAGCCCGGGAACTCAAAAAACCTCTTATTATTTTTTCGGCTTCGGGAGGAGCCCGGATGCAGGAAAGCATTTATTCCCTTATGCAGATGGCAAAAACCAGTAATGCCCTTGCCCGCTTTTCTGATGCCGGTCTTTTATATATCTCGGTGCTGACCCATCCCACAACCGGAGGTGTAACAGCAAGTTTTGCAATGCTCGGTGATATTAATATTGCCGAACCAGGTTCCCTTATCGGTTTTGCAGGCCCCAGGGTTATTCAGCAGACCATAGGACAACAACTCCCCGAAGGATTTCAAAGGGCAGAATTTTTGCTTGAACACGGATTTATTGACCGAATAGTGGAGCGGAAAAAGATGAAAAAAGAACTCACCCTGCTCTTGCAATTGCATCAAGGGGGTGAAAAGATTGGCTAGTGGAGAAAAGCAACTCGCACATCTGGAACAAAAAATTAAGGATCTACAGGCTTTTGCCAGGGAACAGGAAATGGATTTGAGCGAGGAAATTAAATCTCTCCAGGAAAAAGCAAGGAAAATTCGCGAAGAATATTTCTCTGAAATAACCCCCTGGCAAAGAGTTAAGCTTGCCCGCAATATGCAAAGACCTACAACCCAGGACTATATTGAAATGGTCTGTAGCGATTTTACCGAGTTGCACGGAGACCGCCTTTTTGGCGATGATCCGGCAATAATCGGAGGTATCGGCCGGCTTGGGAAACAACCTGTTACCGTAATTGGTCATCAAAAAGGACGTTCAACCAAGGAAAATATTTCCCGTAACTTTGGAATGCCCCACCCGGAAGGTTACCGCAAGGCCCTTAGATTGATGGAGCAGGCCGAAAAATTCAACCGGCCCATTATTACTTTTATCGATACCCCTGGAGCCTATCCCGGCCTGGGTGCGGAGGAAAGAGGACAGGGAGAGGCAATTGCCAGGAATCTAAAGGAAATGAGTGGTCTAAGGGTTCCGGTTGTTGTAATTGTAACAGGTGAGGGGGGAAGCGGTGGAGCCCTGGCTCTTGCAGTTGGAGACTGGGTGAGTATGTTTGAAAACGCTGTTTATTCTGTAATATCTCCTGAAGGATGTGCCTCTATCCTCTGGAAAGATCCGGGGAAAGCCGAGGAAGCAGCTCGATCATTGAAATTGACCGCTGAAGATTTAAAAGTAGCGGGGGTTATCGATGCCATTATCCCCGAACCAAGTGGGGGCTGTCAATTGAATTCTCAGGAAATACAGAAAAAATTGGAAGAGCATTTAAAAGAAATTGTGCCTTTTTTACAAAAAATGGATTCTTCGGAGCTTTTAACCCGTCGCTGGAAGAGATTAAGCCGAATTGGCGTCTGGACAGAGCAGATCAAGGCGCAAAAAAAAGCCAGTCAATAAGAAAAATAAAAGCCTCGCAATAAGCGGGGTTTTTTTTTGGGAAGGATTGAAAGGATAAAAAACGAAATTAGAAAGAGGAAAATAAATCCCAGGGAAGTTTTCGCTCAAAGTATTGTTTTTCGATTATATTAATGGAGGAATTGGACGGCCTATTTTCTTTTTAGATGTTTTAATGATTTTTGCGGGAGGTATCGGGATGAAAAAAAATAATGAGGGCCAGGAAAGTCAGCACAAGGAACACCAAGACCATAAAAAAAATGGACATCAAGACCACCATGCCCACATGGTTGAGGATTTTCGGAAAAGATTCTGGGTATCCCTATTTGTGACAGTGCCAATTCTAATTCTTTCACCCATGATCCAGGAATTTTTGGGGATCAGGGAGTTACTAATATTCAGGGGAGATAATTTTATTCTCTTTGGCCTTTCCACCTTCATTTATTTTTACGGTGGTTATCCCTTCCTGAAAGGTCTGGGGGAGGAAATTAAAAAAAGATTGCCGGGAATGATGACCCTGGTTGGGGTGGCTATCACTGCCGCCTATGTTTATAGTTCGGCTACAGTTTTTGGTCTTGAAGGGGAAGCATTTTTCTGGGAACTTGCCACCCTTGTAACAATTATGCTTTTGGGACACTGGATTGAGATGAAGTCAGTAATGGGTGCTTCTGAGGCTCTAAAGGAACTGGCAAAACTGATGCCCTCCACTGCCCATAAACTCATGGAAGATGGGAGTATTAAAGAGGTTCCGGTGGAAAAAATTAAGGGTGGAGATAAATTAATAATTAAGCCCGGGGAAAAAATCCCCTCTGATGGCAAGATAGTTGATGGTTCAACAACAATTGATGAATCAATGCTGACAGGAGAATCTGTTCCGGTAAATAAAGATGCCGGGCAGGAAGTAATCGGTGGTGGTATTAATGGTGAGGGATCAATCACCATCGAGGTAACCAAGACTGGAAAGGATACTTACCTTTCCCAGGTTATGGAGCTGGTGCAAAAGGCTCAGGCCAGCAAATCCAGGACCCAGGCTTTG
>Ga0207421_10006330_pt1 | contig 12921 bp, 13 predicted proteins | sample SodLakKL_010_SED_4_FD_187542 | JGI IMG/M metagenome (GOLD analysis project Ga0207421, IMG submission 187542) | Alkaline sediment microbial communities from Lake Tanatar, Kulunda Steppe, Russia - 8KL_010_SED (SPAdes) (version 2) | ecosystem: Environmental > Aquatic > Non-marine Saline and...
GTGGGCGTCGTGGGTGCGGTAGTGGTGAGAGCGCCGCTGTCGGCGTCGGCTCCGTGCTGTTCGCTGGCCGCAGCGTGGCTTTTCTCGCCCGCGGTCGACCACAGTTCGACGCCGGAGTCGGTGACAAGTGCCTGCTCGCCGCGGTGTTGGTACTGCCAGGCGTGGACGAGTTCGTGGCGAACGGTCGTTTTACAGGCCTCGAATCCTGCCCGCTCGTAGGTGTGTTCGGTCAGCGTGATCGTTACCTCGCCGTCGCCGTCGTACGAACAGCGGCCGTGTCGACGCTTCGCGCGCGTTGAGGTTGCCCATGTGATCTTGCCGAGGTCGACGGCGTCAATCGGCCACTCGGTGTCCCGAATGACTCGTTCGCCGTACTGCCGTGCCCGCGCCGAAAGCTCGTGATCGTCAGCCAACGAGCCGACAAGTTGTGTTCGGTGACTGTCTGTGCGGTCCACTACGTCGCCGGTAGGAGACCGGATATAAATAGGTTTCAGTTGGAGAGCCAGCACCGCGCGCGAGGGCTATCGAACAGCTCGAATAGGTCTGTCTGCGTGCGTACGCCGCCCGAACGGTCGTCGCGCTCTATGGATTCAGCACCGAGCGGGCTCCGAGCCGTCGCTATGCCACCGGCTCATAACCCGCGTCGGAGATCGCCGCCCGAACTGCAGAGTGGTCGACCGTTCCCTCGACAGTGACCGTTCCCGCTTCGTGGTCGGCCGTAACGTCCGTACAGCCATCCAACTCCGAGACCGCCGCTTCGACGTTCGATTCACAGCCGCCACAGCTCATACCCTCGACAGCAAGTGTTGTTGCCATACCAGAGCCATCGAGTGGCGAGCGTTTTTGTCCATCGGTCGGCAGCTCACTCGACGCGCTCGGCGAAGGCGAACTGGGGTTTGATATCCGTAATTTCGACCGTCACGGTGTCGCCGGTGTCGGTCTCTGGAACAAACACCGTGAATCCGTCGACCTTGGCGATGCCGTCGCCTTCGCTGCCAACGTCTATTATCTCGGCGTCCAGTTGGTCGCCAACTGTAACGGGTGCAGTTAGGCGGTGTTTGCCGATAAGATAGATTTCCGAGGAGCTATCTCGGGAAGCGTCGGGGCTGAGTCGACGGACGTACTGGAACTCTGCTGCGATCTCGTCTGCCAGATCGTCGAGATCCTGGCCCTGGAACACCTTGACAACGAAATCGCCGCCCGTCCCCAGATGTTCGCAGGCGACCTCGAAGGCCTGTCGGGAGAGATGGACCGACCGGGCGTGATCCAGCGAGTACTCACCAGTCATGTTCGGAGCCATATCCGAGATGACGACATCCGCGCCATCTTCGCCGACCAGTTTTCGAAGCCTGTCTTTCGTCCGGTCGTCGGTCATATCGCCCTTGATCGTCTCGACGTTGGTGTGCTCATCAAAGTCCCGAATGCGCTGGAAGTCAACGCCGATGACGGTGCCATCTTCGCCGACTTCTTCGGCGGCGACTTGGAGCCAGCCACCCGGCGCGGCCCCAAGGTCGACCACGGTGTTGCCAGGCCCAAACAGACCGGTTTCGCGGTCGAGCTGTTTGAGCTTGAACGCCGCCCGCGACCGGTAGCCCTGCTGTTTGGCTCGGTTGTAGTATTTGTCTTTACCGCTCATGATACCCGCCTCTCGGAGAGCCGGCGGCATACCGTTGGCGATTCAGTCGGGGGATCGACGGCCCCACAGCCGACCCACACGGTCGACGGTCTCGAACCCACACGCCGTATAAAAGGGCCGCACACGCTCGTCAAACGTCGCCGCCAGCGGCTGCGGTGCTGCCCACTCGGCCGCCGCTGTGAGCAGCGATCGACCGATTCCCTCGCCGCGCCGTTGTGTGTGAACCGCGATCGCTGAAATGTACACTACATCGGGCCACGGCAGCCCCTCGACCGTCTCACCGTCGGGTAAAACTGCAACCGCACCGACCGGTCGCTGGTCCTCAGCCACGAGTATACTCCCCCTACTGCCGGTTAGCTGGCTCCTAACGGTGTCGGAGTCCGTCTCAAGCAGTGCGGTATCGAAGAGACGCATGACGTCGACGAGATCATCGCGGCCAGCCGGCCGAATCACAACGATTAGCCCCCTGATTTGCGCTTGTGATCGAGTTCGAGCAACAGCCCTTCGACAGTTGGTCGATCCGACGGTGAGGTGCCGACGTGCGAATACACCAGCCGAGGCTCGTCACCACGGAGATCGATAATAACCGCCAGCGGCATCCGACCAAGGAGGTTGTGGAGTTTGCCTAAAAGGCCGAATCGGACGGGCTGGCCGAACCGGTCGGCAGTCGCATTGTCAGGGTCGGCAACGACCGGGAACGGGAGCTCGTAGGTCGAGGCCCACTCAGCGGCCTGTTCGATGGGTTCGGGCAACACGGAGACGACAACGGCGTTTCGCTCACGGAACTGCTCATATCGGGTGGCGATCGCTTGGACCTGACTCCGACAGCTCCCACAGAGAGAATCGCGCTGGAACAGCAAAACGACGAACTCGGCTTCCAGCCCATCGAGCCGCAGCGGATCAGGCCCGACCCCACCGTTCGGAAGCGTAATCGAGAGATCTGTCGGCTGCGAGTACATACTGGCTCTGGGGTTTCGACCGATAAAAAGACTCAGTATAGAGTTCCTACCCGGTATCGGGTGGCCGTATGATCCGCCTACCCGCCTTTGATCAGCCGCAACACCTGCACATGGTCGACCTCGACAGGTTGGTCCTCGGGTACCGGCGAGCCATCGACCAGCACAGAGACTTCTTGAGGGCTGCGACCGACAGCCGCAACGAGGTCCGCATACGTGGCTGTCTCGTCGACGGTCAGTTCCCGTGTGGTTTCGCCGACGACCTCGACAGTGACGTTCATACCCGCCAGAGGGTGATGCGTTGATAAAAACTGTCGGCTTCGACAGCCGAGTCTCGGGGTGTTTATGAGCTACCAACTGCTTTTTCGGATATGAGCGAGGTCGACGCCGAAAGCAAACCGGAGCCGGGTCGGGAGATCTGGATCGAAAAATACCGTCCACAAACGCTTGCGGAAATCAAGGGTCAAGACGACATCATCGAGCGGCTCCAGAGCTACATCGACCAGCAGGACCTTCCACACCTGTTGTTTTCAGGCCGAGCAGGCATCGGCAAAACAACCGCTGCGACCGCAATTGCCCGCGAGGTGTACGGCGACGACTGGCGTGGGAACTTCCTCGAACTCAATGCGTCGGACCAACGCGGAATCGACGTTGTTCGGGATCGGATCAAGAACTTCGCCCGCTCGTCGTTCGGCGGCTTCGAGTACCGGATTATCTTTCTCGACGAGGCCGACTCGCTTACCTCAGACGCCCAGTCTGCACTCCGCCGAACGATGGAGCAGTTTTCCGACAATACCCGATTTATTCTGTCTTGTAACTACTCTTCGAAAATCATCGACCCCATCCAGTCGCGGTGTGCGGTGTTTCGGTTTTCGCCGCTCGCCGATGAGGCCATCGGCACACAGATCGATGAGATCGCCGCTGCCGAGGGCATCGAGATCACCGAAGACGGCCGGGAAGCCCTGATCTATGCAGCCGGCAGCGACATGCGCCGGGCGATCAACTCCCTGCAAGCCGCCGCGACGACAGGCGAAATCGTCGACGAAGAAGCCGTCTACCTCATCACGTCGACGGCGCGGCCCGAAGAGATCGAATCGATGGTGACCGACGCCATCAACGGTGATTTCTCGAAAGCCCGCGCGACGCTTGATACCCTCTTGACCGATACGGGCATGGCTGGCGGCGACATTATCGACCAGCTGCATCGGTCGGTCTGGTCGTTCGAGCTCTCCGAACGTGATGCGGTTCGGCTGATGGAACGCATCGGTGAGGCCGACTACCGGATTACCGAGGGCGCAAACGAACAGATCCAACTCGAAGCGTTGTTGGCCTCGCTGGCGATGAACGAATAGTCACCCAATCGCCCGACCGACACCTTTCAGTAGTCGACGGAGAGAGCAAGCAGTATGCTCACCGTTGTTTCAGACACACACAGCAGGGATGGCCACCGCCTCCGTGGCCGGACACTGCAAGCGGTTCGTGATGCCGAGTTAGTGCTCCACGTTGGCGATTTCATGACCGAAGCGGTCCTAGACGCCTTCGAAGCCGAAGCCGAAAGGTTTCGCGGCGTCTACGGCAACAACGACGACAGTGGAATTCGAAAACGGCTGCCGAAAGCCCGAACCGTCGAGTACGAAGGAATCAGATTTGCAATGACACACACCGTTCGGGGCGGCGATACCGCCCTGTCGCTGTTCGGCAGACAGCGCGAGGCTGATGCAGTGATCTTCGGGCATAGCCACCGTCCGACGGCGAATGTTACTGGGAGGCTTCCGCTGTTGAATCCGGGCAGTCACACCCAACCTCGGGGGAACCGACCCGGACACATGGAACTCGAACCCGTTGCTGGCGGACTACAGGGTCGACTCGTCACACCGGACGGCGAGGTCTTTGAGACGTTTGAACTGCAGTCCTAACGAGTCAACACGTCGAAACGCATATGAATGGGCCGCCGGTAGGCCCTTTATGGCCGTCTGGATATTCGATGATCCCGTTGTCATCGGACTCATCGTCATTCTCCTTGTGTTGGTTCTGTTCGGCTATCTGCTGATGCGCCGAACGGTTATGAGTCTGCGCGAGGGGTACGAAGAAGGACAACGTCGACAGTGAATCAGTAGCATGGTCGGCATCGAGACGCTACTGACGTTTGCTGTCGCCGCTCTCGCCAGCCTGTTTATGGCTTGGGCGATCGGTGCCGGCTCGTCGGGGTCGACACCGTTTGCGCCTGCGGTGGGTGCCAATGCGATCTCGGTGATGCGGGCCGGACTGATCGTCGGCGTACTCGGGTTTTTGGGTGCCGTGTTGCAGGGTGCCAACGTCACCGAGGCCGTCGGGACGGAGTTGATCGTTGGCGAGCCACTCACCGCGAGTGCTGCGATTATCGGCCTTGTGACCGCTGCTGTGCTGGTTGCTATCGGTGTGTTTACCGGGTATCCGATTGCGACCGCCTTCACCGTGACCGGCGCGGTCGTCGGCGTCGGCCTCGCGATGGGTGGCGCACCGGCGTGGCCGAAATACATCGAAATCCTCGCCATGTGGGTGCTGACGCCGTTCGTCGGTGGCGGACTCGCCTACGGCATCGCACGCCTGCTCCGTGGTAATCGCATCGGTGAGGACCACCTCATCGCCGGGTTGGGCGGACTGATAGGGCTGCTCGTCGCCAACATTGGCTTTGCCTTTCTGGGACCGGCTGACGGCCAGGGCTCGGTTGCCGGAACGCTCGGAGCAGGGTTGCCGTTAGGTGAACTCGCGGGGGTTGCTGGTGGGCGGATTGCCGTCTCGCTCGCGCTCGCCGCGCTTGCGGCGGTCGTCCTGTGGGTCGACCTCCGAAAGGATCGGATTCCGGCCGAACGTCGGTTTTTGCTCGTCCTTGGCGGGTTGGTGGCGTTTTCGGCCGGCGGCAGCCAAGTCGGGCTTGCAATCGGGCCACTGGTACCGCTGTTGGACGGTGTGGCGGTGCCGCTGTGGGCTATTTTGGCCGGCGGTGGGTTCGGACTGCTCGTGGGGTCGTGGACCGGTGCACCGCGAATGATCAAAGCGATTGCTCAGGATTACTCCTCGCTCGGCCCGCGACGATCGATTGCCGCGTTGATTCCCTCGTTTATGATCGCACAGACTGCCGTTGCGTTCGGGATTCCCGTCTCGTTCAACGAGATTATCGTCAGTGCGATTGTCGGGAGTGGATATGCCGCAGGCAACGCGGGCGTGAGTCGACGAAAAATGGGCTACACCGTGCTGGCATGGATCGCTTCGCTAGCTGGGTCGTTTCTGATCGCCTACGGCCTCTACAGCGGACTGATGTTTGTGCTGTGAGGTTAGCTCAACTCGGGTTCTTCGTCGACGTCGGTTTTCGGATACGCATCGGTGACAGTAATCTCCGCGCGGAGGATTCGCGTGTTGTCGACTTCTCGGATCCGGATTTCGATGCCATCGTACTCGAAGAGTTCGCCCTCTTCGACGAGTCGGCCTGCCCGATTGAAGACGAACCCGGCGAGCGTTTCGAACTCCTCGCCTTCCGGGAGCTCGATGTCGAGGACATCATTTACTTCGTGAATGTTGACCTCCCCACGGACGAGCGTCGTCTGGTCGTCGACGCGCTCGAAGGGCTCTTCTTCGTCGCCTTCGAGAATGTCGCCGACGATCTCTTCGACCATATCTTCGAGCGTGATTATGCCTTCTGTGGTGCCGAACTCATCGAGGACGATCACCATCTGGAGGCGGTTTTCCTGCATTTCGGCGAGCAGTTCGTCGACGTTTTTCGATTCGGGAACGTGCAGGGTGGGCTGGACGACGTCTTCGAGGCGGCTGCCGCCCTCGCTGTACTGGTGTTCGCGGACCAGATCTCGGACGTTGACGATGCCGATGATGTTGTCGAGGTTGCCGTCGTACACTGGCACCCGGACGTGGTCGTTGCTGATACAGACCTGAATCGCCTCCTCGACGCTTGCATCCCGCGAGACGGCATTGACGTCGAGTCGGGGGGTCATCACCTCCTTGGCGATCGTGGAGTTGAAGGTGAAAATGCGTTCGAGCATCTCGCGTTCTTCCTCTTCGATGACACCCTCGCGCTCGCCGGTTTCGATGATGTCCTGGATCTCATCGCGGGTGACGTACGGTGATTCGATGGCGGAGGAACTGCCGATGAGTTTGTTGACATGCCGGGTGAGATAATCGAAGACGACGATCAGCGGGAACAGCACGTATTCGGAGAGTTTGAGCGGCCGGGAGATGCGCAGGGCCCACGACTCGGTGTTTTCGACGGCGTAGGATTTCGGCGCGCTCTCGCCGAACAGCAGGACGACGGCGGTGATGCCGAACGTGGCGGCGATGACGGCTTGGCCCTGAGTGAGATAGAGGCCGAAGAGGGCGGTCGCGATGGAGGACATGGCGATGTTGACGATGTTGTTGCCGACCAGTATCGTCACCAAAAGACGGTGAGGATTGTCTTTGAGGCCTTTGACCGTGTTGGCGTGTTTAACACCCTCGTCGACCATTGATTCGATGCGGTGTTGGGGAAGTGAGAAGAAAGCGATCTCCGAGGAGGAAAAAAAGCCCGAGAGGCCAATTAAGACGAGAATTGAGAGCACACCAAGGACGGTGATTGTGCCCGTGTCGAGAGCGGGTAGCTGCAACGCCGAGAGCAGCAAGGAAGCGACTGGAAGCGATAAACCCATTGTCTGTGATGGTTGCTCGGCCCTGAAATTAAGCGTTGTCCTCGCTACGCTAGTAGGCGATGATTTCCATGTGAGAGCGGCACAGTAAAACGTGCCTAGGACATAGAGCAGCTAATGGCAAAACGGCGTTGCGACGGCTGCGAGACGAAAGTCAAGATCGCCGGCGGGATCGGTGATTTCTGGAGCTTTGATTTCTCGCCGACCGGCGGGATGATCCTCGAACTCGCCGACGGCAGCGAGCATTTCCTCTGTCTGGACTGCGTCGACAAACTCCCCGAGGACCGTGATCCGGGAGCCGAAGACGTCGAGGCACTGCCGGTCGAAGAGTAACGCAGCATCCGCACGTTTTTGACCGAAGCCGCGTGAGAAACTGCCGTGAACCCCGCGCGCATTCTGGATGAGTTTCCCGCCCCCAGCTTTCGCGGCACCCAGCGAGCAGCCCTCACCGAGATCCGCGAGGCATACGAGGCCGGTAACGATGTCGTGCTCATCCGCGCGCCAACCGGCAGCGGTAAATCCTTGCTTGCGCGGTCGATCATGGGCTGTGCCCGTCGACTCCAAGACGCCAAGCCGGCCGAGGTAACGGGCGCCTACTACACGACCCCACAGGTCTCGCAACTCGACGACGTGGCCGTCGACGACCTGTTGGACGATTTTAACATCATCCGCGGCAAAAGCAACTACAACTGCATTATCCCCGGCGAACACGACACCCCGGTCAACCAAGCTCCCTGTGCCCGACAGAAGGGCTTCGACTGTACGATCAAACACCGCTGTCCGTACTACTCGGATCGTGCCATCGCCTCAGGCCAGCCGATGGCCGCGATGACACTCGCCTACTTCATGCAGACCGCCGGCTCAGACGTCTTCGGCATGCGCGATATGGTCGTCATCGACGAAGCCCACGGACTGGCCGAGTGGGCCGAAATGTACGCGACCATCGAGCTCTCACCCCAGCGCGTGCCCGTCTGGAGCGACGTCGACGTCCCCGACATCAACGCCGCCCACAACCCCGTCGAGCGTGCCTCAGCGTTCGCCGAACGACTCGCCAGCGTCTGTTCGGCCGCCAAAGACGAGCTGACGGGCAAACCCGAACTCACCCCCGAGGAGGTCGCCCGCCGTGACCGACTCGGCGAACTCGTCTCGGAACTCCAGTGGTTCATCGAAGACTACCGTAGCCCCGAGAGCGCGACGACGTGGGTCGTCGACCAGGCCGGGGCGGGCCAGGCGATCACGATCAAACCGCTCGATCCTGAACGGTATCTCCATCATACGGTCTGGGATCGCGGCGAAAAGTTTGCCCTCTTGTCGGCAACCATCCTGAACAAGGAGGCCTTCTGTCGACAGGTCGGCCTCGACCCCAGCCGGGTCGCGCTCGTGGACGTCGACCACACCTTTCCAGTCGAGAACCGCCCGCTGTACGACGTCACCCAAGGAAAGATGACGTACGAACACCGCGATGAAACCATCCCAAAGATCGCCCGGCTGATCGTCCGCTTGATGGCCCACCACCCCGACGAGAAGGGGATCATCCATGCCCACTCGTATGCCATCGCCGACCAGCTGGCCGACAAACTCGCGGCGTTCGGCGTCGGCCAGCGCGTCCGGGTGCATGACACTGATAACCGAGACGCCGAACTCGAAGCCTGGAAGGCAAGCAGCGATCCCGAGTTATTCATCTCAGTCAAAATGGAAGAAGCACTCGACCTCAAAGGTGATCTCGCCCGCTGGCAGGTGCTTTGCAAGGCCCCCTACCAGAACACCAACGACTCGCGGGTCGCCCGTCGACTCGAAGACGGCCAATGGGCGTGGTACCACCGGACCGCCCTCCGGACGGTGATCCAAGCCTGCGGGAGAGTGGTGCGTGCGCCCGACGACTACGGCGCGACGTACCTCGCAGATTCGAGTCTCTTGGATCTCTTTGAGCGCGCAAAGAGTGACACCCCGCCGTGGTTTACCGAGCAGGTCGACCGGCTCTCGAAGCCCGACCTCCCGGCGTTCGACCCACAGGCCGCACTTGCCGGCGTTGACGCAACCGCCCAACCACGGCGCAGTCGCTCAGGGTCGACGCCGTCGGGACAAACGCGAACGGAAGCAGATGCGACACGGCGGCAGAATCACCCGCTGTCGGATGTCTGGGGCGACGGCTGACCCCTAGAAAATTGCCGCGCCGTATGCGAGCATCGAGGTGAACATGATCGTCGCAAAGAATATTGCGATGAGCTTCTGTCGGTCCATACTGTACCGTTGTTCTACGACTTTTTATGAGTGTTGGCTTTTTGTTCCCGCTAATCGTTAAGCGCATATTGACAATTGACCTCTATACCGATTCAGAACAAATCATATGTTTCAAAGATAGCCATTCTTCATTGTTTGTGTGGCACCAATTCTCACGAAAGCTTTAGATATATGGTGTCTGTATAGAGAGTATGGCAACACACGGCCTGTCGACCGCGCTGACGCTGTACCGCTGTGGCACCCTCACCTTCAGACAGGCAGCAACCCGTGCCGGCCAAACCGACGACGCCTTCGCACGCACGCTCGCCCGCTACGGAATCGCTGTCCACAACTGACACACCGACCCACCCGCTCAATTATCAGACGCTGTTACCCTAACCGCAGGCGATTTGGGCGTTGTGGTGTGCCTACAGATCAATCTGCGGTTTTGTAGTAAGAACTGCCTACCAGCCTGTAGCCCGTGGCTACTGCCTCACTTCAGGTTGTTCGGAGATGGCCCTGGCGTGGCTCGTACACGTCACCTTTCCGACGGAGCTTTTCGATCTCGGCTTCGGCTTTCGAGGCGTCCATGCCGATCTCGCCGGCGCGATCAAGCACTTCGTCCAACGGTGCGCCCTCTTCGAACTCATCTTCGATCTCGGCGATCAGCTGTTTGATGTTCTTGATCCGATCACGCTGGGTTTTCGAGGTCCCGGTCTCGACAACGTCGGCGTCGAACTGGCCCGTCTCAGGATCAACGCCGATATCCTTGAGACACGACCGGACAATCGAGACCGAGCGTTCAGCATCCTCTTCGTCGACGGTATCCGAGAGTCGGATTCGCGCGCTCGCTTCGGCCAATCGAACCAGTCCTTCGAGTTTTCGGGCAGTGACGGGAATCGGGGCATCCTCGTCGGCTCCCTTCGAGCGAAGATCGACGTAGAAGTCTCGAATCGTCGCTTTCGCCTCGTCGGTCATCGTCGGGAAACACGAGCGTTTGGCGTGAGCAATGTATTTGCGGAGCAACTCGGCGTCAATTTCGGGTGCGACCTGCTCGGTCACCTCGTCGACCTGCTGTTGGGTGAACTCCGAGGTGGCAACCCGCTCTCGTTGGGTGTTCAACTCGCCAGCGTAGTTGGTTTTCAGGATGTGGTCGGCCAGCCTGCTGTCGTGTTCTTCGTCCGGCGTGTCGGTGACCGTAAAGATGAGATCGAACCGCGAGATAAGCGCGGGTTCGAGGTCGATCTGCTCGCCAATCGGTTCATACTGGTCGAACCGGCCGTATTTCGGGTTGGCCGCACCCAGTAGCGAACAGCGAGATTTGAGCGTAGCGTTGATTCCGGCCTTCGAGATGCTGATTTTCTGCTGTTCGAGTGCCTCGTGCATGGCACTGCGGTCCTCCGGTCGCATCTTATCAAGTTCGTCGACTGCGGCAATCCCCTTATCAGCCAACACGAGCGCGCCGGCTTCAAGCGTCCACTGCTGGCCGTCGCCGAAGTCATCTCTCACAGCAGCGGCCGTAAGGCCGGCACTGGAGCTGCCCTTACCGGATGTATAGACGGATCTCGGAGCAATATTCTGGATGTACGAGAGCATCTGCGAGTTGTGCGAGATGATGGAATTGCTGAGGTAGTTGTGTGTCTCTTCGACCTCCAAATCGTACACCCACTCGTCTTCTGTGTCGACTAACTCGATTTGATCGATTTTTTCCCAGCCAACATCACCATCTGCTAGCTGCCGAAGTGCACGGATATCATGTATGAGGGTATCGACCCCACCATCTGAAGCGACAGCTGGCTGGTTGCTGGTCGTCTCTTTTACCGCATCTTCAAATGCCGAGACGACGCGAGACAGTGCATCACGACTAGGGTTCCGTCGACCTCGCTCGTAGTGTTGATAGGTACTTCGTGGAAGGTTGCACGAAGCCTGCGGCAGTCCGAGTGCTTCTCGGATACGCTTAAGCTCTGATCCAATATTCGGCACTACATTCAGGTTTGTATTACCTCTCGTGTCGTCATGTTCCAGTGCTGCCTGCGATTTTCGGTATTCCGTTTCAAGCGCATTGAATCCGTCAGTCGGTACTGACTGTGGAACACCAATGAACTCTCCCAAGGAGAGGTCTTCAGCACAGACCGGTGTGAACTGACCATTTTGCTGAACGAATAATGGGTGCGAGGGTGTTACGGTTAGTGATGTACCCGTCTGAGTTGTGATTCGGTACAGTTGCTCGGGAGCCTCGCGCTTCCAGACCTTTGTCGCACGACCAGTCCCGAGCGTGCCGTCTTGCTGCAGTGTTGGCACTGGGATGTCGACGTGATCCCACACCCCATCGTCGACTGGTTTCGGATCATCGAGATTCGATTCGACAAGTTCCCGAATTTCGGGTTCAGAACCATCTGCAAGTGTCACTCGCGTATCTCCGCTGACACACTTTCCCGTACCAGGGTCACCAATAAGGAGCATATGCAGATCGCCGCGAATCCGCGAGCCGTCGGGGAGGTGTTTGGTGACACCCGAAAACAGCTGGAGGATCATCGCCAGTTTCTCTTCGTCGTAGCCGTAGATCGACGGCGCAACGGAGCCCACCATCTTCTCGTAGATCTCAGGATCCTCGGAGAGTTCGGTGATTTCGATGATATCCTCTTGGGTGATATCCATATCCTCGAACTCCTCGTCTTCGATCGTGATCGAGACGCCGTCCATATACAGATCGAACAGCGCGAGTTTCTCGTTATTCGCGGTCATCTGCTCAATGTGGAGCACGCCCGTCACGGTGACATGATCACCTGCGGTGACTTTGCCAGTAATGTCGTCTTCGATGTTGATGTCGATAGCTTGGGGCGTCTCGCCGCCGCGCAGGCCCTCGGGACTCTCTTGGACACGGATCTTCTGGGCGTCGACGAACTCCGATTGGTCGAAGTTGATCTTGAACGGGCCCTCTCGCTCACAGCCTTGGCAGTCGTGCGGTTCCTGAAAATCTCCGTCCTCCTGTGGGATGTAGTTCATTGTCCCACAGCGTTGGCACTCGAAGGCTGAATCAGTGATTTTGGGCCGAACGTCGGTGGCTTTGCGGATGATTCCCTGCACAGAGACCAGTTTGCCGATATGGTTGTCGTGGACACGGATGCCACGGATGTCGACGGATTCGGGGAGATTCCGCAGCCGAACGTGGGCGTTGCCGAGTTTGACGTCGGCGGGTAGATCATACAGGCGGAGTGCCTCTTCGGCGTACTCCTGGATTTGGTCGGGTTGGGCGAGATAGTCGTCAGCGAGATCCCGATCAAACTGGTAGAGATCGTCGTAATCAACGTAGAGCGACCGCTGTTCGTTGGGATATTTTTGGGCGAGCGTGCCGATTTCCTCGCGGTAGTAGTTGCGGTAGAACTGGATAAACCGATCCGTGAGTTCCTGATTTCCAGCCTGAGCCATTGAGAGAGTC
>Ga0207421_10006331_pt1 | contig 12920 bp, 10 predicted proteins | sample SodLakKL_010_SED_4_FD_187542 | JGI IMG/M metagenome (GOLD analysis project Ga0207421, IMG submission 187542) | Alkaline sediment microbial communities from Lake Tanatar, Kulunda Steppe, Russia - 8KL_010_SED (SPAdes) (version 2) | ecosystem: Environmental > Aquatic > Non-marine Saline and...
CGCGCAGCGCGCGTGCGTGCTTGACCAGGCCCGCACCGTTTGTCGTCATGGCGAAGTCGGACAGCCCTTCCATGGCGCCGACCTCCGAGACCAGGGTCTCGATGCCGCGCTTGACCAGCGGCTCGCCGCCGGTGAGGCGGATCTTCTCCACGCCCAGCTCGATGAAGGCGCGGCAAAGGGTGGCCATCTCCTCCAGGGTGAGCACCTGGGCGCGGGGCAGGAAGGTCATCTCCTCGGCCATGCAGTAGACGCAGCGGAAGTCGCAGCGGTCGGTGACCGAGAGGCGCAGGTAGCGGACGGTGCGGCCGAAGCCGTCGACGAGAGCGCTCATGTCCGTACCCTGGCAGGCGCCACGCCGGCCTCGGCGGCCATCGGCAGGCGGGCAATCAGCTCGCCCACCTCGGTGGCCACCTCGGCAACGGTGGCCTCGTCATAGAACCGACCGCGCCGCTTGCGCAGGCCGCGCTCGTAGAGCTTCACGTGTTCTGTGGGAGTGACGCCGGCGATACAGGACATCTCGGCCGCGCCGGAGTGGTCCAGGCGCAGCGCCACGTCGTTGGCCAGCTGGGCCACGTCGGAGCAGCCCGAACAGGAGTAGACCAGGGTGTGGGGCTTGCTGGTGGCTCGGGACATGTCGCCTCCCTCTTCCGTTGCGTTCCCGACGTCCCTGGAGACGTCAGTCATCGGTCATCATGAAGTCGCGCAGCTTCTGCTCATCGAGCACGGTAAGCCGCTGGCGGTCGATGTTGATGGCGCCGCTGTCGCGCAGCTTGCCCAGCAGCCGCGACAGGGTCTCGGGCGTCATGGCCAGCTGAGCCGCCAGCCAGCGCTTGGGAATGGTCAGGCGGACCACCCGAGGGGCCCTCGTGCGCCCAGCCGGCAGCTGGCGCAGCACGTAGCTAACCAGCCGCGACATGGCGTCGCCCTGGGTGAGCAGCGCCAGGTCCTCGAGGCGGTCCGTGAGCTCCAGCGCCAGGCGGCTCATGAACTCGGCCCGGCAGGCCGGTTGACGGTCCATGATCTCGCGGCAGCGAGCCGCGGGGATCGACAGCACGTGGGTGCGGCGCAGCGCCTCCGAGGAGTAGAGGTAGGCCCCGGCGCTGGAGACCATGCTCAGCTCCCCCAGGGTGCCGCCGCGCTCGACGCAGCGGATGGTGGCCATGCGGCCGTCCCCGGCGGAGCGCACCAGGCGCACGGTGCCGCTGATCACGATGTGCAGCCACTGGGCCGGCGTCTCCTGGCGAAACAGCCATTCGCGAGGCGTCAGGGTACGAAGCTCGGACGCCTCGAGCAGCGTTTCCACCTCCTCGTCGGACAGCGCCGCGAGCCAGGGGACGCCCAGCACCAGCTCGCGCAGCTGCTTGGTCTTGAAGAGCAGCTCAGTCGAGGAACTGGACGGCGGGGCAGTAACCATAGGCATGGCCTTCCTCCACGTTATTGTTGGCATCGATCATCAGGTAGCCATGGGCCTGGCTCGCCGCGCTGAGCATGTGGGAACCCTGCCCCCCGGCCAGCCGCGCCACCGGCTCGCCGGAGGTCCAGTCCAGCACCACTCGCAGCAGTTCGCGCCGCCCCACGGGGCCGCGCCGGGAGAAGCCGGCAGCTACCGGGAAGCGCTGCAGCGGCGGCGCCTCGCGCCCCTGGCAGATCTGAACGAAGGGCAATGCCAGCAGCTGCCAGCCCACCAGCGAGGCCACCGGGTTGCCCGGGAGGGCGATCAACGGCGTGCCGTCGATCGGCGAATCGCCCAGGTAGCCAAGGGCAAAGGGCTTGCCGGGCTTCATGGCAACGCCGTGGAAGGCAATACCGCCCAGACGCTCGATGACAGGGCGCACATGGTCCTCCTCGCCGACGGAAACGCCACCGGTACACACTACCAGATCGGCTTCGGCGCGAGCCTCGGCAAAGGCCCGATGCAGGTCAAGGGGAGTGTCGGCAATCACGCCCAGGTCGAGCACCTCCCCGCCGGCCTGGGCCAGCAGAGCGTGCAGCATGGCGCGGTTGCTGTCGTAGACCTGGCCCGGCACCCGGTCACTGCCCGGCTCGATCAGCTCGTCACCGGTGGAGATCACCGCCACCCTCAGGCGTCGCACCACGCTCACCTCGCCGAGGCCGTGGCTCGCCAGCAGGGCGATGGCCGCAGCGTCCAGGTGCGTACCGGCCGGCAGCAGCAGGTCGCCGCCCCGGGTCTCCTCGCCGCGGCGGCGGATATTGGCCCCCGCGGCCAGTTCGCCCTCGACGTGCACCCGGCCCTCGGCGTCCAGGTGCACCCGCTCCTGGGGCACCACGGCATCGGCTCCCTGCGGCACCGGCGCACCGGTGAAGATCCGTGCACAGCCCCTCTCGGGCAGCCTGAGCACACCGGCCCCGGCGGGCACCCGTAGCGCCACCGGCAGGCCCTCGTGAGAGAGCTCGGCCAGTCGCAGGGCATAGCCGTCCATGGCGCTGTTGTCGACGCCCGGCATGTCGAGGCCGGCCACGGCATCCTCGGCCAGCACCCGGCGGGCGGCCTCGGCCAGGGACACCCGTTCGGAACCGCGGATGGGCCGGGCCGCGGCGATCATCCGCGCCCGGGCGTCGAAGAGATCGAGCAGCCCGGGGGTGACGACCTCGGCACAGCCGCAGCCGCTCATGATTCCACCGTCCGGCGTGCCACTTCGGGCTCGGGCGCCTGCCGGCTGACGCAGGGCTTGGCGTCCGGCAGCACCATGGCCACGAAGTTGCAGGGCCGGGTGCGGGCGTCGAGCTGGGCGACCAGGATGCCGTCCCAGGCGGTGGCGCAGGCCTTCGGCGAACCGGGCATGGCGAAGACCAGGGTGCGGTCGATCAGCCCGGCCACGGCGCGTGACTGGATGGTGGAGGTGCCGATGCTGGCGAGCGACAGCTGGCGAAACAGCTCGCCATAGCCGTCGATGGCCTTGTCGAACAGCGGCGCCAGCGCCTCGGGCGTGGTGTCGCGTGGCGTGAAGCCGGTGCCGCCATTGACCAGCACCACCTGGATGTCTTCACGCACCACCCACTTCGAGACCACCGCGCGGATGCGATAGACATCGTCGGGGACGATGCGCCGCTCGACCAGGGCATGGCCGGCCTCGGTGAGGCGTTCGGCGAGCAGGTCGCCGCTGCCGTCCTCGTCGAACCCGCGGGTGTCGGAGACCGTCAGCACGGCGATGCCCAGCGGGGCGAAGGGGGTATTGGCGTGAACGTGGGCCATGGGGTCCTCCTCACCGCCCGTGGCGCGGGCGGCAGATGCACAGAAAAGTGGCGGTACGCGAGGGCCTGGCACGGCCCTCGTCTCACTGCATCAGCGAGTTGGCGCTATCGTCATCCAGGGCCACTCCCTCGACGCCGATCTCCGCCTCCAGCATCAGCAGATAATGGCGCAGCGCACGACGGGTGGACTGCTCGCGCAGGCTGTGGCGCACGCGCTCGGCGACCTGATCAAAGGGCAGCTCGCGCCCCTCGATACGCTCATCGATGGCGACCAGATGCCAGCCGTAGCGCGAGGCCAGGGGTCGGTCGTGCAGGCCCTCGGGGAGGTGCTGCAGGGCACGGTCCAGCTCGGGCACGGTCTGGCCCGGGGCCAACCAGCCCAGCTCACCGTCCTGCTCTTTCGAGGGGCAAGCGGAGTGGTGCATGGCGAACTCGGTGAAGCGTTCGGGGATCTCGGCGAGCGCCTTGAGCAGCTTTTCGCCCTGGCGGTAACCGGCATCCCGGGCCTCGGCGTCGTCCGGTGCCGCGGCCAGCAGGATATGGCGCACCTTCACGAGGGTGGGCTCGCTGAAACGCTCGGCGTGGGCGGCGTGGAAGCGGCGGCAGTCCTCATCGGAGGGCTCAGGCACCTCCAGCTCCTGCTCCAGCAGCGCGGCGATGGCGGTATCGCCCTCGTCCAGCGCCTCGCCGGATGCCTCGAGCAGGCCGAGCTCCGCGGCCCGCTGGCACAGCAGCTCGCGTACCACCAGGGCCCGGGCCGCCTTGAGCTGAGCGGTGCCGGCGGAGTCCGCCGGATGGAACTGCATCTCCTGGGCGATGGCGGACTCCTCGATGGTGGCCCCGCCGACCCGGATGGGTGGGGGGCTCGCGCCCCCCGGGATCAGTTCGATATCGATCTTATTCATGGTGATGACTCCTCAGCCCCGCTTGCGCACGATCTGGTAGCGACGAGTGATATAGCCGAAGGGCACGCTCCACACGTGTACCAGGCGCGAGAAGGGGAACAGCAGGATGATGGTCAGGCCCCAGAAGATATGGGCACGATAGATCCATGACACACCTTCCATGTGTTGAGCCGCATCACCACTGAAGAAGACGATGGACTGGGCCCAGTTACCCAGGGTAATCATCATCTCGCCGTCCAGGTGGCCCAGCGAGAAGAACACGGTGACCATGCCCAGGGCGGCCTGGGAAACGATCAGCGCCAGGATGAGCGTATCCATGATGCTCGATGAGGCCCGCACCCGCGGATTGAAGATGCGGCGATAGAGCAGCATGGCGCCGCCCACCAAGCAGGCAATCCCGGCAGCCCCGCCCACCACGATGGCAATGAGCTGCTTGGTGCCCGCGTGCATGAAGGGCGAGTAGACCCAGTGCGGCAGCAGCAGGCCCACCAGGTGACCGAAGAAGATGACAATGATGCCGACGTGGAAGAGGTTACTGGCCAGGCGCATGTTCTTCGACGACAGCATCTGGCTGGAGCCGGCCTTCCAGGTGAACTGGCCGTGGTCGTAGCGCAGCAGGCTGCCGACCAGGAAGACGGTGCCCACCAGGTAGGGGTAGTAGCCGTAGATCAGGTGTTCGAAATAGGTGCCAATTGCGGACATGGTGATTCTCCTGTTAACGACCCTTCACCTGAGGCACCGCCTCGGGTGAGAGAATGCGAACGGCGTCGCTCTGTACGCCCTGCTTGCGCTCGGCCAGACGACGGCCTTCGGCGGACTGCAGGGCGCAGTCCTGATCGGACTCGGCGGAGAAGCGCACCGCCTCCTCTTCCCAGACCGCATCCAGCGCCTCGGGGGTGTCGTCACGCTTTTCGCCCTTGACCTCCTCGCGGTGGGCATCGGCCTCGGCCTCGGCGCCGATCAGCGCCAGCAGGGCCCGTGGCACCAGGGCATGGTCGGCATCCCGATCCTCGAGACGCGCCGTGAGCAGCCCGAGGATATGGCGTATCTCGCCGAGCCAGCGGCCGACTTCGGCGTCTTCGCAGGTGGAGAGGTATTCCAGAAACACCGGCAGATAGTCGGGCAGCTCCCGGGCGTCCAGCTCGAAGCCGGCGGCCTTGTACTCGTCCATCAGGTCGACCATGGCCTGGCCGCGGTCGCGGGACTCACCGTGGACGTGCTCGAACAGAAGCAGCGAGGTGGCGCGCCCCTTGTCGAACAGGGCCACGTACTCGGACTGCAGTTCCAGCAGGTCACCGTCGGCGGTGCGCTGGCACCAGTCCTTCAGGGCGGTGCGCAGCGCCGCCGACAGGCGGCGCTCCTGGTCGATGATCTCGATGAGCTCGCCGGCCGCGGCCTGGAGCTCCTCGGTGGGGTAGTCGAGCAGGCGGGCCAGCACGCGCAGGCTGCGCATGCCAACGGCCGGTTCTGCCATCTTGAGAGCGGCATCAGTCATTGCGAGCCTCCTCGGCTTTCTTTTCGCCGCGCTGGGGATCATAGGATTCCACCGGCTTGACCAGGGTGGCGGTCTGGGAGCGGCCGTTGAACAGGCTCGGCTTGCTCTCGCCGTGGCAGCCGTCGCCGAAGGTGAAGCCGCAGCCGCCGCGCTCCGGGAAGGCCTCGGTGGCCATCTCGCGGTGGCTGGTGGGGATCACGAAGCGATCCTCGTAGTTGGCGATGGCCAGGTAGCGATACATCTCTTCCACCTGAGCGACGGTCAGCCCCACTTCCTCCAGGACCTCGGCGTTGGGCCGCCCTTCCACATGCTTGCCGCGCATGTAGACGCGCATGGCCATCAGGCGCTTGAGCGCCAGCACCACGGGGGCCTCCTCACCGGCGGTGAGCATGTTGGCCAGATACCGCACCGGGATGCGCAGCGACTCGATCTTCGGCATCACGCCGTCGAACTCGATCTTGCCCGCCTCGGCGGCGGACTGGATCGGCGAGAGCGGCGGCACGTACCAGACCATCGGCAGGGTGCGGTACTCGGGGTGCAGCGGCAGGGCCAGGCCCCACTCCATGGCCATCTTGTAGACCGGCGACGCCTGGGCGGCGGCGATCACGTTGTCGGTGATGCCGTCCTGCTTCGCCTGGGCGATCACCGCGGGGTCGTTGGGATCCAGGAAGATCTCGCACTGGCGGTGATAGAGATCACGCTCGTCCGGGGAGCTGGCCACTTCCTCGATGCGATCGGCATCGTAGAGCAGCACGCCGAGGTAGCGGATGCGGCCCACACAGGTCTCGGAGCAGATGGTCGGCTGACCGGCCTCGATGCGCGGATAGCAGAAGATGCACTTCTCGGACTTCCCGGTCTTCCAGTTGTAGTAGATCTTCTTGTAGGGGCAGCCGGAGATGCACATCCGCCAGCCGCGGCACTTGTCCTGGTCGATCAGGACGATGCCGTCCTCCTCCCGCTTGTAGATGGCGCCACTCGGGCACGACGCCACGCAGGTGGGGTTGAGGCAGTGCTCGCACAGCCGCGGCAGGTACATCATGAAGGTGTTCTCGAACTGGCCGTAGATATCGGCCTGCACCTTCTCGAAGTTCATGTCCTTGCGGCGCTTGGCGAACTCGGTGCCGAGGATGTCCTCCCAGTTAGGGCCCCACTCGATCTTCTTCATGCGCTCGCCGGAGATCAGCGACCGGGGGCGCGCCACCGGCTGGTGCTTGCCGATCTTGGCGGTATGCAGGTGCTCATAGTCGAAGGTGAACGGCTCGTAGTAGTCGTCGATCTCCGGCAGGTCGGGGTTGGCGAAGATGTTCGCCAGCACCCGCCACTTGCCGCCGATGCGCGGCTCGATCTTGCCATCCTTGCGGCGCATCCAGCCGCCCTTCCACTTCTTCTGATTCTCCCACTCCTTGGGATAGCCGATGCCGGGCTTGGTCTCGACGTTGTTGAACCAGGCGTACTCGACACCTTCACGGCTGGTCCAGACGTTCTTGCAGGTCACCGAACAGGTGTGGCAACCGATGCATTTGTCGAGGTTGAGGACCATGCCTACCTGGGAACGAATCTTCATTTCACCACCTCCTGCACGGTGTCATTGCCCTCTTCATCCAGCCAGTCGATGTGCTTCATCTTGCGAACCAGGACGAATTCATCGCGGTTGGAGCCGACGGTGCCGTAGTAGTTGAAGCTGTAGGAGAGCTGCGCATAGCCGCCGATCATATGGGTCGGCTTCGGACAGACCCGGGTCACGGAGTTGTGGATGCCGCCGCGGGTGCCGGTGATCTCGGAGCCCGGCACGTTCACGTTGCGCTCCTGGGCGTGGTACATCATCACCATGCCGTCCTTGACACGCTGGCTGACCAGTGCCCGCGCCGCGATGGCGCCGTTGGCGTTGTACAGCTCGATCCAGTCGTTGTCCTCGATGCCGATCGATGCCGCATCGGGTTCGGAGAGCCAGACCACCGGGCCGCCGCGGTTGAGCGTCAGCATCATCAGGTTGTCGCTGTAGGTGGAGTGGATACCCCACTTCTGGTGCGGCGTGATGAAGTTCAGCGCCTTGCTCGGGTTACCGTTGTCCTCGGGCAGCTTGAAGCCCTTGGCCGCCTTGGTATCGATCGGCGGACGATAGACCAGCAGGCTCTCGCCGAAGGCGCGCATCCAGGCGTGATCCTGATAGAACTGCTGGCGGCCGCTGACGGTGCGCCAGGGGATCATCTCGTGAACGTTGGTATAGCCGGCGTTGTAGGAGACGTGCTCATCCTCGAGGCCGGACCAGGTCGGGCTGGAGATGATCTTGCGCGGCTGGGCGACGATGTCGCTGAAGCGGATCTTCTCGTCTTGCTTGGGATGCGCCAGGTGGGCGTGATCCCGTCCGGTGATCTTGGAGAGTGCCTCCCAGGCCTTCACCGCCACCTGGCCGTTGGTCTCCGGCGCCAGGGTCAGGATCATCTCGGCCGCGTCGACGGCGCTCTCGATCAGCGGGCGCCCCTTGTGCGGCCCGTCCAGCTTGCAATGGTTGAGCTTGCCGAGCAGTTCCACCTCGGACTCGGTGTTCCAGCTGATGCCCTTGCCGCCGTTGCCGATGCTTTCCAGCAGCGGGCCCACGGAGGTGAAGCGCTCGTAGGTCTCGGGGTAGTTGCGCTTGACCTCGATCAGCGCCGGCATGGTCTTGCCGGGGATGGCCTCGCACTCGCCCTTCTTCCAGTCCAGCACCTGGGGCTGGGCCAGCTCGGCGGGGGAGTCATGCTGGTGCGGCAGGGTGACCAGATCGGTCTCCTCGCCCAGGTGCCCCACGCAGGCCTTGGAAAATGCCTTGGCGATGCCCTTGTAGATATCCCAGTCGCTGCGCGACTCCCACGCCGGGTCGGTGGCCGCGGTCAGCGGGTGGATGAAGGGGTGCATGTCCGAGGTGTTGAGGTCGTTCTTCTCATACCAGGTGGCCGTGGGCAGCACGATGTCCGAATAGAGACAGGTAGTGGACATGCGGAAGTCCAGAGTCACCAGCAGGTCGAGCTTGCCTTCGGGCGCCTCGTCGTGCCACTTGACCTCTTCCGGCTTCTGGCCGCCGAAATCGCCCAGATCCTTGCCCTGGATGCCGTGACGGGTCCCCAGCAGGTACTTGAGCATGTACTCGTGGCCCTTGCCCGAGCTGCCGAGCAGGTTGGAGCGCCAGATGAACATGTTGCGCGGGAAGTTCTCCGGGGCATCCGGGTCTTCCGCGGCAAACGCCAGCTCGCCGCTCTTGAGCTGCTGGACGGCATAGTCCTTGGTGGACATGCCGGCGGCCTCGGCCTTCTTCGCCAGGCCCAGCGGGTTGGTGTTCAACTGCGGGGCGGAGGGCAGCCAGCCCATGCGCTCGGAGCGCACGTTGAAGTCGATCAGGCTCCCCGGATAGTCCTCGACCTTGGCCAGCGGCGAGAGGATCTCCTTGATCTCGAGCTTCTCGTAGCGCCACTGGGAGGAGTGGTTGTAGAAGAACGACGTGGAGTTCATGTGGCGCGGCGGACGCTGCCAGTCGAGGCCGAAGGCCAGCGGGGTCCAGCCGGTCTGGGGCCGCAGCTTCTCCTGGCCCACGTAGTGGGCCCAGCCGCCGCCGCTCTGGCCGATGCAGCCGCACATGACCAGCATGTTGATCAGGCCGCGGTAGTTCATGTCCATGTGGTACCAGTGGTTCATGCCGGCACCCACGATGATCATGGAGCGACCCCGGGTCTTGTCGGCGTTGTCGGCGAACTCACGGGCGATGCGGGTGGCCTGCTCGGCGGATACGCCGGTGATCTTCTCCTGCCAGGCCGGGGTGTAGGGACGAATCTGATCGAAAGAGGTCGCACCGTCATCTTCGCCGTCGCCGGCAAAGCCGCGGTCGATGCCGTAGTTGGCGCACATCAGGTCAAACACGGTGACCGCCAGCATCTCGCTGCCGTCGGCCTTCTTCATCCGCTTGACGGGCAGGTTGTGGAACAGCAGGTCATCCGCGGCGCCCACGCCTTCGCCCTTCACATGCTCGAAGTGCTCATGCTCGATGCCGCCGAAGTAGGGAAACGCCACTCTGGCGACGCTGTCATGGTGGTCGGCCAAGGTCAGCAGCGGCTTGATCTCGGTGCCCTCGGCGTCCAGCGGCTCGAGGTTCCACTTGCCTATCTCGTCACCGGTCTCGCCCCAGCGGAAGCCGATGGAACCCCGCGGTACCACCAGCTGGTCGCGGGTCTCGTCCCACGCCACGGTCTTCCACTCGGGATTGTTCGCCTGGCCCAGGCTGGCGTCGAAATCACTGGCGCGCAGCTGCCGGCCGGGCGCGTAGCTGCCGTCCTCACGAGGCTCCAGCTCCACCAGGAAGGGCATGTCGGTGTACTGGCGGACATACTCGGTGAAGTAGGTGCTGGGCTTGTCGAGGTGGAACTCCTTGAGAATGACGTGCCCCATGGCCATGGCCAGGGCGGCATCGGTGCCCTGCTTGGCGGAGAGCCACTCGTCGGTGAGCTTGGAGACCTCGGCGTAGTCCGGGGTGATGGAGACCGTCTTGGTGCCCTTGTAGCGCACCTCGGTAAAGAAGTGGGCATCCGGAGTACGGGTCTGGGGCACGTTGGACCCCCAGGCGATGATATAGCCGGAGTTGTACCAGTCGGCCGATTCCGGCACGTCGGTCTGCTCGCCCCAGGTCATGGGCGAGGCCGGCGGCAGGTCGCAGTACCAGTCGTAGAAGCTCATGCAGACGCCGCCGATCAGCGACAGGTAGCGGCTGCCCGCGGCGTAGCTGACCATGGACATGGCCGGGATCGGCGAGAAGCCGATGATGCGGTCCGGGCCGTACTGCTTGGCGGTGTAGACGTTGGAGGCGGCGACCAGCTCATTGAGCTCGTCCCAGTTGGCACGCACGAAGCCGCCCATGCCGCGGACGCTCTTGTACTGCTTGGTCCTGGCCGGATCCTCGACGATGGAGGCCCAGGCGTCGACGGGGTCCTTCTTCTCCTTGAGGGCCTCGCGCCACAGCTTGAGCAGCGGCTTCCTGATCAGCGGGTACTTGAGGCGGTTGGCACTGTACATGTACCAGGAGTAGCTGGCGCCCCGCGGGCAGCCCCGCGGCTCGTGGTTGGGCAGGTCCGGGCGGGTGCGCGGGTAGTCGGTCTGCTGGGTCTCCCAGGTGACCAGGCCGTTCTTGACGTAGATCTTCCAGCTGCAGGAGCCGGTGCAGTTCACGCCGTGGGTGGAACGCACGACCTTGTCGTGCTGCCAGCGCTGACGATAGCTGTCTTCCCAGTCGCGCGACTCCTCGCGGGTTTCGCCATGCTCGTTGGCGAAGGGCTCGCGGCTCTTGCGGAAGAAGTTCAGCCGATCAATGAAGTGACTCATGGTCGATCTCCAGGCTTCTTGAAAGTGGATGTGACCGCCCTGGGCCACCCGGCCTGCCGTGCGGCGTGACGCAGTGAATCGCACGCCAGACAGGAACCTTGCTGAGGATTCTGGGCGATCGAGGGGCGGATTACTGCCTGGTTACCTCCATATACCGCCCCTCTACCCCCAAGGTGATAGGCCCGGCGAACCTGGGGGATAAGCCCCTCGCGTCAGGCACTCGCCGAACGGCCGCTGGCGTGATCCCAGACCATCACCAGCATGCAGACGACCAGCGAGGCATAGAGGAACATGAAGCCCACGGTGCTGATGCCGAGCCACTCGTTGCCCACCACGAAGACCAGCGGCAGCAGGGCGGCGAAGAGCCCGCCCAGGGTCAGCGCCAGCCCGCCTACCAGGGGCATGTCGTCACTGTGGTCGCGGTGGATCAGACGCATCAGGCTGCCCTGGCCGATGCCAATGGCCATACCCATGGCGGTCAGCATCGACAGGAAGCCCCACAGCGGGGCCTCGTAGCGCAGATTGATGGCACCGTGGACGCCCTCGATCTGCATGACGAAGGGGGGGTAGGAGAGCAGGAACAGGCAGACCAGCACGAAGGCGCTGACCCACCAGCGCAGGGCGCGAAAGTCCCGGGCATCGGCCCAGATGCCGCCTGCCACCTGACCCAGGCCCACCGCCAGGGTGAAGGGCAGGGCGGCCATCGCTGCCTCCTTGAGCGAGAGTGAGTATTGGGCGCTGAGGTAGGCGGGCAGCCACAGCGCCAGGGCCAGGAAGGTGCCGTAGAAGAAGCTGTAGACCAGCGCCAGGCGCCACAGCCGCCAGCAGGCCAGGTGCTCCAGGGCGGCGCGCCATGATCGGCGCCGAGCCCGGGCGCCGATCTGCCGCCGCGGGGACTCGTCGACGCGGTCGTCGGCAAACAGCCACAGCAGCGCGGCCACCAGCAGGACCGGCAGCAGATAGAGCAGCGGAGCGGTACGCCAGCCGTAGGCCTGACTGATCAGCGGCAGCAGCAGGTAGCTGAGCCCGGCCCCGACCATCCCTGCGCCATAGAGCCCCAGCGCCAGGCCGGCGTGCCGGCGCGGACAGAGCTCCGCCACGTAGACCAGCCCCGCCGCAAGCGACCCGGCGCCAAGGCCGAGGCCGGCCCCGGCCAGCAGGAAGTGGTGATAGTCACGGGAGTGGGAGAGCCCCCACAGGAAAGGGCAGATCAGCAGCAGGCAGGCGATCATCACCCGGCGCCCGCCGAAGCGCTTCGCCAGGCCCGCCATGGGCAGCGCTGCCAGGGCTCCCACCGCCATTGGCATCGCCAGCAGCAGGGCGAAGCGCACCTCGCCGAAGCCGTGCAGTGCCTTGAGCTCCAGTCCCAGCACCGCGAAGATGGTCCAACTGGCGAACACCAGCGCAAAGGCCAACGGCGAGAGCAGCACCACGACCAGGGGCCGATAGCCCCCGGTCGGGTCCTGGTCTAGGTCCTGATCGAGGTCGTTGACGGCTGGCATCATCGGGGGGCCGAGAAGCGGAAAGGGTTCCTAAGAGTCTCGGGACCCCGGTCGCGACGGTCAAAGGGGCATAGGAGGTACGCGTTCTACCCCCTAGGGTGTAGTAGGTAGTAGACTGGTTCGGCCCCCTGACGAGTACGAGGCGCAATGAGACTGCTGCGACACTCCCTGGTAGCTCGGGTCATCGCCTCGCTGCTGGCCATCAGCGCCATGGCGCTGATAAGCATCATGGTGACCATGACCGTGGCCAGCGACAGCCGCGGCGACTCCGCCGCCATCAACATGGCCGGCTCGCTGCGCATGAACACCTACCAGATCGTGGCCGCCCTGCAACGCTTCGAGCATCAGCCCGGCGCCGAGACACGCGCTCGCGTGGCCGAACTGGCTGAACGCTTCGAGCAGCGCCTGGCCAGCCCCGAACTGACCGACGCCCTGCCGAATGCCCGGGATCACGCCCTGCAG
>Ga0207421_10006332_pt1 | contig 12920 bp, 11 predicted proteins | sample SodLakKL_010_SED_4_FD_187542 | JGI IMG/M metagenome (GOLD analysis project Ga0207421, IMG submission 187542) | Alkaline sediment microbial communities from Lake Tanatar, Kulunda Steppe, Russia - 8KL_010_SED (SPAdes) (version 2) | ecosystem: Environmental > Aquatic > Non-marine Saline and...
TTCTTATTTCCCAAAAATACTCCCGCCGGAGGCAGCAAGCGTCCGGCCCCACCGCGTCAGCGCCAGAATGCGATATATTCTGTCAGGTCTAGAAACTTGCGCATCACAAAGGTGAAAACCTGCCATTCATAAAACAGCCCGTCATAGACCAGCACGGCCGTAATCACCAATCCCAGAAAAATCGCTACACCATTCGTCATGCTGCAGCTTTAGCGTGACGCGCGTTTAATGCAAGCGGCCCATCGTGGCGGCGACATCGGCCATACGCGCCGAAAAGCCCCATTCATTGTCATACCATGCCAGCACCCGCACCATACGACCCACGACCTTGGTCTGGTCGGGGGCGAAAATGCAGCTTTGCGTGGTGTGGTTGAAATCAATGCTAACCTTTGCTTCGGCATCATAGGCCATGACCATGCCCATATAACCGCCCGCAGCCTCGGCGACGATGGCATTGACCTCGGCGGCGGTCACGGATTTGCCTGCCTGAAAGGTCAGGTCTACCGCGCTGACATTCGGCGTCGGCACACGCATTGCAGTGCCGTCCAGCTTGCCAGCCAGTTCCGGCAGCACCTCGCCCAAGGCTTTGGCGGCGCCTGTGGATGTCGGGATCATCGCCATGGCTGCGGCGCGCGCGCGGTACAGATCGTCATGACGCCGGTCCAGCGTCGGCTGATCGCCGGTATAGGAATGGATTGTGGTCATGATCCCCGCCTCGATCCCGATGGCGTCGTTCAGCACTTTTGCCAAAGGCGCCAGACAATTTGTGGTGCAGGACCCGTTCGACACCAGCCGTTCGGTGGCGCGCAGATCGCGGTGATTGACGCCGTAAACCACGGTGCGGTCCACATTGCTGGCAGGGGCAGAGATCAGAACCTTGCGCGCGCCGCGTTCCAGATGGATCGCCGCCTTGTGCCCGTCGTTGAATTTGCCGGTGCATTCCAGCACAACATCGACACCGTCCCAATCAAGGGTCGATGGATCATAGCTTGACATCACCTCGATCGGGCCTCGCCCAAGATCAAGGCTGTTGCCTTTTACCGTCACCGGATGCCCAAAGCGGCCATGCACGGAATCGTATTTCAGCAGATGCGCATTGGTGGCAATCGGGCCGGTGGCGTTGATCTTGACCACCTGTACATCGTTGCGCGCAGCTTCGGTGATATGCGCCAGCGTGCAGCGCCCGATGCGGCCAAATCCGTTGATCCCGATGGTGATGGTCATATGGCACCCCTTATTATCTACAGGTGTCCTGCCGATTGTATGCCATAGTGTCCAGAAAAAACGTCTGCATTGTCAGTATGTTAACGGTAACAGGCGCAACCTGTGACCTGTTACCGCTAAACGTTTGCGCCAACAACAAGGCGGGGTTGTTCACTGACGCGCAAGCCATCACCTTATGAAAAGAATCGCTTTGTTAAGGATGCGGGGATGAATGATATTTTGCTGCTGCTGGCCCGCGTCCTGATCGGGGCGCTGTTTCTGGGCGGCGCGGCACAAAAGGTGCTAAGCCCCGCTGATGCATCCACGCTTTTGGCAGGGTTCGGTCTGCCTGTGGCGCTGGTCTGGCTGGCGCTGGTTTACAACGCGCTGGCAGGCTGCGCTGTGCTGGCGGGGATATGGCTGCGTCCGGTGGCGCTGTCGCTGGCGGCGTATTGTGCCGTGACAAGCGTTTTCCACTTCATCCCGGATGATCCGTGGCAAATGTCGATTTTCGTGAAAAACTGGGCGATTGCGGGCGGCTGTCTGGCATTGGCGGTCGCGGGCGCAGGGCGGCTGCGGGTGGGTCGGGGTTAACCCCGACCTACGCATAAGGGCAGTAGGGCGGGGTTATCCCCGCCCCGTGATTGTCACTTGATCAAGGATTTTACCTTGGCGGCAACCTCTGCTGCTGTGATGCCGAACTCCTGATACAGACGCTCGGCAGGGGCCGAAGCACCAAAGCCGTGCATCCCGACAAAGCCCGATTTCTCGCGCTTGCCACGCTCGCCGAACAACCAGCGGTCCCAGCCAAAGCGGATTCCTGCCTCGACCGCGACGCGCACAGGGCCTGCGGGCAGAACCTTGCGGCGATAGTTTTCGTCCTGTTCCTCGAACAATTCCCAGCACGGCATCGACACAACGCGGGTCCCGATACCGTCTGCCTGCAACAGATCACGCGCAGCAAGGGCGATTTCCACCTCGGACCCCGTCGCCATGATGATCGCCTGACGTTTGCCATCGGCATCGGCCAGCACATAGCCACCCTGCGCGGTCAGGTTCTTGTTGGTGTGGGTGGTACGCACAGTCGGCAGGTTCTGGCGCGACAGGGCCAGCACGCTTGGCGTGGTCTTGCTGGTCAGCGCACATTCCCAGGCTTCGGCCGTTTCGATCGTATCGGCGGGGCGGAACACATGGGTGTTGGGTGTGGCACGCAGCATCGCCAGATGTTCGACCGGCTGGTGTGTCGGGCCGTCTTCGCCCAGACCGATGCTGTCGTGGGTCATGACATAGGTCACCGGCACACCCATCAGCGCTGACAGGCGCATCGCGCCGCGTGCGTAATCGGTGAAACACATGAACGTGCCGCCATAGGCACGCGCACCGCCATGCAGCGCCATACCGTTCATCGCCGCTGCCATGCCGTGTTCGCGGATGCCGTAATAGATATAGCGGCCCTTGCGGTCATCGGGATGGAACACACCCATATCGCCGGTCTTGGTGTTGTTCGATCCGGTCAGATCGGCGCTGCCGCCGATAGTCTCAGGCATGATCGGGTTGATGACTTCCAGCGTCATTTCGGATGATTTGCGTGTCGCGACAGATGGCGCACTTTCAGAGATCTGCTTTTTCAGCGCACGGATGGTTGCGGCCAGTTTCTTGGGCGCATCACCGGCATAGGCGCGGTTGAATTCGGCCTGTTTTCCCGCTGAAAGCGCAGCAAAACGGGTTTCCCAATCCTTGCGGGTTTCGGCACCGCGGGCGCCGATGGCCTGCCACTGGGCCAGCACGTCGTCAGCAACCTCGAACGCGCCCATAGGTGCGCCATACGCGGTTTTGGCGGCTGCCAGCTGTTCGGCATTGGTCAAAGCGCCGTGGCCTTTGGATGTGTCCTGCGCGGCATGGCCCAAGGCGATATGGGTCTTGCAGGCAATCATCGACGGGCGCGGATCGGCTTTGGCAGCAATGATGGCGGCGTCAATCGCTTTTGGGTCATGGCCGTCGATGGACTGGACATGCCAGCCAGCGGCGGCAAAGCGTGCGGGCTGGTCGGTGATGTCGGCAATATCGACGGTGCCGTCGATGGTGATGTTGTTGTTGTCCCAGAACACGACCAGATGGCCTAGTTTCTGCATCCCCGCCAGACCGATGGCCTCGTGGCTGACGCCTTCCATCAGGCAGCCGTCACCGGCGATGACATAGGTGTGGTGGTTGACGATTTTACTGCCCCAATGGGCGCGCTGGATTTCCTCGGCAATGGCGAAACCGACCGAATTGGCGATCCCCTGACCCAGGGGGCCGGTGGTGGTTTCGATCCCGCGGGCATGGCCATATTCGGGATGGCCTGCGGTTTTCGCACCCCATTGGCGGAAATCCTTGATCTGCTGCAGGGTGATGTCTTCATACCCTGTCAGATACATCAGCGCATAAAGCAGCATGGACCCGTGACCTGCGGACAGGATGAACCGGTCACGGTCGGGCCAGTTTGGTACTTTGGGGTCAAAGTTCAGATGCTTTTCGAACAAGACCGTGGCGACATCGGCCATGCCCATCGGCATTCCCGAATGGCCGGAATTGGCGGCAGCGACCGCATCCAGTGTCAGGGTGCGGATGGCGGTGGCTTTCATCCAGTGGTCCGGGTGCGCATCGCGCAGGGCTGCAATATCCAAGTGGGCTTTCCTTCAGGCAAAGGTGAATGAATTCTATGACCTGCGTCATATCAGGGTCGCACCCAAGATCAAGCGCGACAGCTAAACCGTTCTTATTGCTTGGCGCATCCCGTTTGCTGCGATCCTTGTGATCGCTTACGCTGAAACAACGGGCCGCGATTCGCACCGCAAGGCGAAAAATCGCTGGTGCAGGATACGGGCCGGGTTGCAATTCTTGGCCATGTCAGGCCAATGCATCTGTAAGAAACTGAAAGGGCGGGCGATGGATGATGTGCGGCAATTAGGGGACCGGATCACGACTGCCCTTGACCGGATCCGGCATGGCATAGAGGCGCAGGCGAAATCCGACGCGGCAGGGGAATCGCTGTTCGATGCCTTGCAGGAAGAACGTGCCAAAAACAAAACGCTGATCGAACAGATCGAGCTTTATAAAGCCGATCAGGACCAGCAAATGGACAGCCTGACCGAACGGCTTGCCAGCCAGCAGACCCAGATGCAGGCGATGGATGACCAGTTGCACCGCTTGCGCGCATCGACCGACCAGCTGCGCGATGCAAATACAAAGCTGCGTCAGGGCGTGACAACCGAAGCGGTCAACGCGTCCCTTGTGGCCGAAGTTGAAGCCTTGCAAGCCCTGCGCGCTGCCGAAACCGCCGAGATCGACGCGATCCTTGCCGAACTCAAACCCCTGATCGAGGAGGCCGCACGTGCCACAGATTGAGATTTTTATCGGTGGCCGCACCTTCGAGGTCGCATGTCAGGAAGGCGAGGAGCATTTCCTGCATTCCGCCGCCGCCATGCTGGACGCCGAAGCATCGACACTGGCCGAGCAGATCGGCCGCTTGCCCGAAGCGCGGATGTTGTTGATGGCAGGGTTGTTGCTGGCCGATAAAACCGCCGGACTGGAAGAAAAGCTGAATCAGGCGCAGGTCGAGATGATCGAATTGCGCGCCGATCTGGACCGCGCCAAATCAAAGCCCACACCCGAACCACAGCGGGTCGAGGTGCCGGTGGTCCCGGCCGATGTTATCGACACATTGGCCGAAGTCGCTGCCAGAGCCGAAGCTCTGGCAGATCAGGTCGATGAAAAGCTGGGGTAATCAGGCGTTGGCCTGACGGATCTTTTCAGCGGCGTCTTTGTCGAAAGTCACGCCGCTGTCAGCGAACAATGTGTCAAGTTCACCCGACAGGGTCATTTCGGTGATGATGTCGCAGCCGCCGACAAATTCGCCTTTGACGTAAAGCTGCGGGATCGTGGGCCAGTCGGAAAATTCCTTGATGCCCTGACGGATTTCTTCGTCGGCCAGCACATTCACATCGGCAAATTCGACGCCCATGAAATTCAGCACCCCGGCCACACGGGACGAAAACCCGCATTGCGGCATGGATTTGGTGCCCTTCATGAACAATACGACATCGTTTGCGGTGATTGTTTCTTGAATTTGGTCTTTCGCGGTCATTCTGTGGTCCTTTGACAATGGTTTCAGGCGGGCGCTTTGGTGGTCAGCGCAAGGGCGTGCAATTCGCCATGGCTGCCGTCCATCCGGCCCTTGAGCGCGGTATAAACCGCGCGTTGTTGTTGCACCCTGTTGAGGCCACGAAAGCTTTCATCGATGACTTCGGCGGCGAAATGCGCGCCATCGTCACCTTGCACAGTGATTTTTGCCTGCGGGAAACTTTCGCGCAACAGCGTTTCGATCTCATGGGCGGTGATGGGCATCTGCGGTCCTTTTGACGTGTCGTGTCTAAGCTAGGTCTGATCGGGGCCGCAAACAAGGCGCTGCCTCCGGCGGGAGTATTTTGGGAAATAAGAAACGATCAGGCCAGCGCATTTTCAAAGCTTGTGCGATAGATTTGCGCAAGTTCCGCAAGCGGGGCGCTGTCGCTGCCAAAGCTGATCTGGTCGCCGCCCACCTTGCCGATCAGGGTAAGTGCCACGCCTGCCTGACCTGCGGCAACCATCAATGCTTCGGCCTTGTCGAAATTGCAGCCGACCAGATAGCGCGCCTGGTCTTCGCCAAAAAGCGTTGGCGTGTCGCTGGCGTCAAGGTGGATACCGGTGCCTGCGGCCTCGGCCAGTTCAAACGCGGCAAGCGCCAGACCGCCATCGCCCAGATCGGTGCAGGTGGTGATCAGCTGCGCATTGGCGCGGATGAAATCGCCGTTGCGTTTTTCAGCGTCCAGATCGACGGGGGGCGGGGGGCCGTCGGCGCGCTGGTAAACTTCGGCCAGAAGCGCCGATTGACCCAGATGACCGCGGGTTTCGCCCACCAGCAGCAACAGATGCCCGTCGCGCAGATGCCCGCCGATAATCTGGTCGGGATGCGTGATGAGGCCGACAGCGCCGATAGTGGGGGTGGGCAGAATGCCCTTGCCGTCGGTTTCGTTGTAAAGCGACACGTTGCCCGACACGATGGGCATATCGAGCGCCTTGACAGCCTCGCCGATGCCTTGGATCGCGCCGACGAACTGGCCCATGATTTCGGGTTTTTCAGGGTTGCCGAAATTCATATTGTCGGTCGTGGCCAGCGGTTTTGCCCCAACGGCGGTCAGGTTGCGATAGGCTTCTGCGACGGCTTGTTTGCCGCCTTCCACCGGATCGGCCATCACATAGCGCGGGGTCACGTCGGATGTGAACGCCAACGATTTATCGGTGCCATGCACCCGCACGATGCCTGCGCCAAATCCCGGAATGCGGGCGGTGTCGCCCATCACTTGGCTGTCGTATTGTTCGTAGACCCATTGCTTGCCCGCGTAATTGGGGCTGCTGATCAGGGCCTTGAGCCCGTCAATCGGGTTGACGCCGACGATGTCACCCAAGGGGGGCTGGGCCGGTGTCGGCACCCATGGCCGGTCATATTCGGGGGCGGAGCCTGACAGCGTGGCCAGTGGCAGGTCTGCCATCACTTCGCCTTTGTGGACGACGATGAAACGATCCTCGGCAATGGTTTCGCCGACGATGGCGAAATCCAGATCCCATTTGACAAAGACGGCGCGCGCCTCGGCCTCAAGCTCGGGGCGCAGAACCATCAGCATGCGTTCCTGGCTTTCCGACAGCATCATTTCATAAGCAGTCATGCCGGTTTCGCGCTGCGGCACATCGTCAAGGTTCAACCGGACGCCAAGGCCCCCCTTGTCGCCCATTTCCACGGCGGAACAGGTCAGGCCAGCGGCCCCCATATCCTGAATGGAAATCACGGCACCTGTGGCCATCAATTCCAGCGTCGCTTCCATCAGGCGTTTTTCGGTGAAGGGGTCGCCGACCTGTACGGTGGGACGCTTTTCCTCGATCGTGTCGTCGAATTCGGCGGATGCCATGGTCGCGCCGCCTACACCGTCACGGCCCGTTTTGGCGCCAAGGTAGACGACGGGCATCCCAACGCCAGAGGCGGCGGAATAGAAAATCTTGTCCGCATCGGCGAGGCCAGCAGCAAAGGCATTTACAAGGCAGTTGCCGTTATAGGCGGGGTGAAACCGTACTTCGCCGCCCACGGTCGGCACGCCGAACGCATTGCCATAGCCGCCGACGCCCGCGACGACGCCATTGACCAGCTGGCGGGTTTTGGGGTGATCTGGTTCGCCGAAAGACAGCGCATTCATCGCCGCGATGGGCCGTGCGCCCATGGTGAACACATCGCGCAGGATGCCACCGACACCGGTCGCAGCGCCCTGATAGGGTTCGATATAGCTGGGGTGATTGTGGCTTTCCATCTTGAAGACCACAGCCTGCCCGTCGCCGATATCGACGACACCTGCGTTTTCGCCGGGGCCGCAGATGACCTGCGGGCCGGTCGTGGGCAGCGTGCGCAGCCATTTTTTCGAGGATTTGTACGAACAATGTTCGTTCCACATCGCCGAAAAGATGCCCAGTTCAGTAAAGCTTGGGGTTCGCCCGATGATATCAAGGATGCGCTGATATTCGTCAGGCTTGAGCCCGTGTGCGGCGATCAGTTCATCGGTAATCTGTGGTTCTTGCGACATCTGTGATGGTCCCCCGGAAACTTGGCCTGTCTTTACGCGATCAGGGGCGCGGGGAAAAGCCGCAATTCTGCAAGGCTTTGTGCAAAAAAAAGCCGGGCGCAAAGGCCCGGCAAAGTCCAACAGGGAGGTGAAGGTGATGCGCGATTACGCAGCATTGCCCTCGAGTGAACAGATAGGGCGCGTTTTTTAAGCGATCAAGGAAAAATCCCCTGATGGTTGTGCATTGCCGTTATGTGTTGCGCGCATAGCTCAGTGCCGCGCGGTTGAATTGGCGGCGTAGCAGACCCCAGAAAGTCGGCAAATGCGGGATCAGCCCTGCGTGGTTTCGCGGATTTTGCGACGGTGGGCGAAAATTTCGTCCTGCACAAAATCGCGGAAGGCCGAGATGCGTTTGGACTGGCGCAATTCCTCGGGGTAGGCAAGGAAAACGGGGACTTCGCCGCTTTCCAGTTCGGGCAGCACGCGGACCAGATCGGGGAAATCTTCGATCACGTAATCGGGCAGCACGCCGATACCGATATTGTTCAGCACGCCTTGCAGCACGCCGAAATAATTGTTCACGGTGAACAGATGCTGGATATCCACGCTTAGCAAATGCTGGATCAGTGTCGCCCCGGCGGAAACCTGCACCGAATTCAGGCTTTGGCAGACCAACCGGTGATCTGTCAGATCGGCCAGTGCTTCGGGGGTGCCGTTCTTTTCAAGATAGGCGGGTGACGCAAACAGGCGCATCCGCACCGACATCAGCCGTTTGCGGATCAGATCGGCCTGTGACGGTTCTTTCATACGGATCGCGACGTCGGCTTCGCGCATCGGCAGGTCCAGCACGCGTTCTTCCAGCATCAGGTCGATTTTCAGATCGGGATAGGTTTCAAACAGTTTTGGCAGACGTGGCGCCAGCCAGAGCGTGCCGAAACCTGTGGTTGTGGTGACACGCAGGTCGCCAAACACTTCTTCCTCGCTGTCGCGGATGCGGGCAGAGGCGGTTTCAAGACGCTTGTTCATCGACTTGGTCGCGTCGAACAGCAATTCGCCCTGTTCGGTCAGAATCAAACCACGCGCATGGCGGTGGAAAAGTGTGGTGTTGAGTGATTCTTCCAGCGCACGAATTTGTCGGCTGACCGCAGATTGCGACAGATGTAGTGTATCGCCCGCATGGGTCAGTGACCCTGCGTCGGCGACGGCGTGAAAGATTCTTAGCTTGTCCCAGTCCATCTTGCGCTTTCGTTGCGTTTGTTACCGCTGACATACACCATATATTATGCCGATGCAGCAAAAGGTTGTGCCTCTTTATGCGGCAATTTTTGTCTTTGTAGGTCAGCATCTTTGACCTATGCTGGTGGTATCAGCGCTTGGGAGGGTGTCAGATGAGCCGTCACGAAATATCACTCAACGATCGTTACGATTTAGATAAGTCGCCGGTGCTTTTGAATGGCACGCAGGCGCTGGTCCGGCTGATGTTGATGCAAAAGGCACGTGATGCGCGGGCAGGGCTGAATACGGCGGGATATGTGACGGGCTATCGCGGATCGCCGCTTGGCGCTGTCGATATGCAGATGACGCGCGCCAAATCCGTGTTGGATGATGCACATGTCACCTTTCAACTGGGCCTGAACGAAGATCTGGCCGCCACCGCCCTATGGGGCAGCCAGCAGGCCGAATTGCGCGGTGAAGGCCGCTATGACGGTGTGTTCGGCCTGTGGTACGGCAAAGGCCCCGGCGTGGACCGGTCCGGTGATGTGATGCGCCATGCCAATATGGCAGGCACGTCGCCGCATGGCGGTGTCATCATGGCAATGGGCGATGACCATACTGGCGAAAGCTCCACCACCCTACATCAATCCGACTGGGCGATGGTCGATGCCTATATGCCGATCGTGTCGCCTGCAGGGGTGCAGGAAATCCTTGAATATGGCCTCTATGCTTGGGCCTTGTCGCGCTATGCGGGGGTCTGGGTCGGTCTGAAGACCATGAAAGACACGATCGAGGTGACATCCGTGGTCGAGGCCGACCCTTACCGTGAATTCGTCACGCCTGATCTGGACCTGCCCGAGGGTGGCTTGAACATCCGTCTGGTCGATACCCCGCAACTGCAAGAAGCGCGGATGATCGACCACAAACGCTTTGCCGCCGAGGCATTCAGCCGCGCCAACCGCATGGACCAGCGCAAATGGGGCAAGGCAGGGGCCAAGATCGGCTTTGTCGCGGCGGGCAAGAACTGGCTGGACCTGCAACATGCGTTGGCCCTGCTGAATATCGACGCGGCAGAGGCGATCCGCCTTGGCATCACCACCTATAAGGTCGGGCAGGTCTGGCCTTTGGATATGGCGTCGTTCCACGACTGGGCCGAAGGGTTGGACCTGATCATTGTGGTCGAGGAAAAGCGCAAACTGATTGAGGTACAGGTCAAAGAAGCCCTGTTCGACGACCGCAATGGCCGCCGCGTCTATGGCTGGCACAAGGGCGACGAACATTCCGAAGGGCGCAGGGAAGAGATTTTCCCGACCCGCGCCGCGCTCGACCCGATCTGGATTGCCGAAAAGATCGGCGGGATTTTGATCGAGGAAGGCTGTGGGTCCGACGGGATCAGCGCAGGCATGGCCGCCTTGGCCGACGCACGGCGCGCCGATAACGCGCCGGAACTGGCGGCACGTCTGCCTTATTTCTGTTCGGGCTGCCCGCATAATTCATCGACCAAGGTGCCAGACGGCAGCCGCGCCTATGCGGGCATTGGCTGTCACTACATGGTGCAATGGATGGACCGCGACACGGTCGGCTTTACCCAGATGGGCGGCGAGGGTGCGAACTGGGTGGGCGAGGCGCCGTTTTCCACCCGTGACCATGTGTTCCAGAACTTGGGCGACGGCACCTATAACCATTCGGGCGTGCAGGCGATCCGCTTTGCGCTGATGGCGGGGACCAATATCACCTACAAGATCCTCTATAACGACGCGGTCGCCATGACCGGCGGGCAGGGCAATGACGGCGGGCTGACCGCCGACCAGATCTGCCGCGAATTGCAGGCGATGGGGGTGCGCAACATCGCACTTGTCCATGACGAAAAAGAGGACCTCGACCTGTCGGTTTTCCCAAAGGGCCTCGACATCAACGAACGCGCCGATCTGCAAGCCGTGCAGGAGAAATTCAGCAAGTACAAAGGTGTGTCTGCCATCGTTTACGTGCAAACCTGCGCCGCTGAAAAGCGCCGCCGCCGCAAGCGTGGTCAATTCCCCGACCCCGACAAGCGCGTGTTTATCAACACCGACATCTGCGAAGGCTGCGGCGATTGCGGCGTGCAGTCCAACTGCGTCAGCATCGTGCCGGTGGAAACCGAACTGGGCCGCAAACGCGCGATTGACCAATCATCCTGCAACAAGGATTTTTCCTGCGTCAAAGGCTTCTGCCCCTCTTTCGTCACCGTCGAAGGCGCCAAAATCCGCAAGGATGCCAGCACCAGCATCGACCTGCCCGACATGCCGGACCCCGTTCTGCCCGTGATCCAAGGCACCCATAACGTCGTCATCACCGGCGTCGGCGGCACCGGCGTTGTGACCATCGGCGCTGTCATGGCCATGGCTGCGCATATCGACGGCAAAGGCGCTGGCATGATGGAAATGGCCGGCCTTGCGCAGAAAGGTGGTGCCGTGCATATCCATTGCCGCATCGCCGAAAAGCCCGGCGATATCAGCGCGATCCGTGTCGCGACAGGTGAATGCGACGCCCTGATCGGCGGTGATCTGGTGGTATCGGCAGGGGCGAAAACCCTTGGCCTGATGCGCACAGGCCGCACGCGCGGCGTGGTCAACAGCCACGAAATCATCACCGGCGATTTCACCCGCAACACCGAATTCACCCTGCCCACCGACCAGTTGCGCCTGTCGCTAGAGGCGCGGTTGGGCGACAACCTTGCCCTGTTCGACGCATCCGACCTTGCCAAGGCGCTGATGGGCGACAGCATCTATTCCAACATGATGATCTTTGGCGCGGTCTGGCAGATGGGGGCGATCCCGCTTGGCTATGACGCGATCATGCGGGCAATCGAACTGAACGGTGCTGCGGTCAAACGTAACATGCAGGCCTTTGCCTATGGGCGCTGGGCCTATCTGCACCCTGCCGAGGCCGCAAAAATCCTTGCGCCCAATGTCGTGGCCCTGCCGCAAACCTTGGAGGAAAAGATCACCTTTCGTGCCGACCATCTGACCGCTTACCAAGGTGGCGCCCTTGCACAGCGCTACCGCGATATGGTCGCCCGTTTCACCGACCCCAAACTGCGCGAGGCGGTGGCGCTGGGCTATCACAAGCTCCTGTCTTACAAGGATGAATACGAGGTGGCCCGCCTGCTGACCCAGACCCGCCAAAAGATGCGCGACACGTTCGAGGGCGAATTGAAACTGACCTATCACCTCGCCCCGCCGGTGATCTCCAAACAGGGCAGCGACGGGCGGCCTGTCAAACGCGCCTTCGGTCAAGGGATCGCGCGGGCCTTTCCGCTGCTGGCGCGACTGAAATTCCTGCGCGGCACCGCGTTCGATCTGTTCGGACGTACGGCGGAACGGCGGATGGAACGCGCCCTGATCGCGCAATATGAACGCGATATGGCCGATCTGCTGCCCCGCCTGCGCCCTGATACGCTGGACGCAGCAATCGCCTTGGCCCGCCTGCCGCTGGATATCCGCGGGTTCGGTCCGGTCAAGGATGCCAACGCCCGCAAAGCCGCCAAACGGCGCGAGGAATTGCTGGCGGCCCTGCATGCGGCACCAATGCATCAGGCGGCAGAGTGAGTAACGCATTCTTCACCTTTGTCATGTAACCATCGCATGACCTTGCTATGACGAAAGGCGGGATAACAGGGCAGGGCTGATGCCAAACAGGGAACGACAGGTCGCGCGCGATATCACTTACGCCACATCCGCCAAAGGGCGCGGTGGGCGGGTGGTGATCCGTATGCTGGAAAACGTCACAGGCCGCTTGCGCTTGATTAAAAAGGCACGCGGCTATGATGCCGAGGTCGCGAATGGTGCCGATTTCTGGCAGGTGATGACCCAGCGCTATGGCCTTGATCTGCAGGTC
>Ga0207421_10006333_pt1 | contig 12920 bp, 12 predicted proteins | sample SodLakKL_010_SED_4_FD_187542 | JGI IMG/M metagenome (GOLD analysis project Ga0207421, IMG submission 187542) | Alkaline sediment microbial communities from Lake Tanatar, Kulunda Steppe, Russia - 8KL_010_SED (SPAdes) (version 2) | ecosystem: Environmental > Aquatic > Non-marine Saline and...
AGTTCGTCTTCGCCGGGTTCGGCGGACAGTTCGTCTTCGCCGGGTTCGGCGGACAGTTCGTCTTCGCCGGGTTCGGCGGACAGTTCGTCTGACGACTCCTCCACGCCGGGTTCGCCGCCGTCGGGGTCGTCGTCACCCAGCAACTCGTCCATCCCGACTTCCTCCTCGTACTCCTCGAACTCGAGGGCCTCTAGCTCCTCAGTGAGCTCGTCGAACTCGACGGTTTCGACCTCCGCTTTCAGCTCGGCGAAGACGGCACTCGCGTCGTCGACTCCCTCGTCGTCGGCGTCCTCGTCACCGTCGCTCGGCTCGGTTCCTTCGTCGCCCGGCCCGACTCCCTCGTCGTCGCCCGGCTCGGTCTCAACGGGCCGGTCCGGCTCGTCAGTGGGTTCGTCGCCGAGGATCGGATCGGGGGTTCCGACCCCTTCTTCGCCGAGCAGCTCGTCGAACGAGCCCGCTTCGCCCATCTCCTCGAAGGCCTCGTCGACCTCCACTTCTTCGACCAGCCGGTCGAGATCGTCGAACTCCGAGACCTCCTCGAGCAGCTCGTCGACGGACAGCTCCTCGACGTCGACCCGGGACTCCTCGGGAGCGCCAACCGACGAGCTCGGATCGTCGCCGGCCGACGGTCCCGAACCGTCCTCGGAGGACGAGCTCGGATCGTCGCCGACCGGCCGATCGGTGGCCGTGACGATCTCGAACGCCGAGACGGCGTCGACGGGCTCCAGAGCCGCTGCGATCGCTTCCTCGTCGACGGCGCTGTGAAACGCCGCGTCGAACGTCCCGCCGTACTCCCCGGCCTCGAGCTCCTCGCGTGGCGGCTCGGAGCCGAGATAGTCGAAGGCGTCGATCAGCGCGTCGACGACCCGCGGACCGTCGCTCTCGCGTTCGACGGCCAGCCGGACGACGTAGGTGTCGACGTCCCCGTCGGCCGGCTCGAACCGCCCGAGCAGCCGATCGACGTCGGCGTCCGTCGGCGGCGCGATCGACGCCTCCTCCTCGAGCCGCTCCCGTAGCCGATCGATCGTCGGCGCGGGGTCCGGAGCCCGCTCGTCGGCGTCGGCGGCCTCGACGATGGCTTCCAGTTCGTCGACGGCGTCGAAGGCGTCGTCCATCAGCTCGCCGGTCACATCGAGCTCGCCGGCGCGGACGGCATCGAGCAGCTCCTCGATGGCGTGTGCGAGGGCGCTCGCGTCCGCGAGGCCTACGGCGGCGCAGTTCCCTTTCAGGGTGTGTGCCGCCCGGAAGACCCGTTCTATCGCGTCTCCCTCTTCGGGGGCCCGTTCGAGCTCGAGCAAGCCGTTGTTCAGCTCCGTGATCTGGACTTCGGCGTCGCGGGCGAACTCGCCCAGGTACTCACTCATAACACTCACCGTCCGTTTCGAACGCCTCGAGGAGCGCTCCAACGAGCCCGTCGGCGGGTACCACGCGCTCGACACAGCCCGTCTCGATCGCCCGGCGCGGGATGCCAAACACCGGGCTGGTCGCCTCGTCCTGGGCGATCGTCCGTCCGCCCGCCTCGTGGATCGCCTCGATGCCGGCGGCGCCGTCACGGCCCATCCCGGTGAGGACGACGCCGGCCAGGGAGCCGGATACGGTCTCGGCGGCAGTCTCCATCGTGACGTCGATCGCCGGCCGGACGCCGTGGATCCGCTCGCTCGCCTCCGTCCTGACCCGCGGACGGTCCCCGTCGCGTCCGTCGACCACGAGGTGGGCGTCGCCGGGTGCGACGAGGACCTCGCCGGGGCCGACCCGGTCGCCGTGTCCCGCCTCGCGGACGTGGTAGTCGCCGATCTCGTCGAGCCGGGCCGCAAAACGGCCGGTGAACGCCTCGGGCATGTGCTGGACGACGAGCACCCTCGCGCCGAGTTCGACCGGGAGTCCGGCGACGAGCGCCTCGACGATCTTCGGCCCACCAGTCGAGGCGCCGACGACGATCGTCGGATCGTCGACGAACCGGCAGTCGTCGGGACGGCCCGTCGCGGCCACGTTCGCGGAGCGAGCCGTCGAGACCACGCCCCCGGACTGCGTCGTCGTCTCCCCGGAGCGAGCCGTCGGGACCACGCCCCCGGACTGCGTCGTCGTTTCCCCGGAGCGAGCCGCCGGCGCCTCGCTCCTGGGGCAAGCCGTCGCCCCGGCGCCGGCGGCCGCCGTCCGCAGACGGCCCTCGGTCACCGCCTCGATCGCCGCCGCGGCACGCGCGAGCGCCGCCGTGGAGACCTCGGCGTCCGCCAGCCCGTCGACGGTCTCGACGACCTCCTCGGCGAGGTCGAGGACCGTCCGTCCGTCCGAGCCGTCGGGTTTGTGAAGCACCGTCGTGGCCCCCTTCTCTATGGCCCGCACCGTCGTCTCGGCACCCTCGTCGGTGTGTGCGCTGAGCACGACGATCGGCGTCGGACGCGAGGACATGATCCGGTCGATCGCCTCGATGCCGTCCATCACGGGCATCTCGACGTCCATCGTGACGACGTCGGGCTCGTGGCGCTCGACGGCCTCGACCGCCTCGCGGCCGTCGGTCGCCGTCTCCACGGCGTATCCGGCGTCCGCCAGGGCGCGGGCGACCACGCGTCGCATGAACGGCGAGTCCTCGACGACGAGTGCGAGCGTCATACCGTGGCGACGTCCCTCAGGGCTTTCCGGACGTTCTCCTCCTCGAACGGTTTCGTCACGTAGCCGTCCGCGCCCGCTTTCACCGCGAGTTTCATCTTCTCGCGCTGGCCGACGCTCGTACACATGATCACCCGGGCGTCCGGATCGAGCTTCTTTATCGCCGCGGTCGCTTTGATCCCGTTGCACTTTGGCATCACGATGTCCATCATGACGATGCCGGGGCCGTGTTCTTTGTACAGTTTGACCGCCTCGGCGCCGTTTTCCGCCTCGGCGACGACCGTGTGGTCCCGTTCGAGGATCTGCCGGAGGAGATTCCGCATAAAGTGAGAGTCGTCCACGATGAGCACCCCTGTCGACATTCAGTGTTGCACCACCGTCCGCTACCGATACATCGAACATAAATGCTGTCTCTCGATTATCAGAGGTGATAAGGTCGTCAGGAGTCGTTGCCGGCGGCCAGCAGGAACCGCTCGACGTCGACCAGCCCCGCGGTCTCGACGTCCACCGTCGCCCCCACGTCGTCCTCCTCGCCGAACGCGTCTCCCGGCTCGGTCACGAGGTCGTCGATGTCGGCCGTTGCGAGGTCGTCGTCGGCAGTCGCGAGGTCGTCGGTGCCAGTTGGGTCGTCGTCGGCAGTCGCGAGGTCGTCGGTGTCGGCCATCACGGGATCGTCGGCGTCAGTGAGGGCGTCGTCGGCGTCAGTGAGGGCGTCGGTGTCGATCTCGGTGAGGTCGTCGGTGTCGATCTCGGTGAGGTCGTCGGTGTCGATCGTCCCGGGGTCACTGGCGTCGCCCGCACCGGTGTTCTCGGGCTCGAGTGGACGGTCGGGGACCTCCGGAACGACGTCGTCGACGTCGAGCCCGCCCGGGTTACGGACGGTCACGACGAGGGCTTCGACGAGTGGGTGTTCGAGGAGCCGCGTGTTCACGTCCTCGGCCGTAAACTCGACGTCCTCGAGGGGGCCTTCGAGCTCCTCCGGCCCGAGAACGTGAGCGGCCGGCACCGACTCGACGCCCCGGACGACGTCGACGTCCATCGCGGCCGGCTGGCGGTCGCCGGGGCGCTCGAAGACCACGAGCTTCCCGCCTGCGGACTCGTCAGCGGGGAAGTGAACCCGCGGGTCGACCACGGCCGTGATCTCCCCGCGGAGGTCGGTGACGCCCGTTATCGCCTCCGGCGACCGGGGGATTCGGGTCGTCGTCGCCGGCGGGTCGGCGACCGTCTTCACGTCGTCGACGTCGAGCGCGAGCCGGTAGGGGCCCACCTCGAGGAGCACGAACCGCTCGCGTTCCTCGGGTTCGTCCCCTTCGCGGTCGTCGCGGCCGTCCGGATCGTCGAGGCTGATTCCGAGGAGCCTGTCGGGAAGCTCGGAGGACATCGTTCACCTCGACCCTCACGGCCGACGGTCAAAACGTTGATGCCCGACCGTTCGGGCCGGACTACCGGCGATAGGCGCCGGGTAGCAGTCGGTTACCGCGGGCTACGGCCCCCGTTACAATGCCGTCGGTCCGGCTACGGACGGTCGCTCCCGCTGGACCGCCGCCGGTTCGACTCCGGCGGGGGAGCCTATGGCCGTAGACGACGTCGAGGAGCGAGTCGGGAGCTGGATGCCGACCGCCGACGAGCTGGAACGTCTCCTGTGGGGGGTGGTCGCCCTCTCGCTGATCGGCGACGTCGCCACCACCCTCGTCGGGCTCCACCTCGGGCTCGTGGAGGCGAACCCGGTAGCCCGGAGCGCCGTCGACGGCTGGGGGCTGGCAGGGCTGTTCGCGCTGAAAGCCGGCGCCCTCGGCGTCGCGCTCTGCTGTCGGCCCCTCCTCGAGCCGGCGTACCGCCCGATCGTGCCGGCCGGGCTGGCGATCCCGTGGACGGTCGCCACCCTGACGAACGTCTACACGATCTCGACGGTCCTGTGAACGGACACGACTCCCCGAGCGACCGACGTCCACGTCACCTCCACACCCTTCACCGCTAAGTGTCCCCGTCACCGAGGGGGAGTCGATGAACGGCAACCGATTCGGTCGCCTCTTCCAGGTGACCACGTTCGGGGAGAGCCACGGGGAGGCGATGGGCTGTACGGTCTCCGGCTGTCCCGCCGGCCTAAAACTGTCCGAAGACGACGTTCAGGCGGACCTCGATCGCCGGAAACCCGGCCAGTCGATGATCACCACCTCTCGTGGCGAACCCGACGCCGTCTCGATTAGATCCGGGCTCCAGGACGGGTACACCACCGGGACGCCCATCGGCATGGTCATCCGGAACAAAGACGCCCGCTCGGGGAAGTACGAGCCGTTCATTACGGCACCGCGCCCGTCCCACGGCGATTTCACCTACTCGGCGAAGTTCGGCACCCGCAACTGGGGCGGCGGCGGCCGCTCCTCGGCCCGCGAGACGGTCAACTGGGTCGCCGCGGGCGCGATCGCAAAGAAGCTACTCGCACTCGAGGGGATCGAACTCAAGGCCCACGTCAACCAGATCGGCGGGATCGAAGCCCCCGAGGTGAGCTTCGAGGAGCTGCTCGAACACAGCGAGGAAAACGACGTCCGGTGTGCCCACCCCGAGACCGCAGCGCGGATGCAGGAGCTGATCGAGGAGTACCAGGCGGCGGGGGACTCGATCGGCGGCAGCGTCTACTTCGAGGCCCGTGGGGTTCCGGTCGGCCTCGGCGCGCCACGCTTCGATTCGCTTTCCGCACGGCTCGGCCAGGCGATGATGGCGATCCCCGCGACGACGGCCTTCGAGTTCGGCCTCGGCAGGGAGGCCCGCGAGTACGCCGGCAGCGAACGAAACGACGACTGGGAGTTCGGCCCCGACGGCGACCCGAAGCCGGTCGAGAACGATCACGGCGGCGTCCAGGGGGGGATCTCCACGGGCGAACCGATCTACGGGGAGGTGACGATCCACGCGCCGACGTCGATCCCGAGCGAACAGCGCACGGTCGACTGGGAGACCGGCGAGGTGATCGACGACGCCCAGGTCATCGGCCGGCACGACCCCGTCCTCCCGCCCCGCGGGGTGCCCGTCGTCGAGGCGATGCTCGCGCTCACCCTCGTCGACTTCATGCTGCTCGCGGGCCGGATCAACCCGGATCGGGTCGACGGCCGGCCCGGCGAGTACGACACCGACTACCACCCAAGCAACCCGCGAACCGACCGCTGAAATCCGATCGACCCGCGACACGACCGCCCAGATCGCTCCGTGGACCGGGACCACGCCGTCTTCGCCGCCGTCACGTCGTGGCCGCCAGCGTCTCACCGCGTCAGTCGCCGTCACGTCGTGGCCGCCAGCGTCTCCGTCGCTGGCCCGGTCGTGATGGACTGAGCCAAATATCTCCCGTGTCCCGATGGACGACTCCCTCGCCACAGCGGACGACGCTTCGCTCCGATGGACGACTCCCCTGTGCCCTACGTGGTGTAACCCTACCGAGGACATCCCCCTCGATTCAATGAGTCCACCACACTATTATCGTGATAGAATGATACGAACTACCAAGTTCCTCACGATTGATCCTTGTCAATCTATAGCAAAGGCTTTAGTTCTGGTGGAGCAAATTCCGAGTACCGCTGGCCCGACAGGGCGGTATCCACCATGAGTGATAACGAACTTATCTGGCGCGTCGCGGGCGGTTCCGGCGACGGGATCGATTCGACGAGCCAGAACTTCGCCAAGGCGCTGATGCGCTCGGGGCTCGACGTATTTACTCACCGACACTATCCGTCACGGATCCGTGGCGGCCACACCTACGTCGAGATCCGCGCCGCACCGGAGGAGGTACAGTCACGCGGGGACGGCTACAACTTCCTGCTCGCACTGGGAGACTCGTTCGCCCGGAACGCCGACGAGGCGGCCGTCTACGGCAACGAGGAGATCAAACCCTTATCGGAGAACCTCGACGAGCTCCGGGAGGGTGGGGTCATCGTCTACGACTCCGGGTTCGTCGACGAGGAGGACGTCGCCGAGTTGAACCTCGAGGAGCGCGCCGAGGAGAACGGCTGGCACGTCTACCCCGTCGACCTCCGCGGGCTCGCGAAAGAACACGGCCGAGAGGTCATGCGCAACACCGCCGGCGTCGGGGTGACCGCGAGCCTGCTCGGGATGGAGCTCGATCACATCGAGGAGTTGATGGAGGATGCGATGCCCGAGAAGATCCTCGAGCCGAACATCGAGATCCTCCACGACGCCTACGAGCTCGTCTCCGAGGAGTTCGAGTTCGACCACGAGCTGCGGGTCCCCGAGGGCGACCACGACGAGGAGCAGGCGCTACTCTCCGGCTCGAACGCCATCGCCTACGGCGCGATCGACGCCGGCTGTCGGTTCATCGCCGGCTACCCGATGACGCCGTGGACGGACGTGTTCACCATCCTCAGCCAGAACATGTCCGACATCGGCGGCATCGCCGAACAGGTCGAAGACGAGATCGCCGCCGCAGCGCTCGCCCTAGGGGCGAGCCACGCCGGCGCGAAGGCGATGTCCGGCTCCTCGGGTGGCGGCTTCGCGCTGATGAGCGAGCCACTCGGGCTCGCGGAGATGACCGAGACGCCGATCGTGCTGATCGAGGCGATGCGTGCGGGTCCCTCGACGGGACTGCCGACCAAACCCGAGCAGGGCGACCTCGAGTTCGTCCTCTATACGAGCCAGGGTGACTCCTCGCGGGTCGTCTTCGCACCCGGTGACATAGAGGAGGCCTACGAGCAGACCAGACTCGCCTTCCACATCGCCTACGAGTACCAGATCCCGACGATCATCGTCTACGACCAGAAACTCGGCGGCGAGAACAAGAACGTCCCCGTGAGCTTCTTCGACCGCGAACCGGATCCGTCGCTGGGCTCGACGCTCACCGAGGCGGAGCTCGAGGAAGCCGCTCACGACGCCTCCGGGAAGTTCCACCGCTTCCAGCACGATCCGGACAACGACGCCGGCGTCAGCCCGCGTTCGCTGCCCGGCCAGAAGGGTGGACGGTTCCTCGCGACCGGTAACGAACACTCGCCAGGCGGACACATCGAGGAGGATCCGACGAACCGGGTCATCCAGATGGAACGCCGGATGGAGAAACTCGAGCACATCCGCGAGGCACTCGACGAGGACCACCCGTCGAACCAGACCTACTACGGCGACGAGACGGCCGACTACGGCATCATCACGTGGGGTTCCTCCCACGGAGCCGTCGCCGAGGCCGTCGAGCGGCTGAACGAAGGGGGCCACTCGGTGAAAGGCGTCACCGTCTCCGATATGATGCCGTTCCCCGAAACGGAGATGACCGAGTTCCTAGAGAGCGTCGATGAGGCGATGGTCGTCGAGATGAACGCCTCCGCGCAGTTCCGCGGGCTGATCCAGAAGGAGCTTGGCCGGTTCGGCGAGAAGCTGACGAGCCTGCTGAAGTACAACGGCAACCCCTTCGAGCCGGCCGAGATCGTCGAAGGCTACGAGCTCCACCTCGACGGCGGCGACGCCGAACCGACCGCACAGGTACGAATCGAACCCGCGGCAGGTGACTGACAATGAGTGCATTCAACGCAATCGGAGAGAGCCGAGAGATCGACCGCGACGAGTTCACGCCCGGACTCGAACCACAGCCGACCTGGTGTCCCGGCTGTGGGGACTTCAGCGTCCTCAAGGCGCTGAAACAGGCCCTCCCGGAGGTCGGGAAGAGTCCAGACGAGGTGTTGACGGTGACCGGGATCGGCTGTTCGGGCAAGCTGAACAGCTACCTCGAGACGTACGGCTTCCACACGATCCACGGCCGGTCGCTGCCCGTGGCCCGCGCCGCCAAACTCGCCAACCCCGGCCTCGAGGTGATCGCCGCCGGCGGTGACGGCGACGGCTACGGCATCGGCGGCAACCACTTCATCCACACGGCCCGGGAGAACCACGATATGACCTACATCGTGTTCAACAACGAGGTCTTCGGGCTGACGAAAGGCCAGACCTCGCCGACGAGCCCGAAAGGTCACAAATCGAAGACCCAGCCGACCGGGAGCGCGAAGTCGCCGCTTCGCCCCCTCTCGCTGGCGCTGACCTCCGGCGCGAGCTACATCGCCCGCACCGCCGCGGTCAATCCGAACCAGGCAAAGGAGATCATCAAGGAGGCGATCGAACACGACGGCTTCGCCCACGTCGACTTCCTCACCCAGTGTCCGACCTGGAACAAGGACGCCCGGCAGTACGTCCCGTACGTCGACATCCAGGAGTCGGATGATTACGAGTTCGACCGGACCGACCGGCAGGAGGCCGCCGAGATGATGTACGAGACCGAAAGCGCCCTCTACGAGGGGACGGTGCTGACCGGCCGGTACTACGTCGACGACCGTCCGACATACGCCGAGGAGAAAATCGCCACCGGCGAGATGACCGACACCCCGATCGTCGAACAGTACTTCGACGACGACCGCGAGTGGGAGCGCAGCTACGACCTGCTCGACCGGCACAAGTAACGCCCACGAGCGATTTTTCCGCCCCGGACGGGTAGCCGGTTCTCGGCGACCTCACGAAGATCAGACCGGTTCGCAGGGGTCAGACGACCTCACGACGATCAGACCGGTTCGCGGAGCGCCCAGACGTCCTCGGTCGGCTCCAGCCGGTGGGGTTCCCGACCCCGTTCGGTGAGGATGCCGGCGTGGTAGAGCATCGCCTTCAGCTGGAAGACCGTCGGCGCGTGGTAGACCTCCCCGTCTTCGAGCGGCACCCGGCGCAGCTCCCCCTCGGGGGTGAGCACGCGCCGGCGGACTCCCTCCTCGCCCCGGAGGAACAGCTCGACGGCGAACGCGGGGTGGAGTTCGTGGAGGTACTCGAGGAGGGTCACGAGCGTCGGCTCGGCGACGCCGTCCTCGAAGAGCGCCTGGAGCTCGGTCACGAGCAGCTCCGTCGCCGGATACGCGAAGACGACCCGACGGGCGAGTTGTCCCCACGCCGGCGCGAGGTCGACGAACCGCTTTCTCGAGCCACGCCAGCCGTCGAACTCGGCGAGCGCCCGCTCGGGGCTCCCGTGGCGGGCGACCCCGAACCGGACGACCTCGCGACCCAGTTCGGTCAGCCGCGGTCCGCGGGCGTCGACGGCCGACCGACCGCTCTCGATCAGCCCCAGAAACGCCGCGCCACGCCGGGCGTCGTCGGTCGCGCCGACGACCCACCGCTCTACGAGCTCCGCCGTCGGCCCGTCGCCGGCCACCGCCAGCGGATACGCGAGGTAGTTTTTCGGGTGGTTGAGGCCGAACGACTGCTCGGCGACGCCGCCCACACTCGCCCGGAACCGCACCGCGGTGGCCTCGTCGCTCGTCCGGTTGCCGACGATCCGGGGCCGTTCGACGGGCTCGACCGCTCCGTCGGCGCTCACCGCGAGGATTCCGACGTTCAGCTCCCGGGCGAGCGTCCGGTCGGTCGCCGACACCGCCCCGGCCGGCGCCGCGAGGTACGCCGCGTTGGCCCCGTGGAGCCGGTCGTACGCCTGGACGATCCCGCCGGTCGTGTCGACGCCACTCCCGGCGTGGCCTTTCGCCTCGACGGCGATCAGCGGCGGCTCCTCGCCGAACCGCTCGACAGCGAGTAACTCGGGTTCGAGCGCCCGGACGCCGACCAGATCCGGGTAGCCGGCCCCGACCTGAACGCGGTTGAACGGCGCCAGCCGCTCGTGGATCGCCGGCTCGATCGGTTCGCCGGGGAGCCACTCCTCCGTGGCGAACTGGACGTCCGCGACGGCGTACGATCGGGACTCGTCGCCGTCGGGGAACAGCCGGCCTTTCGCGCCGGCGAGGACGTGTGGCTCCGTGAGTCGATCCGTAGCGGCGCCCATACCCGCCGGTCGTGGAGGGGGCAAAAGAGCGTTTCCCCGGGATCGCCGACGGCGTCGAGCCGGACGACCGACCGTCTTGGGTGGTTTACCGGCCGGATTCTTCGGGAACCGGCCCCGTCGTGCCAAGGTTTATTATCGAGCCCGTGGTACTCGCTGGTGAATGGGACCTGTTAACATGCGTCTCGTCGAACAGGCCAGGTCGATATTCACGGAGCTCGGATACACCGTCGAGGGCACAGGCCCCGAGTTCCGGGCCGAACGCGCGTGGAAGGTCGTCCACGTCAACCCGGTGTCGGACGTCCGGGAGCTCCCGACGGACGCGGGTGACTTCCGGTGTTTCGTCGCCGAGCCGGGGGACGCCGACGAGCTAGAGCGGCGACTCGGGAGCCTCGATCCGGCCTACGAGTGGGCGATCATCGTCGTCGACGGCGAGGAGTATCAGGTCGAGCGGGTCCCGCCCGGACCGCGAGTTTCCTCGTGAGGATCACCGGCCGGCTGATACTGTTGGCTGTAACTGTATCGGGATTCTCGCCGCATCGGGGTGGCGAGAATCCCGAAAGAGTTACAGCCGAGAATATGAGGGTCGTCGGATCGGGCCCGGCCGTCGCCTCCTGGCTGAGTCGGACAACCCCCGGATACGTTTAAGTTACCGTACGGGGTAGTGACAGGTGCGATGGTCTTTAAGAAAATCACGTTGATCGGCACCAGCACGGAGAGCTTCGAGGACGCGACCGAGGACGCGATCGACCGCGCGGAGGACACCCTCGAGAACGTCCACTGGGTGGAGGTCGACGAACTCGGCGTCGAAGTCGCGACCGCCGAGAGCCGGGAGTACCAGGCCGAGGTCACCGTCGCCTTCGAACTCGACGACTAGGTCCGGAACGACTCGCCACAGCCACACTCGCTTACCACGTTGGGATTCTCGACGTGGAACCCTTCGCCCTGTAGTCCCGTCTCGTAGTCGAGGACGCTGCCCTCGATATACTTCAGGCTCGCCGGATCGACGAACACCCGCAGCCCGTGGTGGTCGTACACCGTGTCGTCCTCCTCGGGTGCCGTATCGAAGCGCATCCCGTAGGAGAGGCCGGCACATCCCCCCTGCTGGACGAACAGCCGGAGTCCCGCCTCGCCGTCGTCGAGCCCCTCCTCCGCGAGCAGGGCCAGCGCCCGGGAGGCCGCCTCCTCGCTCACCTCGATCCTGGGTCGGGTCTCCCCGGTGCCAGCGCTTTCGGTACTCATACTCCCCCCTTGTCCGGGGAGCGTGTTAACCCTGACGCCCCGTCAGCTCCCCTCGCCTTCGAGCTCCTCGACGAGCTCGTCGGCGTCGACGTCGGCGTCCTCGAGGGCGTCCTCGAGCTCGCCGCCCATCCCGCCCATCATGCCGCCCATCCCGCCCATCATGCCGCCGCCCTCGATGACGTCCTGGACGATGACTCGGTCGACGCCGACTTTCTCGATGACGTCCTGGGCGATCTGCTGTTTCGAGAACATCCACTGCTGGTTCATCGTCAGCTGGGGGGTCGAGTCGACGTAGAGGGTCTCTTTCTCGACGACCTCGGTTTCGAACTCGGGTTCGTCGTCGGCGTCTCCCTCGTCGTCGGTACTCTCGTCGGCGTCTCCCTCGTCGTTGGGCTCGACGAGCACCTCCTCTTCGACCTCGTCGACCTCGATCCGGAGCTCGGGCTCGACGTCGAGGAACATCTCGAAGAGGCCGGCCGCCTGCTTCTCGCGGTCGTCGACGACGTCGAGTACCTCGTACTCGTACTCGACGTCCTCGCCCGCCAGCGGGTGGTTGAAGTCGACGCGCGCCCGGCCGCCGATCACCGTCTGGATGTAGCCGTGGCGGCCGTCGACGTGGACGTTCGCGCCGGGGTACTGGTCGTCCTCGTCGATCTTCTCGATGCTTATCGTCTCGACGTCGTCGGGGTCGTACTCCCCGAACGCCTCCGCGGCTGGCACCGTCACCGTCCCCGTCTCGCCGACGTCGCCGCCGAGGACCGCGTCCTCGACCGCCCCGAAGATGTGGCCCTCACCGAGGACGATCGTCCGCGGTTTGAACTCCCGGTCCCCGTCGTCGACGCCCTCCTCGGCGGCGACGTCGGCGTCGGTCGTGTCGACCAGCTGGCCGTCCTCGACGGTGCGTGCGGTGTAAGCGATCTCGACGAAATCACCCGTCGACAGCCCTCCCTCGTCGTCCGCTCTCCCATCGTCGTCCGTCGCTTCGCCGTCGACGTCGTCCGTCTCCGCCCGTTCCTCGTCGCCGGCTGCGGCGTCGGCTCCCTCGTCGTCGGCTGTGGCGTCGTCGACCTCGTCTGCAGTCTCGGCCTCGTGTTCCTCGCTCATACGTTGATGGTCCCGCCGTCTACATTTAAGGACCGCGCTTTTCAGCCGTCGACTCGACACGTCGGCGGATTCGGTCCTCGAAGTCACTCGACGAGCCGGCCGCTCCGGTCGGACGGATATTTATCCGTCCTCGCCTTCGGTGGCCCCATGTACGAGGTCGAACTGAAGCTGCCGGCGGCGC
>Ga0207421_10006334_pt1 | contig 12918 bp, 7 predicted proteins | sample SodLakKL_010_SED_4_FD_187542 | JGI IMG/M metagenome (GOLD analysis project Ga0207421, IMG submission 187542) | Alkaline sediment microbial communities from Lake Tanatar, Kulunda Steppe, Russia - 8KL_010_SED (SPAdes) (version 2) | ecosystem: Environmental > Aquatic > Non-marine Saline and...
ATGCAAAGTTATATCAGCAGATCGAAAAATAGTTAAGTGCCTCTCTTTTTATAGAAAGGTGATTTATTGTCAACAAAAATCGTTACATCCGGTAAAGTTTCTCCTCCTGCCCTGGTTTTGATGCTGGCAGTTGTTTTTCTAGTCCTGCTTGATGCAGGTTTTGATAACAATGCAGTACATGGGGTACTTATTATGCTGGTGACAGCAACCATGTTCTTTGCTTTTAGGAATTTGTTACTCCTGGATCTTTCTTTTAAACAACCTCTTATATGGTACATTCTTTTTTTAACCTGGGCCGGGATTAGTATCTTTTGGTCGATAAATCCACATCGCACCCTGGTCGAATTTTTGCAGTTGGCTTCATACGGGCTGGCTTTTTTGCTGGCTGCTGCTCTGAACAGGGATAATATAATAAGAGTGGGGCGGATTGTCCTCATAACCGGTTTTGGGGTGGCTTTATTTGGACTCAGTCAGTATTTGCTTCTCGATTCCTCCCGCATTGAAAGCACTCTAACTAATTCTAATATGTTCGGGATTTTTATGACCATGCTTTTTCTATTTGGCTGGGCTTATTACATTCGCCAGCCAAACCGCTATCTTGCAGTTGTGTGTATCACATTATTAGTGGCCCTGGCGCTGAGTGGTTCGAGGGGTTCTATCATCTGCTTGGCTTTAGCCCTACCCTTGATATTTCTTGGAATTCAACACAATAACTTGAAGCCGGCAGTGATTAGAACTCTTCTTTGCCTGGCTGCTGCCTTTTTGTTAACGTTGTTGGTTATTTATAGCGCCCCATATTTGCAGGGCCTGTTCGAAGAGGATACTGCTTTAGCACGTCTTCTGGCCAGTAAATCAACTACTATTTCACGCTCCGGCATGATACGGTTTGCTTTTTGGGAAACTGGGATTAAGGTTGCGTTAAATGAACCGATTATAGGAACCGGGCTGGGTACTTTTTCGCTCGCTTATTTTATCGATTACATGGAAGAACTTTATTATTCACGCTTCGCCCATAATCATTACATTCAAACAATGACCGAGCTGGGATTAATTGGCTTAGCTTTGCTTGGTGGTTTTGTTGTTACGATAGTCCGCTTAGCCTGGCTTAAGCTAAAAGAAAAAGAATATCCGTTATTTGTGCCGGGAATAATTGCCGCCTTATTTGCTTTTTTAATCCACATCGGGGCAGATTTCAGCTGGAATTTCCCCGGCGTTAGCATAGTCTTTTTTATTATGGCTGGTGCCCTGGTCAGCGTTACAAGTAAGCGAAATGTTTCCATAAAGCAAGCAACCAGCACCACCTTGATTATAGTTTCCCTGCTAATACTGCTCTTGACTGCATGGCAGCTCACTGCTAACTTAACATATCGGCAGGGCCTGACCTATGAATACCGGGGCGACTATGCATCGGCTGCCAGTATTTATGACCGGGCTAATAGTTTTTATCCTATTAATTCCATGGCTTTTTCTTTTGCCAGCAGAAATTATTACCGTTTGGCTTTGCAGCAAGAAGAACCAGTGATAATGGGCAAGGCTATAAAAAGAGCCGAGAGAGCTGTTGAATTAAGTCCGGTTGATGCTAACCTGCACAACCAGTTAGGATGGTTATACTGGCGAACAGGCCAACTCGACAAAGCTGAGCATCATTTAGAAACCGCAGCGGAATATGCTTTATACCGGCTTGGTTTAATAATTGATCTCAGCCGATTCTATATCCAGCAGGAGAGGTTTGCAGAAGCTGAGAAAGTTATTAACCAGGGCCTGGAAATAAAAGAGCGGGCAAGAGACAGGCAGCGTTCGGACGAAGACAGGGTGAAAGTGGACGAACAGATCCAAACTTTGTATGAGCTGTCAGAAAAGATAAAACAGGATTAAGCCGAACTCAACCGCTCATCCTGCAGAATGTCTACCCTGCTGCTGAAGATCCACTGCTCGGGGCAACCTTTGAAGTGCTCGCCAGGCTTATCCACAGGCAGGAAACGGTACCAGAATCAGCCCCCGCATAACGACCCTTCCACAGGAAAAAGCTAAGCGGGCCTGACCAATAAGCATAAAGATTACTTATGAAGAATTTGTCCAGGGGTGTTTTAGTATGCATATTGCTTTTCTGGTTACAAGTCCTTATCAGGTTTATCATTATAAATGGATTGCTCAACATTTCAATGAAGTAACTGTGCTGGTCGAGTTACGAGAACATGATTTTATGGTTAGCGAAGAGTTTTTGCTTGAACATTTTCCTGGGAGACTTGTGGAATGGGTCCCTAATAATTGTTTGCATATGCTAGATGGCAGGTTTGATGCCATTGTATGCCAAACGCCAATATTACCGCTGCATTTTTTAGAGCGGACCTATGTGATCGCCCAGCAATATAGTCTGGCCAAAGAAGCCTATCAATATGGATTATGGCGCTCCCAGGCTAACTTAAATCTTATGTACGGACCTTATTCTGTTGATAAAGTTTCTCCTTTTGCACATGCCATTGCAGCGGGGAACCCCCTGCTGGATCCGCTTTTTGTCGATGATGATCAAAAAACTAACAGTTCAGGTCCGAGGGGAAGTAAACCGACTATCCTTTATATGCCTACCTATGGTAAGTTGTCGACCCTACCCACAGTGTTACCTGAAATAGAGAAGCTGGATTATAATTATATTTTGAAGCTGCATCATGCTGAAGATAGAAACGCAGCATCTAATCTGCCCGCTAACTGCACTTTAGCATACTCCGATGAAAATCCGGTTGCTTTGCTACAAAGGGCTGATTATGTACTGGCCGATTTCTTTTCGGGTTCCGCTTATGATGCTTTGTATGCTCATAAACCGGTTATCCTGGTCAAGACTGAAATGGGCTTCTTTAACAGCAAAGATGGGGCAAGGGTTGCTGATACTGAAGGTAATAATCCTCTCGTAGAGGATGTTGCGGCTGTCTGGAATCCCAAAAATTCCTTTGCAGGAACAGTAAACGAAGCCCGCCTTAAATCGAAAGATGAGGCAGCATATCGCCGTTTTATAACAACTTACTTTGTTAACCCGGGAAATGCCGGCAAAGCTTGTGCCGATCAAATTATTGAATTGATAAACAATGGGGAGCCCTACCGGTTTTCCCGACTGCAGGTTCGGAATGCCATGCGCAGTTATGTGCTTGAAAATCGGGCTTTGCGTAAACAAAAGAAAAGTGCAAACCACACTTTACCTCGAAAAGGGAAAGAGTTTATGGCCCGGCTGCGCGAAAAAGCATTCAAAATAAAGTGGCTAAAGATTATCTATAAAACCTTAAAGCTTGAATTAATAAGGTTTTATAATTCACGTTTGACCCGCTCTGTTATAAGGGTTCTGTCCCACAAGGTTTCCTACATAAACCGGCCTATCATCAATAACTCCAAAGCGCTACCGGAAAAATCTCCTCAATATGGCTATTTGCCTTGGAAACGGCGTCAAAATATCCTGGCTCTGCTTCAGTCCTATCTCGAAAATTCTAAATTGCATTTTGCAGTTCATCACTTTAGTGAAACAGGCTTTATCTGTGCAGTTTTAAATAATGAAAAGCGTACGCTTTTTAAAATACTAAAGAAAATAGGCCAGAAAGATGCTGACTTAGAAGTGTACATTGGAAAAGGTAAAAAAACAATTACTGCTAAATGCAAAGCTCATTCTATGGACTATGTTGATCTTTATGCTGCGGAATGGATAAAAGTGGGGGTGCCTGTCTCCTGGGATAAAACGCAAGTCGGGTTTATTGACGTAATTTTTGTAAGCCCCGATCAAACCCGGGTTCTTGCTTTAAGCTATTATGCGAGCAAGGTAGACTGGACCGAAGAGTTTATGGGAGTTGAGGAAGCGAAGCAAAGTCCAAAAATTACAGTTCAAAATAAGCTTAACGAAGCGGATAGAATCGATGTGGTTTATACCTGGGTAGATTCTTATGATCCTCAATGGAAGCGCCTGCGTTATAGTTATTCAAAAGATGCTAAAACCGAAATGGAGAGTTCGTTAAATATAGAAAGGTATCTGGATAGAGAGGAGTTAAAGTATTCCCTTCGTTCACTGTGGATGTATGCTCCTTTTATTGGCCATATTTATATCGTTACAGCAGATCAAGTTCCTTCATGGTTAAACACCGGTTCAGATAAGATCAGCTTAATTTCGCACAGGGATATATTTCCTGATCCGGAAATGCTGCCTACATTTAACTCGCATGCTATAGAATCTTGCTTGCATAGAATAAAAGGGCTCTCAGAACACTTTATTTATTTTAATGATGATATATTTTTAAATTCAGAAGTTACCGAAGATGATTTCTTTACCAGGGGCGGGTTAATGAAGGTTAAATTATCACCGACCCAATTTATAATGGAAGGACGGCCTGGCCAGCAGGATATACCCACCCACTGGGCTGCTTATAACGCAGTCCATATTATTAATCGCGATTTTGGAATCAGTTTCGATCGAAAACAAAAGCATGTGCCATTTCCCCTTAAAAAAAGCCTGCTCCAAGAAATTGAAAATAAATATGCCCAGGAATTATGGCAAACCAGGGTTTCCAGGTTTAGATCGCCTTATGATTTGGCATTGCCCAGCATGTTTGCCCCTTTTTATAGTATAGCGACCCACCGAGGGGTAGAATGGCCGAACTTTCCTAAAGAGTACATCTATGCTGATACCGGCCGGGCTGACTTTTATAAAATACTAAAAAATATTAATAAAAATAAGCCCAAATATTTCTGTTTAAATTCCACTAAACATCGGGAGATACCACTAAGTAAGCAGGCAAGAATAATGCAAGAGTTTCTCGAGGAGCGTTACCCGCTAGCTTCTCCCTTTGAGAAATAAGCAAGGTATAGGTTAAAAACATTAAGATTTGTCGCAGGCACTCAAATAAAAATATAGCAAACATTTGCAGATATTTGTCAAAAATGTTTGACTAAACTAAATGCATATGTCATACTATTATTAATAGAGAGTCGAAAAGGCAAAGCTACCGAAAGGTTGTGACGCAAAGCTAAAGGGGCTAAAGCTTATTGAGGCCAGAGCCAGCCAGCTGCCTGTATACAGTTTAGCCCAAAATCCCCCGGTAATAAGCAGGAGGGATTTTATGTTTTTATCCGTTCTTTATTTTTAAGAGGTGAGATTGATGGGTTTGAAGTCAGCTATTAATAACCCTTCGGAATTGGAAGAGGCCGTTCAAAACTACAAATCAAGCAGCGGTGAACAGGATAAAGAGAAAGTAATTAAAATCGGCCGGGAACTGGTTAAATATTATGCCGGTGTTTACAGTCCGGGAGTTGTAGATAAAAACCTGAGAAATGCTGCTTCTGAAGGCTATATGTATGCTTTAAATAATTATGACCATTCCCGGGGGGTTCTTTTCTCAACCTATGCAACGCACTGTATAATCAGCGAAATTCGCCATGAACTGAGAAGCAGGAAGATGTTCAATACTCCGGAATGGCTGCAGCGTATCCAGGATGAAGTGGTAAGAGCTACAGAAGAATTGGCCAAGGATAATAATCCCCTGCCTACCCTGCAGGATATTGCTGAAAAGGTTAATATTTCCGAAGAAGGCGTGGTTGAAGCGATGCAGGCCGGCAGTGTTTCCCTTCAGGACATTGACTTATCCACCTTGAAAAGTCTGCGGCGTGAAACTTTTAAAATGCCCATTGAAGATGTCATTACTTTACGCAAATCCTTAGATAGACTTTCTGATCTGCAAAAAAAAGTTCTTTCTTTGATATCAATGAACCTGAGTGAATTGAACCTGGCCATCGAAGAAGAAGAGCTCGAATTATCCAAAACCCAGGCCGGTTATATCAGGATGGTAGAAAATTGCGATCATATTGCAGATTGTGGGGATAGAGCATTTTCTTACAAGATTGATTTTCCGGAACAATTTGAGCAGGATGATGTTCTGCGTTATTTTGAAGTGCTATCCGACGAATTTGGGTTGCAGCTGCTAGATCTTTTATTTAAAAGCAATCTGAAACCAGTCGATAATCATTATTTGAGTATGCCGGTAGAAATCAACCTGCAGGGTCGTTACAGAGGATTGCTGCAGTTTTTGAATCAACTCCGTTATGAAGAAAAAGCAGTAATAGTTGATCTGGTTAAAACCAGCCGAAATGAGAAAATACCGGCCCGGACCAACATATCGATAAAGGCTCGCATCTTTTTCCGCAATGAAAGCTAGCCCTGGAATAAGTATTTGCTCAGCAGGTTTAAAGCAAGTTGAAAGGAGTTTGTTGAAAGATGAGTATGCATGTAAACGGTACATGGCCAAACCAGGCTCATATGAAAAATATTTATACTGAACAAATTCCCAATCGGCCCGATCCTCCCCCTGCAGGGCGCGAAGATCCTGTGCAGCAGCAAAGCGAGCGCGATATCGTAAATATATCACATGAGGCGCGGAAACTGCAAAGCAGGGATCAGGCCATGCAAGCAAATCAAAGTTCAATTAATCAGGAAAGAGATATTTACAGACCCGGTCAGGAACAAACTGAATTAAGAGCTGAAAATAGTCTCAAAGCCCCACGTGAGACAGGTAATAATACAAAAACAGATCAGGTCTTCATTGATGACAGGGAAGATGATTTAGAAAGTGCAGATAAACAGAACAGGATAGAAAAAGAGCAGTTATTAAGGGCCGGTCAGGAGCGAAATACCGCTCAGGAACCTCTCGCTAACCCTGAAAACGAAAGCAACAGGTTAGAGGATTCGAACCAAAGAGTTCAGAATCCCGCCACAGCAGCAGACAACATGAGCAAAATCGACAGCGCCAGTACGGTTCAGGCCTACGCGACTGCTGCTAATATGACTCAGGCTAACCTGATAGTAAATTACAAGCTCTAGCTGTGCTTTTTTGAAGACAGAATGCGAATACTTCATTAAAATTTATATTTTTTTCAAGTGTGGTTTACTTAAACCAAGTATTGAACTGGAGGGCAAAATTATCGAAAGATAGTGGCGCAAAGCTAAAGGGGCTAAAGCACTAATAATGCTACAGCCAGCCAGCTGCCGGTTCTGGGTAATGTTTAGTTACTGCCCGTCAGGCTAGCTGGTGGGTATTCTTAATTTTAGAGAGCTGGGGAGTGAACTTTTCTGAATCCTAAAAATGGTAAAGACCGATTCTACATTGAAAACTTACCGGAAACCTTAGGATATCTCAGGGTCATGTCTGACCGGGAAGTAAATGCGGCGGATATAGATAATCTTACCCTGGCCGATGTTATTGATGTTGAAGCAGTGCAGGCCATGATGGATGATTTTTTTAGTTTTGTCGGAATCGGAATGACCATTATTGATATGAAAGGTAATATTCTTGTCCGTACCGGGTGGCAGGAGATCTGCACCAGCTTTCATCGCGTTCATCCGGAATCAGCAAAACACTGTGTTGAAAGTGATACCAAGCTTGTTAAAGATATTGCCGAAGGAGAATTCAGGCTATACAGATGCAAGAACAATATGTGGGATATAGCAACTCCTATCATTATTAACGGTAAAAGACTTGGCAATTTATTTTTGGGACAATTCTTTTTTGCAGATGAAACAGTTGATTATGAGCAATATAGAACCCAGGCCAGAAAATATGGGTTTGAGGAAAAGGAATATTTAAAAGCTTTGGAAAAAGTTCCCCGCTGGGACAGGACTACCGTGTACAAAGTGATGAGTTTTTATGTCAAACTGATCCATATGTTGTCAAGTCAAAGCTGCAGCAATATTGAGCTGGTCCGTTTGCTATCGGATTTAGATGCTATCAATGCCAAGCAAAAAAAAGCGGAAAAGGATCTGTCCAGAGAAGCGCAGCTGCGAACAGTCCTCCTGGACAATATTCCCAGCTGTGTCGCTTATATTCTAAAAAAAGATACGCGGGAAATTATTGCCGCTAATAAAACCGGTCGTGCTATTGGTGGCCTGCCCGGTCAGACATGTTACCGGGTAAGCGGTAAACGTGATGATCCCTGCCCGTTTTGCCTGGCCCAGAAAATGTGGGAAACGGGCCAGATTCAACGTACCGAAGTTTATTACCTGGATAAATGGTTCGAAGGGATTTGGGCCCCGTATTCGGAGGATTTATATGTGCATTACATTTTTGATATCACTGAACGCAAGAAAACTGAATATGACTTGCAATATCGTCTGCAATTCGAAAAAATGATTGCAAACCTTTCTTCTCATTTGGTCAGTCTGCCGGCAGAAAGATTATCGGAAGGTATAAATCATGTCCTTAAACTGGCTGGTCAATTTTTCGAAGTCGACCGTTGTTACATCTTTCAGTTTTCTGAGAATGGGTTAAGCCGGAGTATGACCCACGAATGGTGTACAAAAGATGTTGAGACACTGATTTCAAAACTGCAGGATCAACCGTTGAATTGTCTTCCCCGGTGGGCAGAAATAATTAAATCAAAAAAAATGGTGTGCATTACCGATCTGCAAAGCTTACTGCCGGAATTCGAGAAAGAATGGCAAATATTTACCTCTCAAAACTTACGATCTGTTATTTCTGTACCCTTAATCAAGGAAGGCAAAGTATTTGGAGCATTAGGTTTTGATACAATCCGGGAGAAGAAAGAATGGACCGAAGGGCATGAGACTATTCTTTCAGTGATTGCAGAAATAATCTCTAACGCTCTGTCGAGGTATTCTGACCATCAAAAGATCTACTACATGACTTACCATGACCAATTAACAGGACTCTATAATCGGAGATTTCTCGAAGAAGAAATGAAGAGGCTGAATACCGGCAGACAATTGCCTGTTTCCCTGATCATGACCGACTTAAACGGCCTTAAACTTATTAACGATGCCTATGGCCACAATATCGGTGATCAGCATTTAAAGTACGCTGCAAAAATATTGAAAATTGCCTGCCGTGAAGAAGATATCATTGCCCGCTGGGGCGGTGATGAGTTTGTAATTATTTTACCCCAAACATCTAAGAAAGAAGCAAAAGCCATTGCTCAAAGAGTGATCAATACTGCGAGTGAATTTTTTGTAAAAGAAATTCCGATTTCCATGTCCCTGGGTATAGCGGTCAACGAAAGTGGACAAATGGAATTGAGTGAGATTTTAATCGATGCAGAAGACGATATGTACTGGCAAAAGTCAAGTAAACCCCGTAGTATTAGGAGTACTGTCCTCGAAAATCTCTTAAAAACTCTGGAAGCGAAAAGTTATGAGACAGAAGTGCATACCCGCAGAATGCAAAAGGCTGCCCAATTAATCGGTGTTCAAATCTCACTTTCTGACGCTGAACTGAACAGGCTGAACTTACTGATTACCCTGCATGATATCGGCAAGATAAACATTCCTGAAGAAGTATTAAATAAAAGTGAGGATTTAACAGAAAAAGAGTGGGCTATGATCAAAAAACATTCGGAAACTGGCTTTAGAATTGCCCAGGCTACAGAAGATTTTGCATGTGTGGCCGAAGAGATCCTTGCTCACCATGAAAGATGGGACGGATCTGGTTATCCGCGGGGATTAAGCAATGGGCAGATACCTTTACTGGCTCGCATCATCAATATTGCTGATGCATATGAGGTGATGAGTAACAGGCGACCTTATAAGAAGGCGCTAGCGAAAAATGAAATAGCTGCTGAATTTAAAAGATGTGCAGGTAAGCAGTTTGACCCGGATCTGATCGAGATCTTTCTGGAGATTTTAGAACGTCAGTCATTGAATGAATAATTAAGAATAATTATTACCAGTGGCAAGGAAGCAGGTCATCCGGCAATGGCAAATCAATGCAGACTTAGACAAGCGCTTGCAGATATCCTTGCCAGAAGGGCAACAAAGACTTGCTAGACGTATTGATGTGGTATACGAACAGGTTGCGAGTCTCACTGAATTAGAACTGAAGTAAATAACGGGTTTATCGAGCTAGAGTGTAATATTGATATGAATCATATTTCATCCCACTAGATAAGTTTTTTTTAATGTATAATGCTTATAACAGCTGATCAGGAAAAGGCCGGTGTAAGATACCTTTGAATTTCATTATTACAAAAGCAACCCCTGTTGATAAAGAAGCCATAGTAAACTTAAGTCTCCATTTTCAAAATGATTATCTCGACCGGGTAGTCGACCGATGGATTAAAGAAGAATCCGGAGGTCTTTACCTGGCCTGGCATGAAGGTGATCTGGTAGCTTGTTGTGCCCTTTCTTTCTTGTCTGCAACTGAAGGTTGGCTCCATGGCATGCGTGTTCATCCGGACTACCGGAGGCAGGGAATTGCCTATAAATTAAACAGTTACTTGCTTGAAGTGGCAAGAAATGAGGGCTTGAAGGTTATTCGGCTGCTCACAGCACCGGATAATTACCAGGCTTTAGGGGTGGCCGAGGGGTTGGGTTTTTCGGTTACCGGGGCTAAGCGGCAAATCATTTACCGGGCAACGCTTAACCGCACTGCATGCGCTGCTCCCGAAAACTCCATAACATTAAAGCTGTGTTCTGAATCAGACCTGTCTGATCTCAAAAGATTTATATCATCCGGGCCGGCTTCTGAAGCTTTAAATAGCTTGATATTTTGCCCCGGATTCATTTGCCGTACCCTTACTGATCAGTATCTGTTAGAGGCTATTAGAAGAGAAGAGGTTTATCTATTCTCCGGCCAGGGTTCTGGGTGGGGGATGATGGTAGTGGTTAAAGATAAACTTGAAGACCACCTGGTCTTAGGATATTTAGATGCACCGGTTGAAGACCTGCCCTCCCTGTTTTTAATGATCAATCAGTGGGCAGAGGAAGGGTATCAGTATTATAGTTTTAATTTGCTTCAAAAGCAGCACGAAGTTCTGCAGTCATACCTGGAAAATACTTTTGGCAAATATGAGACCGAGCAATTTTTAGTAATGGGAAAAAGCTTAAACTGATCTATTAAGGGTCGGTCACTTTATAAAGATTGATTTCCGGAGCCATGGCACCAGATATCAAATATGCGGCATTCAACGCATATAGAACCTGAACTTCAGCTTGTTCCACCTGCTGCTTTGTGATATCTTGAGTTTTACAACGTATAGTGCGGTTGGATAATTAATAGGAGGCATTATTTATGATGAACGCCGGTAAACAGTTTAGAGTATCCCTGGTCAAGACTGGAAAAAGGGAGGAGGGGATCAGGAAAAGTGTAGAGCTGCTCGACATCAATCCGGTCCAGGGCAAAAAAGTAATCCTCAAGCCAAATTTTAACACCGCTGACCCTTACCCGGGTTCTACTGATCCGGAAACCTTGCGGGAGCTGATTAAATATTTACAGGAACTGGGTGCAGAAAAAATCACCATCGGCGAAAGAAGCGGTCCGGTTCAAACTTCTGAAGTTATGGAGAAACTGGGAGCTTACAAAATTGCTGAAGAACTTGGAACAGAGATAATCAATTTTGACGAACTTCCCGCAGAAGAGATGGTTAAAGTTAATCCGCCGGGCAGCCACTGGAAAAACGGTTTTGAAGTGCCAAGGATGCTTCGGGATGCTGAATGTATAGTAGCTTCACCTTGCCTGAAAACTCATCAGTTTGGTGGTATATTCACTATGGCATTAAAGCTTGCTGTAGGAATTATCCCTAAAGCAGGCACAACCTATATGAAAGAGCTACACTCCTCACCTCACATGGGTAAAATGATTGCAGAAATCAATTATGCTTACAAACCATGTCTCTTTATCATGGATGGGATGGAAGCCTTTGTTAAAGAAGGCCCGATGACCGGGACAAGAAAACGCGTAGATTTGTTCATGGCCGGAACAGATCCTGTTTCTATTGATGCGGTAGGAGTTGCTATCTTAAAAGAACTCGGGTCGACCCCTGAAATCATGGATACCGCTATATTTAAACAAGAACAAATTGCCAGGGCAGTTGAACTGGGTCTTGGAGCAGCCCATCCCGGCGAGATTGAACTGATCTCAGGTGATGCTGAAAGCGAAGATTATGCCTGTAAAATTCGAAGCATCCTTGAGCAAGGTTGATTAAAATGTAAGGCGCATGACTCTGGCTCGGAAGGATATTTTACATTCCTGATATTTTCTTTTAAAATATCAAAGCTCCGATCCTGGCTACAATACCGCCTGCAAAAAAGGCCAGCGAGGTGGTTAAAAGTAGGATTGATACTGCTGTTGAAAGCTTAAATTCCCTGGCCACAGCAGCCACAATAGCTATACAGGGTACGTAGAAAAGGCCGACCACTGCGCCGGTAAAAAGCTGGAGGGTGGTTAATTCCATATCAAGTAGAGGGAGGACAGCAAGTTCTCTCCTCAGGACGCCGAGAGCCAGGGGCGCTGCAGCTGATTCCGGCAATCGGAGCCAGCCTGTGACCAGGGGACTGATCGCTCTGCCCCAGGCAGCCATTAAACCGGTTTCATAGAGCACTGAGGCCAGGGCAACTGCACCAATCATGGGCAGGGCTCCATCTGTGATGTAAAGTTTCATTCGTAACCAGAGTTTCTTGATGGCTACACTAAAGCGGGGCACTAGCAAATCCGGGATTTCTGTTAAAGTAGCCTGGCGATCACCTTTAAGATAGCGGTTTAAAAATAGTCCGGCAGCGATCATGACCAGGAAGCCAAATATGAATACAGCGAGCATTACCGTTATTGAACGGGCAGCGAGGAGAGAAATAAAAGCTCCTGTCTGTGATATGCAGGGCACGGCCAGGCAGATTAATATCGTAACAATCATTCTCTCTTTATGTGAACCGAGTGCCCTGGACCCCATGATAGCAGGAATTCCGCAGCCATAGCCGATCATTATGGGAATTATACCCGAACCGGGCAGTCCGATCCGGTTAAAAAGGCCATCCAGCAAAAGAGCCAACCTGGGAAGGTATCCGCTATCTTCAACCAGGCTGAGAACCGTATAAAAAGAAAGGACGTAAGGCAGGACCAGGGTGAAAGGCCATTCCAGTCCTTTGACCAAAAAGCCGTATTCACCGATAAA
>Ga0207421_10006336_pt1 | contig 12916 bp, 10 predicted proteins | sample SodLakKL_010_SED_4_FD_187542 | JGI IMG/M metagenome (GOLD analysis project Ga0207421, IMG submission 187542) | Alkaline sediment microbial communities from Lake Tanatar, Kulunda Steppe, Russia - 8KL_010_SED (SPAdes) (version 2) | ecosystem: Environmental > Aquatic > Non-marine Saline and...
AATTTTGCAAACGCTTCCCTGATCTCATCCCTCACCCGGGCAAACTCGTGGCGTACCTCTTCAGGGGAGCCCTCGGCCATGTAAGGGTCGTCAAAACCTAAATGAAGGCGTTTTTTGACATTGCCGCTAAAAACAGGACATGTTTCATAAGCACTGTCGCAGACAGTTATAACATAATCCCATTGCTCATTTAAATATTTTTCTACCGGTTCGGATTTATGACCACTTATATCAATTCCGGCCTCTTTCATCACTTCCGTGGCCTTCGAGCTTACTTTACCGGATGGATGAGTTCCGGCTGAACGCACTGTAAGCCTATCGTCAAATGAACTCAAAAATCCCTCTGCCATCTGGCTGCGGCATGAATTGCCTGTACATATGATCAAGATTTTCATCTTTTGCAATTTTTTAAAATATTATTTCCTGTACCGATACTCCAGAAAAATTTTTAAGTAAATTTTTAAGTTTTTGCACCCGGTGTGCATCTCACTGGCAATACCGATTGTAATGCATATAGCCATAGGGCTTTGCAGAGCGTTTTTTCAAACGGTAAAAATAATAAGATAGGCTGAAAAATCAACGATCACTATCAGGCAGCCATATATTTAAAAAGCTCATAAACCATAAGGGCGGGCCATACCAAAGCTTTAACAAACCCCCAGACCCCCATCCATAATGAAGCAGACTGAGAAATAAAAAAAACCGCAGCCCCGATAAAACCCAGTCCATAAACCGCATTTGCGGTTCCGGAATTGTGAATTCTTTTTGTCATTTTATTTTATATAGTTCAATTGCAACAACTTTATCAAAAGGTGTAATATTGACCCTGTTCAATATTTTTAACCATTACCATGCATCGGAATCCTGTGACTATCATTCCCAGTGAGGAAAGTATTGTATGTTTATCCTAACAGGATATGCATTTGCCGCAATTTCCTCAAGGCAATCAAGCCAGATACTGACGGCCTCCTCATCTACAGCCGTTTCGGCTCCTTCAAGCATCAGCTGCTGAGCCCTTTTCATAAGATCAGCCCCCTCCTGTACCCTTCCTGATTTAATCAACCCTTCAGCTCTTTTTATCATATCCTGCACATCTTCAGTCTCACCAACACCTCCCATCTTTTTATGGTATTTGTCATAAATCAGCTCATCCACCGAAACCAGATTTCCCTGATCATCCTCTTTCTGAAGAAAGAAATAATTATTATAAGGGGTGTACCTCCTTTCGGTTTCATCAAATTTTTCCTGACTTATATGACCCAGGGTCATCAATCCCCTGATCTCGCTTAAAACCCGGTTAACAGCCTTGCTGCGACCAGACCTGTAGTGAATATAGACACCATCCGACTCGGGCATTCGGGCATAATACCGGAAAAAAGTTCTCTTACCCTGTTCGCCAACATCATCTTCCCTGTTAGGAGAACCATTCTCCTTTACATAAAAGGCCTTAACCTCATCATATGAGTCATTAATTAAAAAAGCCATCTCGCTGACCGGACTGAAAGGAACTGCACCGGGGTAGACCGATGGTTTTCGCTGAGCATAACTTCCCGCTGCTAAAAAAGCCAGCAAAACCACTAAAATTAAACATTTGACCTTCATAAGTGCAAACAAATTTAATTAGTATTGATGTTAGTTATTTTATAATTTTTTGACCACATGGCCCCTTGTTTGTTCATCTTATTTTATTTGCCGAAGGCTGATTGAGGTACATCACCATAAATCTGATTAGATACCATAAGATTAGTTAAACTACTGAAAGGCAAATTACAAAAAAACAACACCAGATTCAAGATTATTGAAAAATAATTTAAAGGTGTATAATGTATGGCTGAGAAAACTAAGCAGTAAAAAACATTTGATGTTATTTTGGCTGCCGAAGGTAGGTGGGGATCAGGCTTTAAGTTTTTTCACATTTTCCGCCCTGAAACCCAGAATAAAAAGGGTTATGGCTATAACAATGCAAAATGCAGCCGCAATATCATATTCACCTGTAAACCGGTGTGAAAGACTGAAAATGAAAGGGCCCAGGGCACTTGAGACAACAAGCCAGCCCATGGCGTACCCCGATATGGCCCCCAGATGTTTCAAGCCGAAAAAACGGGGCCATGTAATTACCGACAAAACCCCGAACATGCCCTGCATAATTCCGTTACCACCAATCAAAACCCATCTGAAATACCCGGAGTGTTCCAGGAAAATTATTGCAGTCATACTTATCATCATTCCAAATAGCTGAAGTAACAAAAAGTACTTAAGCTTAAAGTAATCACTCAGCCAGTTACCGCCAAAATTGAAGCTAACAGCAACGATCGAAGCAGGGAAAAAAACTGTTATGGCAGACCTGTGATCGTAACCGCTGACCTCGAAAATAGAGACGACATGAAATGTAAACGCCGTGATATAAAGCGCCTGTAATGCCAGTGTAAGGTTGAATATCCAAAACGTATAGGTTGCCCTGGCTTCCCTTAGTGTATAATCCCTGTAAGTTCCTGCCTTTTCCTGTTTAGTACTGTCTTCTTTTGATTTTCTTCCGTCAGGGACAAGCCCGTAGATCATCGGGTTATCCCTGAAAAAAACAAAAGCAAAAACTACAAAGGCTATCCCGGCTATAATACCAAGTATAAGCCAGGTGGTCTGCCATGAGAAACTTGAAATCATAGCATTAAGGACCCTGGGTGAATATGAAAAGCCAAATGAAATGCTCACCCCCAGGATTGCATTTGCAAACCCCCTTCTTTTTTCAAACCATTTCATCACCATATTGCGGGAGACCATTGTCAGAACACCCTGGCCCAGAAAACGGAGCATAAAAAAACCAGCGGTAAGAAGAACAAACAAAAGGGCAGCCGGCTCAACAAAGCCAATTACAGATATGACAAATGATGATACCCGTTCAATACCTGAAAGGTAAATAAGAGTAACCCCCATGAGAAAACCTGAAACAATGGCAACCGGTCTTACTCCATAGCGATCGTATAACCTCCCAGCATAGGAAATACAGAAACCGCTGATGATCGTCCCTGCCATATATGCCAAACTCAGGCTTACCCTTCCGATATGAAGATCATCAATAAGATGATCGGTGAAAGCTGAAACACCGATGGTCTGACCGGGCACGCTCATCAGTACTCCCACAATACCTGCAAAAATTATCACCCAGCCGTAGTAAAAAGGCCACTTTACCGGCGAAAAAGGAAAATCCTTAAGCCGCTTGTAAATTTTGTTATTCTTATCCTTCATACACAATCCAAAATATTCACCATTCAATCAGGCTGTATAAGGCACTGATTTAAAGACACTAAACCAAGCAGCCCTGTTCTGAGAGGAAGCTACAAAGCTAATAAATCTGAACCGTTTTTTCACGGAGGTTCATCTAACACAGGAAGGTTTTGGATTATTTGACATGGATAAGCCTAAAACAGTCAATTACAGTCTTTTTGCATATGGCCGCAAGGTAATAACGGACACCATTTTTTATAAAAACAAAGGGTTTTTAAACAACATGCGTTAACTTTACGGTATAAAAAAGGAAAAGACCCGGTAAAAAAATTTAATATGGGAAAAGCAATTGTAAAACTAATCATTTCCACATATGCAATAGAGGAATATGTGGTTGAAGTACCTTGCGAAAAAGATGATGTTGAAGAGTTAATAATTGCCAATGCATGGAAAAAACTCAAGGAAGATGAAGGCGGATCACTGCCTTATGGACATCGAACAGCCGAGATAATTAAGCGCACAGACTGATCCTGCAATTTATCTTTATTAAAAAAAAGTTTAATCAACAAAAGAACTGATGGCATTCCAGTTGAGGCTACTCCAGAGATCATCGAGCATATTAACCCTTCTTTCGTTGTAGAACATTCCCCCTTCCGACCTGTAGCGCGCATCGGTCTCTTCCCACCACTCAACTGACAACAGCAGTATGGAGGAAGGGGAAGTAAAAGAGTCAAAAAAAGCCGGATTTATAGATAAAAGAGACCTTGCCCCTTCGGTTCCGGGATCGACAAGACCAGAAGCCCTTTCCGCATGGAAATCCAGTGCAACTATATGCCTGTGGGGGCCAAGTGGATGCCAGGGAGGAAGCTCAAAACCGTATGCCGGTGACCGGCGTTCAGATGCAGACATAGCATTCAACTCGGCCTGAAGCATTTCAAGCTTGCGGCCGGTATCTGAAAGAAAAAGAAAGTGTGGGACCTCCAGCTCTTCGCCAAGCTTTTCAAGGTTGTCCCAATTGCGCCCGCTGATAGCTGCATCAGCCTGATTCCAAATATCATCTATTGTCAAAAGCGCCTCAATCAGGTTTCTTTGATGCTCCTCAAACTCCGGGCGAAGCTCTGCTGCAGCCTCCAGCTGTGCTTCAAGGTTTTCATCGGCACTCTCGAGAATTTCCCTGTGACGCTTTTCTGCTTCTTCAGGGTCAAACCCCTTCATCATTTCAAACATTTTCTCAGCATCCTCCAGAGTCTTTTGGTGTCTTGCAATAATTGCCTCCTCATCAAAGACTTTTTGAATCTTTTCAAAATCACTGCGCATTTTTTCAATCTGCTCTCTGGTATACTCAGTCTCTCTTGCAGCATTAACCCCTGCCCGAAAATTCTCTAACTCACCGCGTGCCTTTTCTTTCAGTGCAAGAATCCATCTTTGCCGGCTTACCGGCTCCCAAAACGGGTGCCCCCCCGTAGTAAAGATAGTTGCAACAGTGGGTTGGGCAAGTCCAAAAGTGGGACGCACAACGGAACGAAGAAAGGGTTCAACTTCTGAACCCCATAAAGGGAAAAAGCTGTATGAAGGAAATTTTTGATCGTAACCCACCGGATGAGCTGATCGGCAATAAAGCTGCTGGCCTCCCCTCTCCTCTATCAAAGGTGGCAATATATATATCCCGCCTTTTGAATCATTCAGGACAGGTTCTCCAAGCAAACTGTAGGGATCATTTATCCTCACCCTCACCCCGGCCGTTACATCCGAAGAAACATAAGGAAACCGCATCGAAAGCCTCAGGTTTGCCACCGCCGGACCTTCTGAGTCTTCCGGTAAAGAGAGGGGCGGGAACAAATCTCCCCTTGGTGATATTGCAACCCCAACCGGGGGGTTCAGTGTGCCTGCATTTTTGAATACTTCAAGTATATCCTCCATTTTCAGTTTTAGCTCCTCATGGCCCTGAACAGGGCCTACAGAGCCTCTGTCAAGCCAGCTCAGGGGCTGCCATCCGTCGCGGGAAGCAGGTGTGCTAACAGAAAACCGCCCGGCAAGCATCAGAGCTGCTAAAACCAGAAGCAATGCCTTTAGAGGCAGAGGAAACAAAAAAAAGTTACAGCAGATGCCATTATAATTTCCTTTAATGGAAAACTTTTTTTTAAAAAAGTTTTTGTTGATTTTTTTAAGCATAAAAACTTATTTTAATTACAACCAATCCGGCATAAAAACTGTGGGTTTCGATGTAATAGAGGGCTTAATTATCATTTTTGATTTTTTATATAAAAGTACAACATTTCTCTTTTCACTGTCAAGTAGAAACAATAATTTTTTACCTGAGATTCAGCCTCATGCTACACAACCCCAACGTATTTGGCTCGAAATAAAATAATAGTGGCGATTTTTAATTCCGGTTTTATTTAAGTATTTTAGCATAAACTAAAATAAATTAATTATATCTAACGGTAATGACTTTCAATAGACCGTGTGGTCATTGCAACTACCGTTTTCATTTTTGCCTTTAACCCCTGCAATAATGTAAGACAAACCATAAATTTTCAATTATGCAAGCATCAGCATTTGCTAATAAAGACGGGTATTCAGAACAGCTCATCACAGTATCAGACCTTACCAAAAACTTTGATAATGTTAAGGCAGTAAATAAAATCTCTTTTAACGTTGGTAAAGGTGAGCTTTTTGGATTTCTTGGCCCAAACGGTGCAGGTAAAACCACCACGATCAACATGCTAACCGGTCTGGCCCGGCCTGACTCGGGATGGATTAATATCGCCGGCCTGAATTGTTCAAAAAATCCAAAAGCAGCCCAGCATCTCATTGGTGTTGTTCCCGATGAGAGCAACCTTTATCCCGAACTTACAGGCTTTGTAAATCTTTGCTTTTGTGCCTCTTTGTATGGCATTTCCAAAAAGGAGCGTATCAGCAGGGCGGAGCAACTCCTTGCTGATTTCAATCTGGAGAAAGCGGGCAACAGGAAATTTAACACCTATTCAAAAGGGATGAAGCGCAAGCTAACTATAGCAGCCGGCATCATTCACCGTCCGCCAATCCTGTTCCTTGACGAACCCACCACCGGGATTGATGTAGCAAGTGCACGCCATATAAGGGGGTTAATATCCAAACTGTTTAACGAAGGAACAACAATATTTCTTACAACACATTATATTGAAGAGGCCGAAAGGCTTTGTGAACGTATTGCCTTTATTGTTAACGGGCACATTGTAAAAAATGACACGGTAGCCAATCTTATACAGCCTATAAAAAACCGTAAGACTCTTTTGATTACTTACACAAACCTTGCCGGTAACCCGGAAGAAAAGCTAAACAAGGCTTTCCCGGAATTTGAATTCCTGCAGGAATCAAATAATCAAATAAAGGTGCATTCTGAAAAAACTATAAGCATTGGGCCTGTAATTCGATTTTTTGAAGAACAGGGAGCTGAAGTAACCGAGGCGCGCCAGTTAAATCCCTCACTTGAAGAAATTTTTGTTGAGGTTACAGGAATTGAAGCAGATGCAATGAAAAATGAAAAAAACGATGGAAAATTATGAAACAATGGATTGCTTTTAAAAATATTATGCTGAAAGATATGCGCAGTTACTACCTTAAACCGCCTAATGTAAGCTGGGGTCTGGTTTTTCCTTTAGCATGGACTGCGATGTTTTTCGTAAGAACTGGAAGCGGTCTGGAAAAAGCAATTGAAGTGCTTCCTGGTGTTGTGGCTATATCAATACTTTTCGGGACCACCTCAATGCTGGCTGTTACCATAACTTTCGAGAAGAAAAACCGTTCCTTTGAACGGCTCCTGCTGGCCCCTGTTTCGCTGGAATTGCTTATGCTCTCCAAAACAGGGGGAGCAATACTTTTCGGGGTAGTAAATTCTTTTGTTCCTGTTGTACCAGCCGCGTTTTTAACCGACCTGACTCAGGTTGAATGGCTTACAGTACTGCCTGCTGTAGCGATGATAGCGGTTGTATCCACATTTTTGGGGTTATTTATAGCTGTATCAGTGAGTGAGGTTTTTGAAGCACAAACCTTCTCTAACTTTTTCCGCTTTCCCATGATCTTCCTTTGCGGGTTATTTTTCCCGGTTGCAGATCTGCCGGTTTTTTTAGAGCCTCTGTCTTATGTGCTTCCTTTGACCTACGGGGTGGACATTCTTCATGGTTCAATTCACGGGCAACACATATTTCCAATATGGATCAATTTTTTTATTCTTGCAGGTTTTTGCATTATTCTGTTTTACTTCAGCCTAAAAAATATCCACAGAAAATGGATACTTTAAAATTGTCAAAACTTTTATACCCTGTTTAATTCTTTGAAAAAATGCAAGAGAAAAACAAACCAGATAGTACAGATTTTACTGAGCTGACTGCTTTTTTAAAAGCACTCTCCGATCCCACGCGCCTAAAAATCGTCCATTTCCTCCAGTCAGTCAAAAATCCCAAATGTGTTGGAGCAATTGCCCGCCGGCTTCATATCAGTCAGTCCGCAACCTCCCAGCACCTGCGAATCCTCAGGCAAATCAATCTGGTAAAAAGTAACCGAAGGGGATATCATATTCACTATGAAGTCAACCAGGAGCAAGTGGAAAAATTTTCAGTGCAAATTCAATATCTTTTAAAGAAATAATTATTTTTTATTCCTGCTAAACAAATCACCGCAGAATCAATACTTTGAGCCATGAACAAACCTGCTCCCCGTTTCTGGGAAATCTTTTTTGAGGTTTACGATAACCTGCCCCGTCAGGGGCCCGGAAATCGTGACAGCACCGCCAGAGCATTCGATCTTTGCGCGGGGCTGCCGGAATCACCTGACATCCTCGACCTGGGATGTGGCGCCGGAGAACAAACCCTCAGGCTAGCTGAACTTACATACGGTACCATCGTCGCAATCGATAACCATGCACCAGTTATCAAGAAGCTGCAGGAGGCTGTCAAGGAGGGTGGACTGTCACATCGTGTCATTCCGCTCGTTGGAGATATGGCTGGTCCGGGACAACCGCCCGGAAGTTTTGATCTGATTTGGTCGGAAGGTGCACTCTACAGCATCGGACTCCGAAACTCCCTTCAAATCTGTTATGGATTGCTGCGCCCCGGGGGCTACCTAGCTTTCACCGATGCAATCTGGCGTAAAGAAAACCCGCCTCCCGAAATCAGGGAGAGTTTCGACATGGATTATCCAACCATGGGTTGGCTGAATGATAATATAGCGGCGATACAGGATTGTGGTTTCCAGCTTGCAGGACACTTCACTTTGCCCGATGAAGCCTGGTGGGAAGATTTCTACATCCCCATGGAAGCCCGCATTGAGGAATTGCGTTGCAAATATGCCGGCGATGTTGAAGCCTTAGAAATACTTGACCAGCTTGCCAGGGAGCCCGAGATGCACCGGTGTTATTCAGACTTCTATTGCTATGAGTTCTTCGTGGCAAAACGCCCTATTGAACGGTAGTGAGCCGGGAAAAGGGAATTACCGGCCCTCTTTTCAGCCGGTTGCCTGATTGGAGAGAGCCGGCCCTTAACGGTCACCTACATAACAAAAACCCTGAACTCACTCGCAAGGGAAAGCATTATTCTTTTTTACCTTCCTCTTTACCTTCTTTGCTGCCGCCTTTACCTTTGCCGTCTTGTTCTTCTGCCGGAGGGAACAAATATTTCAGCTCAACAGGCAATGGAAAAGCGATAAGAGACCCCTGCTGGCTGGCAATTTCAGGAAGTGTTCTCAACAACCGTACATAAAAGGCTCCGTTTTCACTATTTAAAATTTTTGCCGCTTCCCCGATTTTGCCGGCAGCCTGCCTTTCACCTTCAGCCTGTACAATAACTGCCCGGCGTTCCCTTTCTGCGGTAGCTTGCCTGGAGATCGCTCTTTGCAAGGCTTCAGGTATAACTACATCTTTAATTTCGACTGTCGTCACCTTAATACCCCATGGATCAGTTGCCTCATCCAGAATGCCCTGGATTTTTAAGTTTAGCTTTTCTCTTTCTGATAAAAGCTCGTCCAGCTCCGCCTGTCCTGCAACACTACGCAAGGTGGTTTGGGCAAGCTGTGCGGTTGCCATGGCATATTGCTCAACATTAACAACAGCTCGGTTGGGGTCAACTACCCTGTAATAGACCACCGCGTTTACATTGGTAGTTACATTGTCTTTCGTTATCACCTCCTGGGAGGGAACATCTAAAGTGACTATACGCAGGGAGATACGCACAACCTTGTCAACAATAGGGATCACAAGGATAAATCCGGGGCCTTTAATGTCTATCAGCCGCCCTAAACGAAATACCACTAATCTTTCATATTCCCGGACAATTTTAATTGCCATTGCAACGAAAATAAATATGACAATTAAAGCCGGTATCAATACATTACCTTCAAATAATAATTCTAACATAAGATGCCTCCTTTTAATGGTTTTATCATATGATTAATATACCTAATGTACAAAAAATTATGACTTGAGAGGAAAAGACAAGCCAAATCGTATTAGTTGGAACATATTTATTTAGTGCCGGCATTCCTGTTTTCTTCATTCTCGGGAAGCTGTACCCATAAGAGCAAAGTTTCAGCTTTTACTACTTTTACTTCCTTTCCGGCTGGTATTTTTGAATCATTTATACTGCGGGCACGCCAGTACTCACCCCTTGCTTTGATTTGGCCTTCGGGATTAAGCTCATTGACAGTAACCCCTTTTACAGGTGGTGTAAAATGTTCACTTCCGCCTGTCCACCGGCGACGGCTACGAATAATCCTTTGTATTATTACCAGTACAACAATAGCAAATCCCAGGACTACTCCTCCAACAGTTACTATGAAGCCACGATACCAGTCAGGTGCCATCAACGGCTCCACAGGCAGCATTATAGCACCTATGGCCAGCGATACTACCCCGCCCACTCCAAGTACTCCAAATCCTGAAGTGAAAATTTCTGCCATAATTAAACCAAGTCCCACCAGCAACAAAATAATGCCTGTGGTATTTACATCAAACAAACCGATTCCATATATTCCCATAATTAAAAGAATCAATCCCCCCACTTCAGGAACGATAGTGCCCGGAGCATTAAACCCCATATAAAGGCCCAGAAAGCCGGCCATTAGAACCAGGAAAGCTATCTGTGGATTACTGAGCCAGTTTTGAAAATTTTCCGCGAAAGTCATTTCTTCCTGCAAAACGGGTGCTTCAGAAGTATTAAGTGTATAGATTTCGCCGAGTTTTTCAATTTCTTTGCCATCAATTTCATTCATTAGTTCATGTATATTCCCGGCCAGGTATTCTATCATTCCTTTTTCCAGAGATTCCCTGGAGCCCAGGGACAGGTTTTCAGTAACAAACCTCTCGGCAAGATCTCCCGGTCTGCCCCTTTCTTCAGCTGTATTACGCATATAAGAGGCGTAAAATGTGACGGTTTTATCGCCTGCTTCCCCGGCACCCTCCGGTGAAATGGCAACAGGCTGAGCGGCGCCTATAGTGGTACCCGGAGCCATAGCTGCAATATCGGAAGCCATTAATATAAAAGTGCCCGCAGAACCTGCAATTGCTCCCGAGGGAGCAACAAGGACGGCCACGGGCATTGGAGCATTTAAAATTTGTTCGTTAATTTTCATGGTCGCATCAACTAACCCACCGGGAGTATTTATTCTGATTATCAACAATTGCGACTCCTTATCGATTGCATTTTTAATCTGGCGCTCAATAAAATTCTTCTGGCCGGTGGTTACTACTCCTTCTACCTCAATAAGGTATACAGGCCTGATGGAACTTTCAGCCTCTGTATTATCGGGGACTGAAGATACCGGTAAGGCAGATATTATTGCGGGGACTGTCAAAAACAATAATACAGCAACCAGTTTGCATTTGTACAATTTAAATCTCTTCATCTTGATAAAAGATAATAAGCCAACATTATGATATTTATGATAAATATACCTGTTTCCTTTAAAACAAAAATATTCCCGCTTTAGGTATATAAATTTATGGATTTAATATTAAGATGCAAGATTTTTTACAGGAAGATATAAACTGGTAGAAATAAAAAAATTGACCTTTCCCCATATTTGAGATAAGTTTTCTTGGGAAGCCCCAATCCATAACCGAATTACTCCTTTTCATACTTCACATTCAATGCCCGGGACCTGTCAACCTTGAATCCGGCCACCTCACCGTTTTCATCATGGTAAAACTCTATTGACCAGCTTCCCATTGAAAACTCACCGGCACCGGTATGTGTCATCTCCCCGCGGGGAGATACTTGCCTATCCATTACAAGCTTCCCTTCTTCCATTTTGATCTCACAACTGACATCAAGGTCGCGGTTGACATACGTGCCCTTATACTTTTCCATCTTTTCCTCAAAAAACTCCTCCAGGTACAAATCAGCTATGTCGGAGGCCAGGGATCCCGGACTAAACGAGCCCAGATTGGAAAAAACAATAACTGAAAACTCCTGTTCGGGTATCCTGAGATAACTTGTCCTGAATCCCATTAACGACCCCCCGTGTCCTACCGTTCTAACACCCCTGTGATCACCGATCCGCAAGCCGAAAGCATAATCCGTTGTATCCCCGTCATTTAAAATACCCCTCCGGTGCATTATTCTGTTAAGGTTGGGTGAGTGCTCAAGACTGTTTTCATAAAGATTCCGGTCCCACTTAAGCATATCCTCTATGGTTGTGTTCAACCCGGCGGCGCCAACAATCTGATAATTGCCGCGATAACCGACAGAAAACTCCTCATCTCTTTTTTGGTAGCTAATGGCCCTGTTTTTAACTATCTCATTGCGATTGTCATGAAAATGGGTATTGTCCATCCCAAGCGGCTCAAATATATTTTCATGTGCAAACTCTCGAAGGGTCTTACCTGTTACCCTTTCAACAAGAACAGCCATCAGGGCATAACCCGAATTGCTGTACATATGCCTCTCCCCGGGAGTAAAATTGAGTTCGCTCTGGCTGGAAACAACCTCCACTATATCATCAAGTGTAATAACATTGGCAAGAGGTATCTCAGCAAAATTCAACATCTGGAACTTGTCTCTTATACCGCTTGTGTGATGGGGAAGATGGCGGACAAGGACAGGTTCCTCATACTCCGGCATCTCAGGGAAGTACTCCCTGATGTCATCATCCAGGTCTATAAGGCCCTTTTCGTACATTATGGCAATGCAGGCGGCTGTAAACTGCTTGGAGACCGAGGCAATCGAAAAAACAGTTCCGGGGGTGACCGGAACACCATGATCAAGATTGGCTTCTCCGTAACCCTGCCTGTAGATAAACTCCCCCTTGTGTATCACCCCAACGGCAGCGCCGGGCGAACCGGGCTTATCCCACTCACAGAAAAGCTCATCAACACGGTCCCAGTCAAAATCCTCCCGCAAGGGGATTTTCTTTTCATCAATCCCCATTTTATCCTCCTTTTCCTGAGGCATAAAATTTTCAAGGTAATCACCGGATGTCTTACCGGCCGGTTTGCTGAAACTTTCATGAAACGGTGCAAAGAGCAAAAGCAAAATCAAAAACGATCCAATGGTTAAATTTTCCGGGAATTTAGGTTTTTGTAACATATAAACCTTCTTTACCGCCATCAGTTTTTGGCAGTCAAAATAAGATGAACAAACATGGGTAGCGCCGAGATAAGCCTGTGAGGTGGGGATTTAAAGGCGAACTAAATACAAACTTAAAACTCAAATTAATGAAA
>Ga0207421_10006337_pt1 | contig 12916 bp, 12 predicted proteins | sample SodLakKL_010_SED_4_FD_187542 | JGI IMG/M metagenome (GOLD analysis project Ga0207421, IMG submission 187542) | Alkaline sediment microbial communities from Lake Tanatar, Kulunda Steppe, Russia - 8KL_010_SED (SPAdes) (version 2) | ecosystem: Environmental > Aquatic > Non-marine Saline and...
CTGACACTACTGTTCGTTTTACTGTAGACGGGGCTCTTAAAGCTGAAATTGAGTTCACAAATGCTGATTTTGAAGATGATTTAGCTGTAGCTACAGTGCCTGAAATAGTTGATGCTATGCAGTCTGCTATTGAAACTGCAAATGAAGCTGATGATTATTGGGTAGACCAGGTTGGTTCTGGAGAAGAAGCCCAAATCAGAGTGTTTTCTCAAAATACAACTATGACAGATAATAAAATTGAAATTGCTGACGGTACTCATGAGAACACCACTTTAGGGTTTGATGAGAATGATGTAGATTATGGTAAACAAGCCTTAATTGGTGTTGAAGAAATGGCTAATGATGCTTATTTTATTGCTGCTTCCTTAGTTGATAATACTACTGATAATGTTTCTTATAAAGAGATTACTGCTGAAGGGTTTGAACTTGTCTGTAGTGATACAAGTGCCACAAGTACTGTTAGGATTCTTGTTGTAGGTCAAGTTAGTTAAGAGAGGAGGTGTTGTTGTGGAAGGAACTATAATAAAACAAAATGATGAACAGCAGATTGTTACTGGTGCTGTATTGATTCCTGATGAACCAGACCATGATGGTGATACTATAACTAAAGAGAAGATAGAAGAAGTGGCTTATGAGTTTATGCTTAATTATCGTAACATAGATATACAACATACATTGAATAATGTAGCCTATCCGGTTGAAAGTTGGGTTTTGAGAGAAGGTATTCAAGAAGAAACTGTACATGACAGTAACCAACAGGAACTTCCAGAAGGAACTTGGATGTTAAGTGTTCATGTTCCTGATGAGGATACTTGGAAATCGGTTAAAAACGGAGAACTTACTGGTTTTTCAATGATGGGTGTCCCTGAGGTAGTTAAAGCCATAAAAAAATCTAAAGACAAGGTGGCTTTAAAACGAACTACTTTACAGGATATGGAAGATGCAGGACATGATTGGATAGTTCCTGCTGTAAGTCTTGTAGATGAGCCTGCTGTTCCTAAAGCTGAATATGTCAGTTTAAAAGATAAAGGAGGTGATGTAATAGGCAAACTAAGAGAGGTGCTGGGGTTAGATGATAACCAATCCCCTTTTGCGGTACGGATTAATGGTAAAAAATATAACTTCAAAGAGGGTCGACAATTTAACAGAGAAAATAGAGAAAAACTTGAAGCTATGCTGATAGCATTAAGTGATATGTTAAGTGGAATTGAAGTTGAGTTAATTGACCATGAAACAGGAAGAACCTTTAATCCACAGGATATTATTCAGCAAATTGATGAAGAAGAGGAAGATGTAGAACAGCATACAGCAGGTTGGGCAAGTGTTCTGCGAAGTATTTTCTTTGGTAAAGAATATGAAAGAGAAGATATTGATTTAAGAGAAGTAGCAGGTATGTTGGCTGCTGTAACAGATAGACCGGTCAGTGAAGTGCAAGACTGGTTAGCTGCCATTGACCCAGAACAAGAGGTAGATAGAAGAACCTTAATGGCTATGATGTTGTGGGCAGGAGATTATGATGGTATATCTGCTGGGGAGGGTTTATCTGCTCTAGCAGAATTTGAAGATACAGATACAGACTCTAGTAAGGGAGGTGTTGATATGGAAGAAGAAAAAATTGTAGAGCTCTTAAAAGAGTATGAAGAAAAAATTGATGAAAAAATTGAATCCTTGAAGGGTTTATTAACTGAACAGGAGGATACTGAAGAGGAAATAGAAAAAGAAGAAGAACAAGAAGAAGCAGAAAAAGAAGATATTGATGAAGTTGAGGAAGAAGAGGCTGAAAATAAAGAAACTGAAAAAGAAGTTGAGAAAGAAGGAGTTGAAAAAGAGGAAACTGAAAAAGAAGTTGAGGAAGATGAGACAGAAAAAGACGAAGAAGTAGAAAAAGAAGAAGATGATTCTGATGATGGTTCTGAACAGGAAAATGAAAAAACCCACAAAGAACTAGAAAATATCCGTGGGGAACTTGATGCTGTTAAAGCTGAAAAAGAAGAATTAGAAGATGTTCTTCAAAAAATACAGAAAAAATTTGATGGTACTATAAAGTCTAATCAATTAGAAGGTCAAGATGATGGTAAAGACACAAAGACAAGTAAGCAGAGACTGTCAAATAGAGATGAATTTGGTCGCAAACGAAAATAATTAAAAAGGAGAGGTGATTACATAATGGATACTAAAAACATACTTAAACAAATTAATGGAGCAGTAAAAGATATAACTACTCCCACCACTATGGGGGATGCTCTGTTAAACCCGGAACAATTTGACCGTTTTGTAAGAGAAATGCAGGATGAAGCCATTATTTTAAATGAAGCTAGGTATCATGAGATGGATGCTCAAAAGTCTAATATTGATAGAATTGCCTTTATGGATAGGGTGCTTGAAGCTGGAGGTAGTGAAAAGGAACTTGCTGAAGATGATTATGCAAGTCCTAACACTAAACAAAATCAGCTAATTGCACATGAACTTCTGGCAGTAGTTGCTCTTGAGGATACTACTGTAAGGCGTAATATTGAAAGAGATAGTCTGGAAGACACCATTGTTACTTTATTGGGTGAAGCTGCTGGTAGAGATATGGAAGAATATTCTATCTTTGCTAGTGAGGATTTTGATTCCGATTTATATAACGATGGAGAAGGTTGGTCTGCTATTGACATGACTGATGCTTGGGTTAAAACAGCAGCCAACAAACTTTGGGAAGGTGCTTTTGACGATACCGCAGATGGTTGGCCTGAAGACCTTTTTCAGGAAATGTTAGAGTCGCTTCCTAAAAAATATCTTCAAAATAGAGGAGATTGGAGATTCTATGTGCCTTGGGAACTTGAAGATGCTTATCGAGACCTCTTAAAAGATAGAGGTACTCAATTAGGTGATGAAACCCAAGCCCAATATCCTCCGATAGCATATAAGGGTATTCCAGTCGTTTATGCTCCTATGCTTGAAAGATATGACGCTAGAACCACTATGCTCCAGAACCCCGATAATATGGTTTGGGGTGTGTTCCATGACGTTACTCTGGAAACTGAAAGAGAAGCTAAAAAGCGTAGAACTGATTTTGTTCTAAACTTTGAAGGGGACGCAAAGTATGAAGATGAAAATGCAGCCGTTGTAGCTGTGGATGCTGATAATACTGATGATGCTGAAAACGGTGAAACAGGAGAACATCCTTTAGCTTAACATTAATATAATGGGCGGTATTGTATCCGCCCTTATTCTTTCTTTAAGGAGGTAAGAATATGCCAAGATTAATTGTTACAAATAATTCTCAACAAACAGTTAGAAGGGCTAATAAAACGTTTCCTCCAAAAGAAACAAAAGAAACATTTATTAGGGAGAGTAAGACCAATCAGATTGATGCCTGTAAATACCTAGATTGGGAGTATACTGAGGAAGATAAAGTGAGAATGGCGTTAAAAACTGCTGATTTAGATAATTTAGAAGAAGAATATACTGCTAGAGAATTAAAAGAAATGGCTCGCAAGGTAGGTACTATAGAAGGTTATGCAAAGATGGTTAAAGCTAAATTAGCTGAACACCTTTTAGAAGCAGCCATAGACATAGGTCTTTATAAACAAGACAGTGAAGAAGGTGATGAAGATGAAAGCACTGATAGCAAACAACAATGATTTTGCAATAGGTGCAGAGGGAACTTATTTTCCCAAACAAGAGAAAAAGGAAATTGAAGTAGATATAGAGTTACTGCGTACTTTAAATAAACACACACAAATCGAAGTAGAAGATGTGTATGATTTTAATCCTAATAAGTTGTCCCATGATAAATTACAAACTATAGGGGTTGCTAAAGGGTTATCCAATATAGCAAGTTATACTAAAGATGAATTTATTTTAGAGTTTGGCGGAGATTTGGGTGATGAAGAAGGTGATAGCTAATGCATTATGGAGAAATAGGAGGAGTTAAACTTAGAGCAGGTGTTGACCCCTTGGATTTATTTGAAGATGAGAATGAAATATCAGCAGAAAGTCAACTAGACACTTATATAGAAAAATTACTTATTAGGTCAAAAGAGTATATTGATTTTTATACCAATAATGAGTTTACTGATGAGGATAGAAGTGCTTTAGTTGATGATATAGCTGAACGAATTGCTAGTAGAATGTTAAATATTACAGTAAGAGACCAAACAAATCAAATGTTAGAAGTAAATGATTTTAATGCAGAATTTATTAGAGATGAAGTTATGACAGATGCTATTAAATCAGATTTAGATATGTTACCTTCTGCTAATAAGAAAGTTCAGGGAAAAGGCGAAATTGATGTGGGTATTGTGGCTGATGAAGACGATTTTAATTTTTACCAGTAGGTGATGAAATGCAAAAGGCAAGTTAGAGGATATACCGTAGGACTTACGGAATTTTAAGCCTGTGGAGATGGTGGATTACCACTTCTAAGAAGCAGGAATCCTCGTGGGCTTGCTCCGAGGAGGGTCAAGAAATGCAAATAATATTTGAAGTAGATGGGTTTGATGATATTGAGCAAAATTTACACCTACTATCAGATAATGTTGTTGATGATGCTGTTCGTTTTGTAGCAGAAGATGCTCTAGAGGAAGTTAAAGAAGAGATGCCTCGAAAGTCAGGGGATATGGTAGAGGGTGCTAGTATGGAACAAGTCGGAGAAGCGGTTTATGGTGTCTTCAACACCCAACCTTATCGCTGGTGGGTACATGAAGGGACAGGAATATATGGTGAACATAGTCATCCTATTGTACCTGTTGAGGCTGATTTTTTAAGGTTTGAAATAGATGGTGAAGTTATTTATGCTGCATCAGTAAAAGGACAGGAATCCAATCCTTTTTACACTAGAGCGAAAGAGAATGTGCAGGAAAGAGTAACAGACCATATAAGTAGGGCGGTGGAACAATATGTCTCTACATAATAAAATTACTGAAATTGATAATGCTGTGATAAATGATTTAAAGGAAATTACTTTTAGTCAAATAGATGAAAGATTTTCAGAATTAAAGATTATTCATGGAAGAAGGGAAAGAGGGAGAAAGTTCAGACAACCTGTGATGCCTGTAATGTTTGGTAATGCCAGTATAAATCATTCTGGTAGTTCTATTGCAGAAGAGTGGGTATATCCCTTTTCTCTAGTATCGCTAATAATAGGTAGAGATGCAGAAACAGATAGAAAACATGCTAATGAGATAGTGCTGTTGGCTAGTGATGAGTTAACCCAAGACCGTAATCTAAGGGGTACAGTAAGGGATTTAGTGAGAACATCTTATGTACCTGCTGATGATAGGTCAGAAACAAGCAAACATTTATTTGGTAGTGCAGTAGAATTAGAAGCGAGATTTAAATACCGAACATAAGGAGAGGTGATTTATATGCCAGATGAAAGAATTTTAAGATATGCCAGCATAGGTATCGAAGACCCTACAGCTGATTTTGGTGATGCTAGGGCTTTAGATTTACCTGATGATTCTGATGAGTTTATTGATATTGACATAGCTAGTGCAAGTTTAGACACCCCTGATGATACTGTATTAAATTATGATGGGGGGTTAAGCAGAACAGTTCATACTCATAGACCTGGTCCATATATACCTGATGGTGATTTAGAATATGGGTTTGATATTAAAACTATATTCCACCTATTGTATTTAGTTTTTGGAGATGTAACTCAAACAGCAGAGCCGAATGAAGAACAAGATTTATATGAATATGAGTTTACACCCCTAAGACATAGTTTAATACTTCCTTCGGCTACTACATTACTTGGAAAAGACCATTTTGAGCATAGATTCCAGGGATGTACAGTAAATGAATTAACCATTCAGATTGATGATGAGTTCGCTATGGTTACAGCAGATATAGTAGCACATAGTGATTCTAAAAATGACATAAGGGATATAGAAGACTTAGAGTTAAGTGAAGCCTACCCTATAGCTTTTTATGAAGCTAGTATTGAAATTGGTGAAGAGGGTGAAACACAAACTAGTTATGATGCAGAAGTAGAGAGTATGGAATTAACTATCACTAACAATACTGACGCTGCTGCAGGGGTTGGTTTAGGCAGTAGGTTCCCGGATAGGATTATTGCTGGGGATTTTGAAGTTACTGCTAATTTAGATATTGCTTTTGAAGATACTACTCACCTCGAACATTTCTGGGGTGACGCAGCCGCACCTACTGATGAACTTCAGGATATTATGAATGTAAACCTTATATTTGAATCTGCTCCTTATGAAGAAGGAGAAGAAACAATAGAAGGAGCAAAATTAGATTTTCATATGCCGCATGTATTATATCAAACTATTAATCTGGAGCCCTCTGGTAGAGATAGAATGGTACAAAGTGTAGATATGATGGCTTATTATGATGAAGATAGTGATTATGAAATTTTAGCTGACCTATCTAATAATGTAGACTATACAACGGACTATGCTCATATAGAATTTAGTGCCTAATAACTTATAAGGAGGAAAGATAATGAAAAAACAAGATTTGTTAAGAACTACTGATGATACAAAGGAAATTACAGTAAGTGGGTTTTCAAAAGAGAAGGGCGATAATGGAACAGTTGATTTAACTATTAGACCTTTATCGGATAAAGAAATGACAGAAGCTGAATCTATTGCCCTAAAAGGTGTAAATTTTGATAAGGATAGTCTTAATGCTCAAACTGCTGACAAGGTAAGAAAAATGAAAAATAAAGGGCTGGATAATAAAAAGATAGCCCAAGAGGTTAATAAGAGTTTAAGTGGAGTGAATATAGATATAGAAGAGTTTCTTAATCATGGTAAACAATCAACTTATATTATAGCTGCTTATGGTTTGTCCTGCAATGGGGAGGATTGGGAACCAGATGAAGTAGGTCAATTACCTCCTGGTATACCTGATGAAATAGCAGAGAAAGTAAGACAAATAAGTGACCCTCAATTGTTTAATGAGGAGGACGAGGAAAATTTTTAAATTTTGTTAGGGCAAACCTTGACTATTATTTTCTCCATGAAAAAGGTTATAAATTCTGTGATAATGCTATGGAGATAACCAGAATACAAAAACAATTTCTAGTTAAAGCAGAAGATGTTATACAGCTCGGTAAGCAGGATTTACAATCTAATGGATTTTCAAATAACCCTAAAAAGGCTGAATTAAACCAAGGGAGAAAAAGTATGAAAAAAGGACAAAAGCCAAATGTGCAATCAAAAGACAGACTAAAACAGAAATATAAAGAGAAGGTAGGAGGTGGCAGTGGTGGCAGAACAAGCTGATTTATTGATAAAAGCGATTGATGAAGCATCCAGTACTTTAGAGCAGATTGAGGATAACACCCGCCAAACAGCTGAATCTCTTGAGGATGCTGGGGAAAGTGGCAAACAAGCTGGTGAAGACGTTAGTACAGGGTTAGATGAAGGGGCAGAATCATCTATTAATTTTAAAAGAAATTTGGCCCTTGCAACAGGTGCTGTCGTAGCTGCCACTGCTGCTGTTGAAAGTTTACAGAGGGATTTAGCAGAAATGAATAGGGTTCTAGAAGGTGTTGCCACAATGGTCGGGGCTAATAGTCAATATCTACGAGATATGGTTGTAGACATTGCTAATGTTACCCGACCTGTTGAAGAATTAGTTTATGGTTTTGATGCTCTGCAGAGAAGAGGGATAGAAAATGCAGATGCTATGGGCATACTGGCATTAAGATATGATGAACTTGCTGATGCCTTAGGTAGAGAAATGCCAGAAGTGTTAAGAGAAACAAGTAGATTGCTTGGTGTCTTTGGTGAAGGTATTCATCAGGTTACAGATTATCAAGACCAATTAACTTATCTCTTTAGAAGAACCCCGATGGATTTACAGAATATGAATGCTATGTTACGAAGGGGCGGTGGTGCAATAAGGACATTTAATTTGGACTTAGATGAAGCTATTGCACTTATAGGGGTTCTTTCTAGAGGGTTCCAGGATGGTGAAACTGCAGCCAGAACTCTTCGTCTTGAAGCTATGAGAGCAGAGGGTGATTTTAACCAATTTCTACGTACAGTTGGGGTAACAGAAGGTCAAATAGAATCTATGAAACAAGAAATGGAAGATGCAACAGGTATAACTGAAGAATTAGCTGACCAAATGTGGGAGAAAATGACTCCTTTACAGCATTTAGAGATGTTACTGGACAGGATTCAACTACAGTATAGTGACTTATTTGAGGCTTTAAGTTTATTATTACCTCTTTTAAGTAGTGTTGCTATGGCAGTTACTATGACTGTAGTTTCCTTACATAGTCTAATTGAAATTTTTAGCACACTTAATACTTTGATAACAACAAAGTTCGGGATTACTTTATTAAGTTTAACTGGTAAATTTCTAGGGTTTGCAACTGCAATAGGGTTGGTTTTATGGTCACTAGAGGATTTAACAAGCGATGTTAGTCAACTAAACACCGATTTGAGGGGTTTAGAACATAGACTAGAAAATGCTGGTGATGCAGTTGATTATTTTTTGGATGACCCTGATGCTGATGATTTTTTAGAGATAGTACAAAGGATTGACGAAGAAACAGATACTGCAAGGAAAAGAGCCAGGGAGTTAGGTTTGGCTATGTCTGAACACGGAGAAGGAGTCGGGGAAGCCAGTCAACACTATAATGCTTTACAGCGTGCCATACAGGAATTAAAGGAAGAAATAGAAGATGAAGAGGAATTACAATTTTTAGAAGATATAGATGTTACTGCAGAAGAAGATTTAAATAAATTAAGGGATTTAATGTCCAGAGTTTATGGGGAAGCTATTGAAGACGTAGAAAGAGAGATTGAAGGTGCTGATAAAGGTATTATCACTAGACATTTTGAGGGTGTAGTTGATAGTATTTTAGATGATATACCGAGTATGTTAGAAAGATTATCTGATAGGCTTAGTGGTGGATTTGAAAATATGTTAGAAACTCTTGAAGATATATTTTTAGACCACGATATTCAAGAAATGTTAGATGAATTAGACTATGAAGCCGAATTTGGAGAAGAAGGCCTAATGGGGTTAGCTGAAAGTTTAAGGGTTGGAAGGCTTGAACTTAATGAATTAGTAAATTCTACTGATAATTTAATAAAAGGTATAGAGAAAACAGAACAGAAAACAGGTGAGTTTTACAGCACTCAAGATGCAGGTATTGATATTATTAACGTTTATGGGGATGCGCTTACTGAATTAGCAACTGATTTTAGAGTTTTAGAATATTCTATGGAAGAAGTAGATAAACAGTATGAAGAATTTATAAAAGAACAGGGAGATTCAGTTAAAGCAGGTCAATTTCAAATTGAAGTATTAAAAGAATCTAGACAGCAATTTGAAGAATATGCCAGGGCAGTGTCTGAACAAGCTGCTGATGTTGCAGGAACAATGAGTGATAATACTGAAGTGGTAGAAACATTAAGAGATATGTACATAGATTTAATTGATTTAGGATTACAACCTGGACAAGATGAGGCTGAATATTTTGAAAGAACTATAAAAGTATTAAGTGGTAGTATAGCTGATGTTAGTAATCACGGTGAAGAGCTTAATAACATACTTGACAGATTAAATGAAACTTTCCATGAAATTGACATAAGAGACACCCAAGGTTGGGATGAAGACTTTAGAGCAACTGAAGAACAGGCTAGAGCATTAGAAAATGCTATTGTGGATTTGAGTTTATTATTACACGCTGAAGATATTAGTTTAATGGATAAACAACAGGTAAGAGAAGAGTTATCTTTCTTACAACAACAACGCAATGCTTTACAGGTTGAAACAACTCAAGTAGCAGACATAATGGAACAACTTGAAGATAATTTAGATAGAATTGACCTTGAAGCCAGTATTCTTGATGTAGATGACTTAGATGTACAACAGCGAAAGGTTTCTGAATTAAGGTCTGCCTTGAGAGACTTGTTAGATGTAGAGGATGAAAATATTAGTGAGCAGATAGAGTATATAACCGGGTCGTTAGATGAGTTTGATTTGGAATTAACAGAAGCAGAGCAGTCATTTGAAGATTGGGAGGAGAAGTTTCCAGAACTACAAGAACTACAGGGTGAATTTGGGGATAGGTTAGATTTAACTAATGATATGATGTCAGCAACTGAAAGTACAATCATGGATTTACTTCCTCACTATACGGATTTGGGGGACGAAATACATACTTTATTAGATATACTTGTGGAAATGGAACAGGCTCAAGGTGAAGAAATATTTAATCGTATAATGGACTCTATAGAGGATATAGACACAATGGAAGAATTAGGGCTAATTGATGAATTTGCAGCTATGAGACAAGAAGCACAACAGTTAGAAAATGGCATTGTAGAACTTATAGAAGCAGAGGGTGAACATAAAGAAACTATTGCAGATTTACTCATAGAGTATGAAGATTTAAGACAGCAATTACACCCTGTAAATCAAACCCTTAGAGAACATGGTGATGAACTTGAATTTATTTCTACAATGAATCAGGAGTTAGGGGATAGTTATGATGAAACTACAGCTGAAATGAGAGCAACCCAATCTGCAATGGAAGAGTTGTTGCAGTATCAAGCAGCGGGGGTAACCTTAACCCAAGAACAAAAGGAAGAACTAGAAAAGTTAATAAATAGATTTTTAGAGTTAGATGAAGCACTTGAACAGGAAAGACTGAATGATAGATTAGTTGACATGTATGAAAGTTTGGAAGATATAGAGGAAGTAGGAGAAGTTCTTGAGTGGGACGATGTAGATGATAGACAGTTAAGGCAAATAAACTCTTTAATAAGAATTATGACCGAAGAGGAAGAAAAAATACTAACCTTACATGACGAGCAACAGATTACCTTACAAGAGCTTATAGATTTAAGAGAAGAACTGGCTGATGCAGTAGAAGACCCTGATGATTTAGATGATGTAAATCAAAGGTTAGTGGATATGTATGAAAACCTAGAAGTTATAGAAGAAGTTGGTGAAGTTTTAGGTTGGGAAGATGTGGAGGATAGACAATTAAGGGAAATAGAAAATATAATACGAAGAATGGTTGAAGAAGATACTGAACTTATTGAACTAGAAGAAGGCAGATTGGTAACTATGGCAGAGTTACTAAGTAGAAGAGAAGACATCAAACAACAAGATGAGGAAATTGCTACTGGTTGGGGTAGAATCGGTAGTGAAATTACAGGTATGGTGCCCTACCTTGATGATATGATAGATAGAGTATCTGATTTAACTGAAGATATAGATATAGGAGAAGCTATTGGTAGTGTAATGGAAAATATTGGTGATTCTATGGCTGATGTTGAAATACCTGGATTGAGTATACTAGGAGATGCTTTTGGTGGGCTTAGTTCTATGTTTAGTTCTTTATTAGGCCCACTAGGTATTTTATTAGATATATTTATGCCTGTTATACAAAATATGGAAGTATTCCAAGATTTATTAGATATAGCAGGTAATTTCTTAGCTATACTAATAGAACCTTTAAAGCCTATTCTTCATCTGTTAACACACCTAGAGCCTATATTAGATGCTATAGGTATGTTACTATCTCAAGCAATAGAACCTGTCTTTAGAGCCTTATTTCCGGTTATCAGGTGGGTGGCTATGGGGTTAAATAGATTGATTTGGGTATTACAACACGTTAGAAGAGGGTTCTTTGAGGTTCTACTTGCTCTAGCCGAAGGTATTGACAGTATACCCTTTGTTAGTGCAGGTAGTGCTATTGCTTATTTTGAAAGAAAATTAGAGGAAACTAGTGACAGTATAGATGAGTTAAATGAAAATTATGATAAATTAAAAGAGATGACCTATGATAATGCTAAGGCTAAAGAAGACGAGAAAAACGCTACAGAAGATGTAAATGAAGAATTACATCATGTTCCAGAAGGATATAAAGTAGCATTATTAAGATTTCAGGCGATGTCTGCAGAAGCTGAACGAGGACAAGAAACAACAACTGCGGCTCAAACAGCTCAAGCAAGAGAAACCGAACAAACAGAAGAAACCGGAACTGCTGGACGAACCGGAAATGGATTAATCGTAATTCTAAGAAAAATTCTACAGGAATTAAAGAAATTAAGTACTGGTGACGTTAATGTTGACGCTACAATAATTAGTGATAATCCTGAAGAGATTTGGAGAAGAATTAAAGAAATTATTGATCGAGAACGATACGAAGAAACAGGAACGATTGTAGAGACTGATAGCAGATATACGTAATATGAAAGGGGTGAGAAATTATGGCGAACGAGGATAATATCGTTGATGTAAGATATCCGTTAGTTCAAGGAGTAACTAAGGACGGGACTCCGGTTAAAATGAGAGTTAATGAAGAAGGCGAACTAGTATCGATAGAAGGGAGCGGATACCAAGCGTTTAATCCCGAAACCGAGGAAATACAAGCAGTTACGGGTCGGGGGGAGATTAGAGGTTTATCAACAGATACCAAACCGCAAGACGTTCCATTATATACTTTCTTTTTAGAAATAGATACTGGAAATTTATATTATTATAATCATGAAGGAGAGTGGGTGTTATTTGACTAATGGACCCAATTACTTTAATTTTAGCTCGAAATTACACTGATGAAAATAGGGCGAGTATTCCGGTCGCTCATGTAGCTGCATTAGAAATTGAAAAAACTCCATTAAGTGGAGAAATGTTATTAAAATGGGAAAATCCTTCAGATTTAATAGTAGAAGACCCAAATGGAATAAAAATACCAATTACAAACTTTGAAAAAGTAAGAGTGTTAAGAAAAGAAGGAAGTTATCCAGAACACCAGTTTGATGGAACAGAAATATATGAAGGGCAGGAAGAACAAGTTCTTGATGGTGGACTAGATAATGATATAACTTATTATTACGCAGTGTTTGCATATTCAGAATTGGGGGGTTATATAGACCCAGTACTTGTTAGTGATATTCTTAATTTAATGGAGAACGAAGAAGGTATT
>Ga0207421_10006338_pt1 | contig 12916 bp, 10 predicted proteins | sample SodLakKL_010_SED_4_FD_187542 | JGI IMG/M metagenome (GOLD analysis project Ga0207421, IMG submission 187542) | Alkaline sediment microbial communities from Lake Tanatar, Kulunda Steppe, Russia - 8KL_010_SED (SPAdes) (version 2) | ecosystem: Environmental > Aquatic > Non-marine Saline and...
GGATTTGTGGCCAAAAGCTCCGTGACGGTGTCCTCTTCGTCCAGATCGAGGCGGATGCCGGGGTTGATGTCGAGATAGACGCTTGTCGGAGAATCTTCTGTGAAAGGCAGAAAAAGCGCGAGCAGAAGGACGACCATGGCGGCGGCTCCGGCATAGACATAACGCAGGGCGAAAGTCTTTTCGCTTCTTGCGGGCTTTCTGTTCAGAGCTCGCGTGATGTGATTTTGATAGACGTCGGAGGACTTGATCTCCTCCTTCACATCGGGTACATCATGACGGGCGGCGGATCGGATCCATTTCTTCCATTTCCTATTCCTCATCGGGAGCACCTCCTTCCCGCCTCAGTTTCTTGAGGGCGTTTTGATATTTCCAAAGTACCGTTCCCAGGGGTCTGTTGATCGTTTTGGCGATCGTCTTGTGTTTTTCGCCGAGCACCGCGTGACGGATGACGATCTCCTTTTCCTCTTCGTCGAGGATGCGCATGAGCTCTTCGAGATAGAACCGCTTCTCGGAAGCGTCTTCGCTCGAAAGGAGGGAAAGGGGGCCTTCATCGGCATCACTCGGCCCTTCTCTTTTCCGTTCGTTGTAGACGTTCAGTGCCCGGCGTTTCGCGATCGTCTTGATCCAGGCGCGGAACTCGCCTTTTGCTTGATATTTGGGCAAGGACTCGATCATTTTCATGTAGGTGTCCTGCATGATGTCCTCGCTCAAAGACGGGTCCTTCAGCACCATGAGTATCGTGTAGTAGACATCCGTGCTTGTGGCTTCGTAGAGGGCGTCAAAGGCGCTTTCGTCACCCTTCTCGAAGGCCCGGACGAGTTTGTCGAGTCGCTTGTCGGTCATGGTTTCACCCCGGGGAAGGCCGCTTACACCCATACAACAAGTGAAACGGTCGTTTTATTGGATTTTTATCTATTTTCGCACATAACGATAAAGTAAGAAAGGAAGATGGCCATGGAATGTGTCGCGACGACCGCTTTCGGTATCGAAGCCGTTTGCCGGAGGGAATTGGAAACGTTGGATGTTTCCATCAAGGAGACGAAGAACGGGAGAGTGTATTTCGACACCGACCAAAGGGGCATGATGCGGACGAACCTCCATCTGCGCACGGCGGAGAGGGTCCATATCGTGCTCGGGCGCGGTGAAGTGCGCTCTTTCGACGAACTGTTCGCTTTCCTCGAAAAACTCCCCCTGGAACGCTTTTTCCGCACAGAGGGGAAGTTCATCGTGAACGCGAAAAGCGTGAAATCCACACTATTCAGTTTACGCGATATCCAATCCGTTGGCAAGAAAGCGATTCTGGAAAACCTCAAATCGAAGTCGCCCGACGCCGTCTTTCCCGAGACGGCTGAGCCCTATCGGATCCTCATTTCGATCGAAAAGGATGGAATCGAGGTCTGGCTTGACACGAGCGGTGAACCCTTGCACAAGCGGGGTTATCGGGAAAGCACCGGCGATGCCCCCATCAAGGAGACCCTCGCGGCGGCAATCGTGCTCTTGAGCTTCTATGATCACACACGAACACTCTACGACCCTTTCACGGGGTCGGGGACCTTTCCGATCGAAGCGGCCCGGATCGCCAGGAACATCCCTCCGGGTCTTGACCGCGGCTTCGATTTCGAAGCTTTCCCCTTCTTTGACGAGTCCCTTTTCAAACAAGAGAAGCGACGGGCCTACGAAGGTATCCGTCACGGTCTTATCGCCCCGATCAGGGCAAGCGATATCGATGCCGACATGGTAAAGACAGCCGGGAGAAATGCGGAAAAAGCCGGCGTCGCCGCCGACATCGTTTTCAACACAGCGGATTTCTGCGACATGTCATTCGAGGATTCCCATCCCGTCGTCATCACGAATCCCCCCTATGGCGAAAGACTCATGCAGGAGGGGAATCTCCAAAGGATCTACAAGGATCTGGGAAGGATCATCCGCCGCGAGAAAGACGCCTCGTTCTACATCCTCACTCCCGTAGCGAATGTCGAAGGACTCTTCCAGAAAAAAGCCTCGCGAACCCGGGTGCTCTTCAACGGTCCGATCAAGACGCGCCTCTATCAGTACTTCGGACCTCCGCCGAAAAAGCGGTCTTGAACCTCGCAAAAGCCCCGGAAAGGGGCTTTTTTTTCACACAATCCACCTTTTTGGGAAGAAAACCGCCGCCGCTTTGCATATCATGCGGGTGAGGTGATGATATGAAAAAAATCCTGGTCTTGTCTTTGACCTTTCTCGTCTGTTCTTTCGGGAGAGGCCTGCATGGCGAAGATTCGGTGCCGGGTGGGAAAAACATCCTCAATCCCGCCATTGTCGAAACCGACTGGGAGACCGACAGCTTCCGCACGACGAGTCCTCTCGCCGTGGAAGCGGGAACACCGTACACGTTCTCGATGATCGCCGTCTACCAAAACGACATCCGGATCGCATCCAAAGACGGCACGATCCATATTGACGAAAATGTCAGCGATCCGGATGTCTGTCTTGAACTCGATGATGACCGCATCGCTTGCACGTTCACGCCCACAAGTGAGGCCATCCAGATCGAGGTCAGCGAGGATTATGCCGCACAATACTACAGTCATCACGGAGCCGATGAGATTGAACTGCAGTTGGAAGAAGGCGAAACGGCGACATCTTATGCGCCTTACGAGGCCGTCTATCCGTCTGATCCCGAATTTTCGGGAAGCGGTCTCTTCGTCATGAGCTATGAGGAGGCGACGCCGATCGAGGACATCGTCGCTGAACATATCACGGCCTATGACGAGATCGACGGTGATCTGAGCGATGAGATCGTCATCGCCGAAGACGCCTACACCGGCAACGAGGATGCGGTCGGAGAATACCCGGTCCGTCTCGAGGTGTCGGACAGTTCGGGCAACACGGCCTATTTCGACCTCACGATTATCGTCAAAGACGAGATTCCGCCAAAAATCGAGGGACCGAGCGAAATTGTCGTCGATGTGGACGAAACGCCCTCGCTGGAAACGATCATCGAGGAGCATTTCCATTTTTACGACGACCATGACGGAATCATCACGGACTATGAAATCATCACGGATGATTACAGTGCCAAAAAGGATGTCCTCGGCGCGAAGGAAGTCGAAATCAGGGTGACCGACGAAAGCGAAAACGAGACGGAGAAACTCTTCACGATCGATATCGTCGATGTCACACCGCCCGTCATCGAAGGCCCAGAAGCGATCGAGATCCTCCTTTCCGATCCGTCATCTTTGGAAGAGATCCTTTCACTTTTCACTCCCGAAGACAATCACACACCGACCGCGGACATGGAAATCACGACATCGGCGGATATCGAGGATTTCTTGTACATCGCGGGTGAGCACACGATGCACCTTTACACGGAAGACGCCTCCGGCAATCAAGCGGAAAGGGAGGTTTCCGTGATTGTCATCGATGATGTTCCGCCCGTCATCGGCGGTATGGCGCACATGCGGATATCCTACACGGAGAGTCTGGATGTCGATGCCTTGCGGGAAGAACTCGCCGTGAGCGACAACCATGACACGTTGACCACGGACGACATCTTCATCGAGACAAACACCGTGGACGAGGGTGAAGTGGGCGTCTACGAGATTGTCTTCGCCGTCAAAGACGCCGCTTTGAACAAAGCCACACACAAAGTCGTGATCGAGATCATCGACGATGTCCCGCCCGAATTCGGCTTCAGCGACGAGATTGTCGTGACAACGGGCGCGAGTCTTTCCGAAGAGGATATTCTCGCCCACTTGCGGAACCGTTCCGGCGACGACTTCGAGCCCGTGGAGATGAAGGTGCTCGAAGAGGATTACAGTGACAACAAGGACACGCCCGGAGACTACAGCTACATCGTCGAGTTGCGCAACGAAGCGGGAGAGAACGAGACACGCGAACTCACCATCCGCGTCAGTGAGCCCCACGAAGACAAAGAGAACAACATTCCGGTGCCGATAGCCGTTGGCGGTCTCGCACTCGGGGTGCTCACGGGCTTTGTCATAAAGAGGAAGTTCCGTTGATGCCAAGGCTGTGATGAAAAAATCACAGCCTTTTCTTTTGGGCTATTGACATCTGCGCATTCTCCGCTATAATGGTTAGGTAAAAGCTAACTAACTAAATATCCCGGGAGGGTCACCATGGACAAAGAACGCGTCCGGAAATCCTTCAACCAGTTCTTGAAGATGTATTTCCAAAGTTGCCGCGAAGTGTATGAGGAACTCGAACTCCAAGGCATCAGCGACCGGCAGTTCAAATATCTGCGCAAAATCGACGAGCAAGACTCCGTCACGATGACGGAACTCGCCGAATTCTTCCACCTCTCGAAACCGACCGTGACGGAAGTCGTCCGACGTTTCGAAGAAGGCGGTCTCATCGAGAAGAAGCGGTGTGAGAATGACGCCCGCGTCTTCAACATCACCCTGACGAAACGGGGCAAACTCCTCGCCAAGACGAACATCTTGGAAAGCGACAGAGCCCTCGAGAAGATTTTCGCGTCCTTGGACGCAAGCGAACTCGAGACACTCATCCGTCTATTCGACAAGATCGGGAAGGTGACAACATGATATTCTCAAAATCCATCAACCGTTACTATCTGAAATTCTTCCATCTCTTCCTCATCGGCATCATCGCCCTTTTGGTCGTCGACCTCGCCCAGCTCGAGGTACCGATGCTGATCGGCGATCTCGTCGACCAGTTGGAGGCCTATCGTGCCGGCAGGATCGACGAGATCGACGCCCAAGAGGCCGTCCGGAGCATCGTGCTGACGCTTGTCATCATCAGTGTCTTGATCGTGCTCGGCCGGTTCACCTGGCGGATCGGCATCATGGGCGGATCGCGCCGTTTGACCTATGAACTCCGGGACGACATGTTCCAACACGCCCTTCTGCTTTCGAACCGTTTCTACTCGGAGAAGAAGGTCGGCGGTCTGATGGCCATATTCATAAACGACGTCGAAGCTGTGCGAAGAGCGATCGGCCCGGGCATGATCATGTTCGTGGACGCGATTTTCCTGGGCATTCTCGTTTTGATCCGGATGCTCATGCTCGATGTCCGGATGACCCTCATCCTCGTCCTCCCCTCCCTCATGATCGCCATCATCGGCATAGTCGTCGGCAACAAGATGCGCAAACGATTCCGTGACGCACAGAAAGCTTTCGAGGACTTGAGCGACGTCGTGCAGGAGAGTTTTTCCGGCATCAGCGTCATCAAAGCTTTCGTCAAAGAGGAACTCGAAATCCGTCATTTCCTCAAACGCAACAAGAACGCCAAGGAGAAGAACATCCGCTTTGTGCGCATGATGATGTTCATGCGTGCCTCGGTACGTGCCGTGGTCAGCCTCTCCTTTGTGCTCATCATCGCTTTCGGCTCCGCCCTCATGGCCGATACGGCGGGAACGGAAGACCCCTTCACCATCGGGAATCTCGTCGCCTTCGTCTCCTATTTCGGCATGCTCGTCTGGCCGATGATAGCCATCGCGATGATCATCAATGTCCGCAGCCGCGGTAAAGCTTCTTTGGACCGGATCGAGGAGTTTCTCGACGAGCCCATCGACGTCAAGGACGCCGACGATGTCGAAGAGATCGACGGATTGAAAGGCGGCATCGAGTTCAACCGTCTCCACTTCAAATATCCCGACGAGGAGGACGAACTCTACGCGCTGAAGGACATATCCTTCAAGGTGGAACCCGGCGAGATGGTCGGCATCCTCGGCCGCACGGGAAGCGGGAAGACCTCCATCGTCGATTTACTCCTAAGGCTCTACAATCTGGAGGAAAACCAACTGAAGCTCGACGGCGAGGACATCATGAAACTGCCCATCAAAAAGGTCCGAGAAGACATCGGCTATGTGCCCCAGGACGGTTTCCTCTTCAGTGACACCATCAAGAACAACATCGCCTTGGGCATCGATCCCGAAGAAGCACACATGGAAAAGATCCAGAGAGTCGCCGAACTCTCGGACGTCCATGACAACATCGCCGAATTCAAACACGGCTATGAGACCATCATCGGCGAACGCGGCGTGACACTATCCGGGGGCCAGAAACAGCGTGTCTCCATCGCCCGGGCGCTCGCGAAGAATCCTCCGATATTGATTCTCGACGACTCGGTGAGCGCGGTCGACACGAGCACCGAAGAGAAGATATTGAAAAACCTGCGCAAGATTCGCAAGGGCAAGACGACCATCATCATCGCCCACCGTGTCTCCACGGTGAAGGGCGCCGACAAGATCGTCGTGCTCGACGAGGGCGAAGTCCTCGATGTCGGCACCCATGAAGAACTCTACGAGCGTTGCGACTTCTACCGTGATCTTGTCGAGAAGCAACGACTCGAAGACGAAATGGAGGCGGCCTAGATGTACGATATAGACACTGACCAAAGACAATACAGCTATTCCGACAAGACCATCCTCAAGCGGCTGCTTTCCTATGCGAAACCTTTCATCCCCGCTTTCGTCCTCACCTTCATCCTCATGATTTTCGCCGTGTTGTTCCAACTCATGGAGCCCTTCCTCATCGGCGAGAGCATCAACATCATCACGGGTGACACCCTCACCATCGAGCGTTATTTCGGTGTCGCCCCCACCCTCGCTATCGTGCTTGTCGTCTTCGCGCTCTCGATCGTTTTCGGCGCCGTCCTCGAGTACGCCCAGACCATGATCTTGCAGAAGGCGGGCCAATCCATCATCTACAACATGCGGGAAGAGGCTTTCACGCATGTCGAAAGACAAGACATCGAGTATTTCACCAAGATTCCCACCGGAAAACTCGTCACCCGGGTCGCGAACGACACCAACAAACTGAACGAGATGTACACCGACGTATTGGTGAACGTCTTCCGAAACCTCTTCATGATTCTGGGTATCGCCGGGGCGATGTTCATCCTCAACTGGCGGCTCGCCTCCCTCACGATGATCGTCATGCCGTTCATTGTCTTTTTCAGTTTCCTCTTTCGGAAATTCGCGCGTAAGGCCTACCGGGCGGTGCGGGTGAACACCTCGCGGGTGAACGGTTTCCTCTCGGAGCACCTCTCCGGCATGAAGATCGTGCAGATTTTCAACAAGGAGAAAGACAAGCACCGCGAATTCGACGAGAACAACACCGCACTGAAAGAGAGCGAACTCCGCCAACTCCTCGTGTTTGCCGTCTACCGTCCCACCATGTACATGCTCTTCATGGTCGCGACCATCGTCATCTTCTATTTCGGCGGCATGCAGGTCATCGCCGGCACCCTCACCGCGGGAACGCTCGTCGCCTTCTACAACTATCTGCGGCGTTTCTTCGAGCCCATCCAGCAGCTCGCCGAACAATTCAACGTCATCCAGGAGGCGTTCGCTTCCTCGGAGCGGATCTTCGCCATATTGGACGAGGAGCCCACCGTGCTCGATGCGGATGACGCCATCGAACTCTCCGACATCAAGGGCGCGATCGAGTTCAAGAACGTCTGGTTCGCCTACACCGAGGACGAATGGGTTCTGAAAGACGTCAGTTTCAAAGTGAACGCCAAAGAGTCCATCGCTTTCGTCGGTGCGACAGGGGCCGGCAAGACGACGATCCTCCGCCTCCTCACCCGCGATTACGACATCGACCACGGACAGATCCTGCTTGACGGCATCGACATCCGCAAGATCAAGATCAGCAACCTCAGAAGCTTCATCGGCGTCATGTTGCAGGATGTGTTCATGTTCAGCGGCACCATCACCTCGAACATCACCCTCCGGGATGAGAACATCACGGAAGAAGAGGTCAAGGAGGCCAGCCACTACGTCGATGCGGACCGCTTCATCGAGAAACTCCCGAAGACGTATCACGAACGCGTCCGCGAACGCGGCAACAACTTCTCGGCCGGACAAAGACAGCTTGTCAGTTTCGCCCGCACCCTCGTCCACAAACCCCGCATCATGATCCTTGACGAGGCGACCGCGAACATCGACACCGAAACCGAGGAGATCATCCAGGAATCCTTGAAGAAGATGATGAACATCGGCACGATGCTCATCGTCGCCCACAGGCTCTCCACCATCCAGCATGTCGACAGGATCATCGTGATGGAGAAAGGCGAGATCATCGAACAAGGCGACCACCAGGAGCTTTTGCGGCAACGGGGACATTACTACTATCTGTACAAGCTCCAATACAAGGACCAATGATCGAAGCGCCTCCGGAAATCATACCGGGGGCGCTTGTTCTATGGCATTGCGCTTGCTTGACCTCTGTTGTATAATACGACTGAGGAAGGAGGATGTCCATGGTCTTTGTCTTCTCGGTGTTCGTCCTGGCGCTTCTCGTTCTCATCGATCATGCGACGAGATACAAGCGACAACCGCTCATCTATTACAAGAATGATCATCGTTTCTCGGTGATTGTCGCCGTGACCAAACTCCATGTCAAAATCGACAGACTCTTCGAGATTGCCGAGAACTCGCCCCACGAGTTCATCTTTGTCAATGTGAACGCGACCATCGACCAGGAGTTCTACGAAGGCGCCAACATCATCGAGGTCAACCACTATGTCGATCCCGACGATCCCGTGCCCAAGATCACACTCTTGACCGCGGCCTACAACGAAGGCGTCAAGCATGCTTCCATGCCTTTCCTCCTATTTCTCGACGCCGACCTCTCCCTCGAGAGCCAAAAGGTGCTTGGCCACATGGCGAACAATCTCGTCGAACACCAGCTCATCACCTTGAAAGCGACATATGAGAGAAAATCCGCGAAGGACGGCTGCAAGCTGTTCTTCGACTTTTTCCGGGATGTGAACTTGACAAGCGACCGCATCAACATCTCTTTCTTCGCCGTGAAACGCCAGACCTATGAACTCATCGGCTGCGGCAACAAGATCTATTCGGACGTCGTCTCTTTCGAGGAGGACGTCTTGAAAAGGAACGTCAACATCGTACATATCCGGAACGATGATGCCGTGGAGAAGGTGGAGACCTTCCCCCTCTTCCGTGACTATATCAAAAACTGGCTCTTCCATTTCTCCAACCGGGCCTCCCGGAGCGGAATCCTACGGATGTCGCTCTATCTTCTCGCCCTCAATGCCTTCTATTTCGGCATAGTCTTCAATTTCCACTTTGTGAACCTGTTTCTCCTCGTGCTCGTCCATGTCGGCTTCTGGCTTGTGACGAGGCCCTTCACGAAACACCATCCGCTCGCTTATGTCCTGATTCCCTTCCACATGCTCGTTTTCGACGTTTTTTTCTTCACAGGCTCCATGAAGAGACTCGTCTCGAAGCTGCGGCGTCGGTGGGCGGAACGTTGAAGATTTCCGCCAAGTTCCGCCGCCGTCTTTTCAAGAAGAAGAACGTCTTCGAGGGCTGGTATGTTCGCGTTCTCGAACCGAAGAAAAGCATCAATCTCGCTTTCATCCTGGCCGTGAGCCTATATGAGGACGATCCGCATGCCTTCATCCAGGTCTTCGACGGCAACAAGGGAGAGAACCGCTATTATCGCTACCCGGTAGAGAGTTTTTCCTTCCGGGACAAGACACTCCATGTCGGGGAAAGTTCGCTCTCTTTCGAGCATATCGCCATCCGGTTGCCGGACTTCCGCCTCGACGGCGAAATCGCGGTGACGACGGATGCGGGAAAGAGAAGCTCCATGGGCTTCTTCCGTCATCTGCCTTTGGAGTGTTTCCAGGAGGTCGTCTATCTCGCGGCGACTGTGCAAGGCGAGATGGAGACCGCGGGGGAAAAGATTCCGTTTTCCGCGGCGAGCTACATGGAAAAGACCTACGGGAAGAGTTTCCCGTTTGCATGGTTCTGGCTGCAGACGAACACGTTCGCCGAAAAAGGGACCGCTTTGAGCATGGCCGGAGGTCTCGTCCCTTTCAAGGGTTTCCGCATCTTCGGGTTTTTCGCCCATTTCCACCACGCCGGCCGCACCCACCTCTTTTCGACCCACAACATGAGCTCTTTGGACATCACCGAAGAAGAGGACCATGTCCGGTTCGTCCTGAAGAAGCGCCGGTGTCGTCTCATCGTGGAAGTGCGCCATGACGAGGCGACCGTCCTTGTCGGCCCCGGGAAAAACGCCCGCATGCGCCGCGATGTGGAAGAGACACTTTCCGCAAGAGCGCATGTCACTTTGGAACACGGCCGCCGGATCGTTTTCCAAGCGGAAGGCGCGTTCGCCGGCTTCGAATACACTATCGAGAAGAAAGGTTGATTGAATTCTATGAAAAAGCTCGTCTTGAACAACAATGTGGAGATTCCCGCCCTCGGCCTCGGCACGTTTCGCAGCGAAGGCGAGGGCGCCTACAAGGCCGTCTTGCACGCTTTGAAGAGTGGATACCGTCTCATCGACACGGCCGCCGCTTACGGAAACGAAGAGGCGGTCGGGCGCGCTATCCGCGACGCCGGCATCCCTCGCGAGGACATCTTCGTCACCACGAAACTCTGGAAGGCGGATCTTGGCTACATGTCGGCGAAACGGGCCTTCCACGCCTCATTAAAAAGACTCGGTCTCGATTATCTCGACCTCTATCTCATCCATTGGCCGGGTGACCATGACGAAAACAAGAGATCCTGGCGGGCGCTCGAAGACCTCTATTTCGAAGGGGCCGTCCGTTCGATCGGCGTCAGCAATTTCTCGTTCCACCATCTCGAACATCTCTTGGAAGACGCGGAAATCGTGCCGCAGGTGAACCAGGTGGAGACGCATCTCTATCTGCAGAACAAGAAGCTGCAAGACTTCTGCATGGCCAACGGCATCCACCTCGAGGCCTATGCTCCCCTCTTGAGCAAGGATGTCAAGACCCTGCTTTCCGACGAGACCCTCGGAAAAACCGCCGAAAAACACAATAAGACACCCGCACAGACGGCGCTTCGCTTTCTTGTCGAAAACGAGATCGTCCCCCTTCCGAAATCCGTGACCCCTTCGCGGATTGAAGAGAATCTCAACGTTTTCGACTTCGAACTCGAAAAAGAGGATTTCGATGCTTTGCGCCAACTGAACCGGGGCAAGAAGACATTCCCCGACCCCGACAACTTCCTCGTTTGAGAACCGCCCGAAAGGAGTGCGCCCCATGACCTTTTCCCCCACACTTCCGACAATTCTTTCGAACACCGTGCTCTGGACCGTCATCGGAGTCTTGATTGCGGCGCTCCTTTTGCATGTCGGCATCATGTTCCTCCGCAACAGAACGCTACAAAACTACCGCCGTCTCCTCTACGAGGACGAACTGACGGGTCTCAAGCGGAGCATCTTCCTCGAACAGCGTTTCTCGGACGTTTTGGCGGAGATCGACGCCGATGTGTCGTTCTACTACATCGACATCGACAACTTCAAGAACTACAACGACCTTTTCGGCCACCACATCGCCAACCGACTTCTGAAAACCTTCGCCGACAGGCTGAAAGAGCTTTCCGAGCCCTTCGGGCGAGTCTATCGCATCCATTCCGACCGTTTCCTCATCGTGCATCCGACCCCCGAAAACGATGAAGACCGTTTCGGGAAAGAACTCCTCAAAACGGCGAAAGCGCCTTTCGAGATCGAGGGCCACGAAATCAAGGTCACCGTCTCTGTGGGTCGCTACGACATTCCGCCGGAAAAACCCCGTTATCACAGCAGCCTGTTCAGGAGCGAGCTCGCCCTGCAAGAGGCCAAGAGCCTCGGAAAGGACCAGCTCGCAAGCTATACCAACCGTTTGAAAAGACAGAGCAAGGAATCTTTCGAGCTTTTCCGCATCATCAAGGACGCGCTCAAGAAAGAACGGTTCTATCTCGAGTTCCAGCCCATCGTGAGCGTCACCGAGAAGAAGCTGAAGGGACTCGAATCCTTGATCCGCATCCATGACAAGCACCGTCTGCATTTTCCCCTGGACATCATCGGCTATGCCGAACGCTACAACATGATCGAAGAGATCGACCGCTATGTCGTCAAGCGCTCGCTCGAAGCCTTCAAAAAATTCAAGAGCGCCGATGTGCCCTTCGAGTTCCTCTCTTTGAACATCTCGGTGAAAGAGATCCACAATCCTTCCTTCATCGATTTCCTCACCGAAGAGACGGCGAAACATGACATCGACCCTGCCGCGATCGTGATCGAGTTCACCGAGACCACGGATCCCCGGGGAATGGAGGCCGAAGCCCGTTTCATCGAACGTCTGCGCGCCCAAGGATTCAAGGTGGCGATCGACGATTTCGGCACCGGCTATTCCTCCTTGGTACGGCTTTCGCAAAACATCTTGGACCGCATCAAGGTCGACAAGGTCTTCATCCACGACATCGCCCGCAAAAAAAGGAACCGTTCTCTCCTCGAATCCATCGTGAAACTCGCCGAGAACTTCCAGCTCGAGGTCATCGTCGAAGGCGTCGAGAAGGAACGCGACTACGAGGTCGTCAAACGATTCGGCATCCAGTATGCCCAAGGATACTATTTCCACAAACCCATGCGTATCGGCGAAATCATCGATATGTTCGCCAACAAATGACGGTAAGTGGACGAACAAATAACGACCGTCTTTTGAAATAAGCGGTAATTGCACTTTGTGGTGCCATTCAAATTGCCTTTTTCACACCCCTGTGATATCATTAGCACAGGAAGGACGGAAGAAAACCCCTCACGAGAGGGCTTTGACGACCGTCGGCCTGTGTTCATTGAACAAAATTAGAAAGGGAGCGATGTCATGGGATTCTTGAAGAGATTGTTCGGACTTGAGAAGAAAAAGAAGGAAGAACCGCAAAAGCAGCCCGAAGCCCCACAAGAGAAAGAAATGCAGGAGGTCCGTCTCGAGGACGTCGAGAAGGAGTTGGACGAACTCGAGGAGGAAAAAGCGCCCGTAGCTGAAGAGAAGAAGGAAGAAGAACCGGAAAAGGAAGTCTATCACATCAAGAAGCATCCCGACGGCTGGCAGGTGATCAAGGAAGGCGCCGAGAAAGCCTACCGCGTGTTCCCTTACCAGAAGGACGCGATCGAGTTCGCGGACAAGGAAGGGC
>Ga0207421_10006339_pt1 | contig 12910 bp, 15 predicted proteins | sample SodLakKL_010_SED_4_FD_187542 | JGI IMG/M metagenome (GOLD analysis project Ga0207421, IMG submission 187542) | Alkaline sediment microbial communities from Lake Tanatar, Kulunda Steppe, Russia - 8KL_010_SED (SPAdes) (version 2) | ecosystem: Environmental > Aquatic > Non-marine Saline and...
CGCAGTGAGTCGGGAGCCGCTCGATCGACTGGTGGGCCGGGCGCCGCGAGCGGCGAGTCGGGGCTACGAGCGGTTCGCACGCCCGCCGATCCCGACGCTCAGCCGAACTTCCCGGTGATGTAGTCTTCGACCCGCTGGTTCTGGGGGTTCTCGAAGATCTTCGAGGTGTCGTCGAACTCCGCGAGGTAGCCACCGGTGAGAAAGACCGCCGTCTTATCGGAGATCCGGGCGGCCTGTTGCATGTTGTGGGTGACGATGACGACGGTGTACTCGCGTGCCAGCTCCTCGACTAAGTCCTCGATCTGGGAGGTCGCGACCGGGTCGAGCGCACTCGCGGGTTCGTCCATCAGGATGACTTCGGGGTCGGGCGCGATCGCCCGGGCGATACAGAGGCGCTGTTGTTGGCCACCCGAAAGGTCCAGTCCGGACTCGTCGAGGCGATCCTCGACCTCGTCGAGCAACGCGGCCCGCTCTAAGGCCGTCCGCACCTTCCGCTCGACGTCGTCGTCTTTCCCCTGGACCCGGAGCCCGTAGGCGACGTTGTCGAAGATGCTCTTGGGGAACGGGTTGGGTTTCTGGAAGACCATCCCGATCTTCCGCCGGAGGGCGACGGGGTCGACGTCGTCGTCGTAGACGTTCTTGCCGTGGAAGTACAGCTCCCCCTCGACGCGGGCGACGTCGATGAGGTCGTTCATCCGGTTTATCGACCGCAGGAAGGTGGACTTCCCACAGCCGCTGGGGCCGATCAGGGCCGTCACCCGCCGTTCCGGGATCGACATGTCGATCCCCTGGAGTGCCTGCTCCTCGCCGTAGAACACCGAGAGATCACGCGATTCGATGACCGGCTCCTCGGCACGCGGCGTCCCGGACCGGCGGTCGCGGTCGGAGGCGGTCCGTCGGTCGGGGTCCTCGCCGCCTCTCGACGCGAGCCGGGCGCGGTCTGTCTCCATCTCGTCTCGATACTACCCCCTGGGGCAGTTATCCTTTGTGAAACGCCGCTCGCCCGCCGGAGGGCTCATACTGTTGGCTGTAACTGTATCAGCGCCACCCCGATGTGGCGAGAATCTCGAACGACGTACAGTCGAGAGTATCAGTCAGACGTCCGGAGCGCGGCGATCGAACCCGCCTTCCGCTGGAGGAGATAGCCGGCGAACAGACAGCCGGCCGCGAAAAGCAAGAGGCCGGCCGTGGCCGCCAGCTCCGGGTTCCGCTCGACGACCGCGAGGAGATCGAGCATGACCACACCACACGGTTCTACGATAAAAACTCTAGGGTCGACCGGTCAGGAGCGTGGATCGTACCGGTTGCGGATCAAGATTGCGGTCGCGTTCATCAGGAGGAGGATCGTCAACAGGACCACGATGCCGGCGGCCGCGATGTGCTGGAACTCGGCCTCGGGGAGGGTCGCCCACTCGAAGATCGTCATCGGCATGGCGCTGAACGGGCTGGTGAGCCCGTCGGGGGCGACGAAAAGCGACGTCGAGGCGCCGACCATCAGGATCGGCGCGGTCTCGCCGATCGCCCGCGAGAGCGAGAGGATCGTCCCCGTCATGATCCCCGGCAGCGCCCGCGGGAGGACGACGTCGCGGATCACCTGCCACTTCGTCGCGCCGACGCCGTAGGCCGCCTGCCGCTGGGAGTCGGGCACCGCCCGCAGGGCCTCCTGGCTGGAGACGATGACGATCGGGAGGATAAGCAGCGTGAGCGTCAACGCGCCGGCGATGAGACTCGCCCCGAGCTGGAACCAGCGGACGAAGATCGCCAGCCCGAGCAGGCCGTAGACGATCGAGGGGACGCCGGCGAGGTTCGCGATGTTCGCCTCGACGAACGACTTCAGTCGGCTCTCGGCGGCGTACTCCTCCAGGTAGATCGCCGCGCCGACGCCGAGGAAGACGGTGAACACCGCCGTCAGCGCGATCAGGAAGATCGAGCCGACCAGCGCGGGGTAGATGCCGGCGCCCCGCCCGCCGGGGAGGAAGTTCTCGACCGCCTGAGAGGGCGGGTAGGTGAGAAACTCCCAGCTGACCCACCCCCAGGACTCGTAGAGCACGTCCGCGAGCAACGCGACCAGCGCGACGACGCCGACGAGCGTCGAGGCGAAACAGACGGCGACGAAGAGCCGCCCGTACAGCCGCTTGCGTTCGATGTCCTCGAGGCCGTCGACGAACGAGCCGTCGGTTTCCGTACTCATTGGTACTCCTCTCTGTACCGCGAGCGGATCCAGAGGCTGATCAGGTTCATCGCCAGGGTCATCGCGAACAGCGTGAGCCCGACGGCGAACAGACTCTGGTAGCCGACCGAGCCGACCGAGACGTCGCTGATCCCGATCTGGACCATGTAGGCGGTCATCGTCTGCATCGACTCGAGGGGGTTCGCCGTGATCCGTGGGGTCATCCCGACCGCCAGCGTGACGGCCATCGTCTCGCCGATCGCCCGCGAGAGCGCGAGGATGTACGAGGCGACGATCCCCGACAGCGCGGCCGGGAGGACGACGCGGGTCGACACCTCGACTTTCGTCGCGCCGAGGCCGTAGGCGGCGTTTCGCAGCGAGTCGGGCACCGCGCTCATCGCGTCCTCGCTCAGACTCGAGACCATCGGGATGATCATCACGCCGACGACGATCGCGCCCGCGGCGGCGTTGAACGTCCCCGTCTGGGGGAACAGACGCTGGATGATCGGCGTGATAAAGGAGAGGGCAAAGAAGCCGTAGACGATCGTCGGGATCCCCGCGAGCACCTCGAGGGTCGGCTTGAGGTACTTGCGGACGTCGGGGTCGGCGTACTCCGAGAGGTAGATCGCCGTCGCCGTCCCGACGGGGATCGCCACGAGCGCCGACCCCACCGTGATCACGAGGGTGCCCCAGATCAGCGGCAAGACGCCGTAGCTCCGCGGGCGGATCACCGGGGACCACTCGGTGCCACGCAGATACTCGAGGACGGTGACGTCCGGAAACCTGAAGAAGGCGACGGCACCCTCGAGGAGGACGAGGACGATCGCGGCCGTCGTCAACACGGTGACGAGCGCACACGAGGCGAAGACGTACCGGACGAGGTCGTTTTTGCGGTCCTCGACGGCGCTCGTGGCCGCGGTGATCCCCGGATCGACGCTCATCCGACGACCTCCGCGATGGCCGCCTCGAGGGTCGCCGAGCCGGCCTCGACGCTCGGCGCGTCCGGATCGTCGCTCTCGGTCGGGATCGCGTTGTAGCCGACCCGCCTGGCGCTCCACTGGGTCCAGTGCCAGTCGGCGGGATCGTCGACGAACTCGGCGTCGACGGCGTGGCCGTCGATCGGTTCGAAATAAAATCGGGCGAACGCACGGACCTCCTCGCGGGCGAGGGCGTCGGCCCGGAAGTAGGTGAAAAGCGGACGGGTCAGCGGGGTGTACTCCCCGCTCTCTATGTTCTCCGCGCTCGGATACACCGGCCCGTCGCCGTCGTCGACGGGGACGGCCCTGAGCTCGTCTCGGTTCTCGTTGTAGTAGCCCGCCCCGCCGAAGCCGAGTGCGTACTCGCTGCCCCGGACGCCGCGGACGATCACGTTCGTGTCGGCGCTGGCGGAGTAGTCGGACCGGATCGCGCCGATCTCCCCGGTTATCGCCTCGGTGAAGTAATCGAACGTGCCGGAGGCCGGATCGCGCCCGTAGAGTTCGATCTCCTCCTCGGGGAACGCGGGGTCGTCGGGCCGGAGGTCCCGCCAGCTCTCGACGGTCGACTCCGGCTCCCAGAGCCGGGCCAGCTCCGCGACGGTGAGCTCCGTACACCAGTCGTTGTCCGGGTGGACGAACACCGCGATCCCGTCGAGGGCCGTCGAGAGTTCGACGTACTCGGTGCCGTGTTCGGCACAGAGGGCCTCCTCGTCGGGGAGGATCGTCCGGCTCGCGTTCTGGGCGTGGGTCTCACCCCGACAGAACCGCTGGAAGCCGGCCCCGGTACCGGAGCCGTTGACCGGGATCTGCACGCGGTTGTTCCGCCACTGGAACTCCTCGGAGACGACGGCCCCGTGGGGCAAGACGGTGTTCGAGCCGTCCATCCTGATCTCCCCCTCGAGGTCACTCGACTCTCCTCTGGCGAGACAGCCCGCCGTCCCGACCAGCGCCGTGGCGGCCGTGGTCAGAAAGAGTCGGCGCGAGGTGGTCGGGCCGTCGCCGGAGGTCGGCTCGTCTGCCATCGGCGGATATAGATCCCGTGGTAGCTAAATGTCCTACTATGAGTGCTATATAGATCTACGTTTGGCAACGAGTTACTCGGCATCGAAGGGTATCGATACCGAGAAATTTCGGGACCTATATCGGATACAGCGGGGATGAGAGGGATGATTTGGCCCATCTCTATAGATCCGAGTAGATTTATAGTCCTCCAACCGAACGGGCCCGTATGGAGACCCGCAAGGTCCAGGTCACCGGCGGTTCGACGTACACCGTCTCGCTGCCGAAGTCGTGGGCGACGGCGAACGACGTCAGCGCCGGGACGGTCGTCGAGTTCTATCCGGAAGAGGACACCCTGTTGTTGACGCCGAAACGCGAGAGCCACCGCCAGCGTGGGAGCCTCGACGTCTCGAACCTGGAGGGCGACCGGCTCGTCCGTGCGGTGATGACGATGTACGTGAGCGGCTTCGACGTCATCGCCCTGACCGGCGGCCGGATCACGACCGCCCAGCGGAGCACGATCAGGTCGGCCACACAGGGGCTCGTCGGGGTCGAAGTGATCGAGGAGACCGACGGCGAGGTCGTCATCCAGGACTTGCTCGACTCCTCCGAGCTGTCGATCGTCAACGCCGTCACCCGGATGCGTCTGATCGCCAGCTCGATGCTCGAGGACGCCGTCACCGCGCTGGTCGAGAACGACGACGCGCTCGCCCGCGACGTGATTGAACGGGACGACGACGTCGACCGGCTCTGGCTCGTCGTCTCCCGGATCTTCCGGGCGACGCTCCGCTCGCCCCTCGCGGCCGAGGAGCTCGGAGTCAGCCGGGAGGACTGTTTCGACTACCACTCCAGTGCCCGCCAGCTCGAACGCGTCGCCGACCACGCGGCCAAGATCAGCCACCTCGCGCTCAAACTCGAGACGGTCTCCGAGGAGGTCGCCGAGGCGCTGACCGAGCTCCACGCCGACGCCGCGGAGATCATGGAGCTGTCGATGGACGCGCTGTTCGCCGAGGACGGCGAGGAGGCCGACCGGCTGGGTCACGCCGCCCTCGAATCCGTCCTCGAGATCGACCAGCACACCCGCCGGATCGACGACCTGCTCCGTGACCTCGAGCCACTGGCCGCCCAGTCGCTCGGGCTGATCGTCGACTCGCTGTCCCGCAGCGCCGACTACGGCGGCAACGTCGCCGAGACGGCCCTCCAGAAGGCCGCTCCCAGCCCGTGAGTGGACACACTCGACCGGCCGAGGGCTCGCGAGCGCCGACGGCTCGCACTCGACGCGTGGACTCGCGAGCACCGACTCGGACCACCGGACCGTGGACGGTCACGCCGGCGACTCGGACCACCGGACCGTGGACGGTCACGCCGGTGACTCGGACCACCGGACCGTGGACGGTCACGCCGGCGACTCGGACCACCGGACCGTGGACGGTCACGCCGGCGACTCGAACCCGTCCGGTGGTCGCCGGTGGCCCGTCTCCCGCTCGAAGGCGTAGGCGAGCTCGAACAGCCGGGGTTCGGCGAACTCCCGGCCCAGCAGCTCGAGGCCGACCGGCAGCCCGTCCTCGGTGAACCCCGCGGGGACGACGACCGCCGGAAAGCCGGTGTGGGCGGCGAGCTCGCAGGGGAGCTCCACGAACGGCTGGTTCTCGGGGATCTCGACCGGCGGAACCGTCGACGGGGGGTAGACGAGCGCGTCGAGCTCCGCCGCGACGAGCGAGCTCCGGAGCTCGGTCGCGAGCTCCCGGCGGCGCCGGAGCCGGCGGAGGTACGCCCGTTCGACGGCCGGATCCTCGAGGTCGAGGCCGGTGACGTCGCCGTCGACGAGCCGGTCGTGGACCGCCGGCGCGACCTGCCCGGAGTCGAGGATCGCCTCGAGGGTGCGGTAGGGGGGATCGGGTAGCTCCGCGAGGTAGGCCGCGAGGTCGCGCCCGAACTCGTAGCCGAGGGTGCGTGCCGACGCCAGCCGGTCGCGGTCCGGGATCTCGACGGGGTCGACGAGCGTCGCACCCGCGGCCTCCATCGCCTCGAGGGCGTCCTCCAATACCGCGGTCACCGCCCGGGCCGCCGACGCGGGCGCACTCGTGGGCTCCTGGAGGCCGTAGAGCTCCCGGGGGACGCCGATCCTGGCGCCCTCGAGGCCGTCGGGGTCGAGGTGGGCGGCGTAGCCGTCCGCGGGGACGTGGCCGACGCCGGCGGCCGTGACCGGATCGTCGGGATCGTGGCCGGCCATCGCCTCGAGGAGCCGGGCGGCGTCGGCGACCGTCCGGGCGATCGGTCCCGCGGTGTCCTGGCTCTCGCTCAGCGGGACGATCCCGCTCCGGCTGACCAGCCCGCGGGTGGGCCGGACGCCGACCAGGCAGTTGAACGCCGGCGGCGAGCGCACCGACGAGCAGGTGTCCGAGCCGGTGCCGACCAGCCCGAGGTTCGCCGCGATCGCCGCCGCGGTGCCGCCGCTCGAGCCCGACGGCCGCCGGCCGCGGTCGTAGGCGTTTTTCGTCTCCCCGCCCAGCGAGCTGATCGTGTCGACCCCGAAGGAGAACTCCTGGAGGTTCGCCTTCGCGATCACCACCGCACCGGCCGCCCGGAGCTGCCGGACGACGAACGCGTCCCGCTCGGGGACCGACTCCGCGAGCGTCGTCGAGCCCGCCGTCGTCGGCATGTCGGCCGTGTCGTGGTTGTCCTTGAGCACCACCGGCACGCCGTGGAGCGGGCCGACGGGGCCGTCGGCGAACGCCTCGTCGAGCTCGGCGGCGCGCTCGCGGGCGTTGGGGTTCACGCGCAAGATCGCGTTCAGCGCGTCGTCGTGGGCCTCGATCCGCCGCAGGTATCGGTCGACGAGCTCCCTCGCCGTGAGCTCGCCCGCCTCGAACGCCGCGTGGACGTCCGCGATCGTCGCCTCCCGGAGCGCGAAGCCGCCGTCTGCCGTCGGGTTCATGCTCTGGCCTTCCGTCGAACCCTTATCAAACTGTTCCGTAGTTCCCCCGACGGCGGGATCCGGGCTACAGCCGGTCGACGGCGGGATCCGGGCTACAGCCGGTCGACGACGGCGTCGGTGAGCCCGGTCGTCGAGGCGTCCCCGCCCAGATCCGGCGTCCGCGGACCGTCCGCGAGGACGCCCTCGACGGCCGTCCGGACCCGCTCGCCGGCGTCCTCGTGGCCGAGAAACTCCACGAGCATCGCCGCCGAGAGGATCGCCGCAACCGGGTTGGCCACGCCCTCGCCCGCGATGTCCGGAGCGGAGCCGTGGACGGGCTCGAAGAGGCCACGCTCGGTGCCGACGTTGGCCGAGGGGAGCATCCCGAGCCCGCCGACCAGGCCGGCGGCGAGATCCGAGAGGACGTCCCCGGCGAGGTTCGGACAGACGACGACGTCGAACGCGGTCGGGTCGAGACAGACCTGCGTCGCGAACGCGTCCATGAGGACGTCGTCGGTGTCGACCCCCCGCTCGTCGGCGACCTCTCTCACCGTCTCGAGAAACCGGCCGTCGGTCTCGCGCATCACGTTCGCCTTGTGTGCGATCGTGAACCCGTCGTGGTCGCCGTCGGCGACGTACTCGCAGGCGAACGCCGCGAGCTGCCGGGAGGCCGAGCCGGTGACCACCCGCGTCAGCGTCGAGACGTCGTCGGTGAGCCGGGACTCGTGGCCGGCGTAGACCCCCTCGGTGTTCTCCCGGAGGAAGACGAGGTCGGTCTCGGGCCGGAGCGCGTCGACGCCCGGATACGCCCGCGCCGGCCGAACGTTCACGAACGAGCCGACGGCCTCCCGCAGCGGGAGGATCACGTCCGCCGCCCGCTCCCCGGCCGCGCCGAACAGCGTCGCGTCGGTCGAGGCGGCCAGCTCGTAGGTCTCCGCCGGCAGGGGATCGCCGGTCTCCTCGGCGACGTGGTCGCCGGCCCGTGCCTCCCGGAACGTGAACTCGACTGGCAGCGCCGACAGTACCTCGAGGGCCGCGGGCGTCACTTCCTGGCCGATCCCGTCGCCGGGGACGACGGCGATCTCGTAGCTCATGGCCGACACTCAGCCGGCGCCGAAAAGAGGGTGTCGATACCGCAGCCGAGAGCTATACCATCTGATGTCATTGGATGGTATCCAATGCCTTTCGATGGCAAGATTTATGAGTCTGGCTCGTCTACCGAGATACATGGCCGAGTACACCACACCGATATCGATGACCCTCGAAATGCAACGGCAGGCCATCGAGCGGAGCCAGCAGGTCCTAGAGGAGAGCCTCGAGGCTCAAAAGCGCGCGAACGAGCTGTTCGTCGACGGCGTCGACTCCACGGAGGAGGCCCAGCGCCGGAGCGTCGAGCTCACCCGGTCGGGCATCCACAGCTACCTCGACGCGGTCGAGTCGTCGATGCCCGGCGCCGAGGGCGCCGTCGAGGAGATCCGCGCGACCGTCGACGAGCAGTTCGACGGGCTCGAGGAGGCCCACGCGGAGGCGTTCGAGGTCGTCGAGGGAGAGCTACAGAAAGGCGTCGACGCCTCCGAGGAGACGGTCGCCGAAGGGCTCGAGGCGCTCACCGAGGGGCTCGAGTCGCTGCTCGAGGCCCACGCCGAGATCGAGAGCCGGACCCTCGAGGCGTTCGAGGTCGCCGAATCCCAGATCGAGGAGCTCCAGGCGGAGATGGAGTCACAGGGCGAGGAGATCACCGAACAGCTCGAGGCGGAGTTCGAGCGGTTCCAGGAGCAACTCGAGACGCTCCAGGAACGGTTCGAGAGCCTCGAGAGCTGATACCGCCGGACGGTCTCCCGACGGGGACCGATCGGCAAAGCTTGGGTTTATACGGCCGGGGGCCGACCCTCGGAGTATGCAGGGCAATCTGCCGCCGGAGGCACAGGAGAAAATCGAGGAGCTACAGGACCTCCAGGAGACCGCCCAGACCGTCGCGGTCCAGAAACAGGAGACAGAGTCGACGCTCACCGACTCGAAAGCCGCCCTCGAACAGCTCGAGGGGATCGACGAGGGGACGACGATGTACCGCCAGGTCGGGGAGCTGCTCGTCGAGACCGAGTACGACGAGGCCGAGTCCGAACTCGAGGAGAAAGTCGACTCCCTCGAGATCCGCCTCGAGACCCTCGAGAAACAGGAACAGCGGGTCCAACAGCAGTTCGAGAAGCTCCAGGAGGAACTCGAGGGCCTGCTCGGCGGCATGGGCGGCGGCCCCGCGGGGCCGGGCGGTCCCGGCGCCGGCGGCGACTGACGAGATGACCGATGGCGACCCTTCGGCCGAGACGGTCGTCGAGACCGCCTCGGACGCCGCCGAGGGTCTGATCTTCTCGCGGTACCGCAAGTCCGCCGTCCGTGATCTCGACGTCACCGTCTCCTTCGAGGAGGGTGTCCTCGAGGTCGACGTCTACCTCGACGCCCCCGACGACGAGCAAGACCCAGAGACGGTCGCCGACGACGCCGCACTCGCCGCCCAACGGGCGGTCGACGAGCTGTTCGAGTGATCACGGCCACGTTCGAGAGCGGCGCCGGCGCGGCGCTCTCCCGCGCCGGCTCGGGAGCCGATCCCCCTGACGGGGGACGACCGGCAGACCTCCGTCACGGCGGGTGACTCTCCTGACCTCCGTGGCGGGGAGTGATCGTCCGACCTCCGTCACGGCGGGTGACTCCCCTGCCCCCCGTGGCGGGGAGTGATCGTCCGAATCGTATCACGGGGAGTGACCGTTCGGATCCTGTCACTGGAAGTGACCGTCCGATCGATCGCGTGTGAGCTTTTTATCTCGGATCGGTGGAGGTGGTGTCGGTGTTACCGTGAACGAACCGGAGTTTGCAAGCCACGAGTGGTGGGAAGCGTACAAGGAGACGGTAAACAGCGATCCCGAGATGGCCGTCCGGGGCCACGATCGGTTCGACGAGAACTTCTATCTCGACATCGGCGACGAGCGCGTCCTGATCGAAGTCGAAGGTGGGCGAATCGAGTCGATCGTGCCGAACCCGACGCTGAACCACCAGTGGTCGTTCGGCGTCGAGGGTGACCGGGAGGCCTGGGAGGAGTTCGTCCGGGAGACGCCCCCGGCGTTCAACCACGAGATCATCGCCTCACACTACCGGAGTGCGGTCAGAAACGAGGACGGCCACCTCAGGCTGACCGGCGACAACGAGAAGATATTCGGAAACCTGCGGGCGTTCCAGCGGACGCTCGACCTGATGCGCGTCGCACACAACGACGGAGGCTCCTGATGAGCGCTACACACCAACACGGCGACGTCGAACCGATCGAGGGCAAGTACGTCCACGTCGAGATCGAGGGCGTCGACCACCGGATCTACGTCGAGGAGAACGGGCCGGCCGACGGCGTCCCGCTTCTGTGCCAGCACACGGCGGGCAACAACTGCCAGGAGTGGCGTCACCTGCTGGCCGACGAGGAGCTGACCGACCGGTTCCGGATCATCGCCCACGACCTGCCCTACCACGGCAAGTCCGTCCCGCCGACGACCGGGGAGTGGTGGACCGAAGACTACACCATGACCGCAAAGCGGTTCGCCGAGACCCTGGTGAGTCTCGCCGACGCCCTCGAGCTCGAAGACCCCATCTACATGGGCTCGAGTATGGGGGGCAACATCTGTCTCGAGCTCGCGGACTGGTACCCCGACCGGTTCCGGGCGCTGATCGGCCTCGAGTGTGGCGCTCACAGCCCCGGCTTCTACATCGACTGGCTCGATCACCCGCAGGTGAACACCACGGAGGTAAACGCCTACGCCTGCTGGGGGCTGATGGCCCCCCAGAGCCCCGAACAGGCCCGCCGGGAGACGATGTACCTCTACGAGCAGGGTGCAAACGGCGTCTTCAAGGGCGATCTGTACTACTACTCGGTCGACCACGACTACCGGGACAAACTCGACCAGGTCAACGCCGCCGAGTGTCCCCTCTACGTCGTCAACGGGGAGTACGACTACCTCACGACCCCCGAGGACGGCCGGCAGACCGCCGAAGGGATCGGCGAGGGTGCCGTCGCCGTCGAGATGGCCGAGATCGGCCACTTCCCGATGAGCGAACATCCCGAGCTGTTCAACGCCTACATCGCCGAGATCCTCGCTGACGTCACCGGCGACCGCGAGGAGACGCTCCCGGAGGTGATGACCCCCGAGGACGTCGGCATCGAGCTGCACCCGCCGGCGCCGGCACGGGAGAAACCGGCCGACTAGTCGCTCCGTCAAACCGGCCGACTGGTCGCCCCGTCGGAACCGGGAGTGCCGGTCGGCGGCCCCGGTAGCGGAAGGTTTATGCAGGTGGTGGCACGCGGTCACACGCGTGACCCGCCAGCAGCCCGCCCCCGGACGCTACGTCACCAGGGAGACCGACGACGGAACCGTCGAGCTCTACGACACGGAAAACGAGGACGCCTGGATCAGCACCGACGCGGGCGTCCCGCTCGTCTGGGAGCGGTAGACCCGACCGTCAGTAGCCGAGCTCGAGCAGCCGGTTGGCCGCGAGCACACAGAGGGCACCGGCGAGCATCGCCGCGAGGACGCCGAACGCCACCTCCCAGCCGAAGCGGTCGGCGAGTACGCCGGCGACGACCGACCCCGACGAGGAGACGACCATGTTCGCCGACTGGGTGAGCCCGAAACTCGCCCCACGCTCGTCGGCGTCGAAGACGTCCATGAACCGTGCGGTCACCGCCGAGTACGCCGCCAGACCGATCCCCGCGAGGACGACCGCGACGGCGATCGCGACGGTTCCGGGGGCGACGACCAGCAGGGCGAAGCCGGCCGCCGCGAGCGCCAGACAGACCATCGTCACCGGATCCCGACCGTACCGATCCGAGAGGCTCCCGACACCGACGAGGACGAGCCCCTGGGAGAGAAAGAACGCGGAGAAAAGCGTCGCAGCCAGCGTCTCCGACCGGCCGCGTCCGTCGATCAGGAACGTGGGCAGAAACGAGGAGGTGGCCTGCCAGACGAAGGTGACGGTGACGGCGAGGACGACCGTGAACGCGACCTGCGGGCGCGCTATCGTCCCGAGCATCTCGCCGACGGCGAACCGGTCGCGCATCGAGGTCTCGGGTCGGCGCGGCTCGGTCGGCCGCACCCGCCGACCGAAGAGGACGAACACCGGGATCGCGACCGCCGCGCCGACGGCGACGGCGGGCCGCCAGCCGTAGGTCACGCCGACCCACGCCGCCAGGATCGGTGCGACCAGTCCGCCGGCGGTGCCCCCGAGCGTGTGGAGTCCGATCGCCGCGCCGACGTCGTCCTCGTAGATCCGGGTGAGCAGGCTCGTCGCGACGCTGAAGTGCAGTCCCGCGAGCCCCCCGAGGACAACTGTCGCGAGCGCGAAAAGCGGAAAGACGGGTGCGACGGCGATCAGCAGGCTCCCGACCGCCGTCCCGCCGACGGCGGCGAGGACGATCGGCCGCTCGCCGTACCGGTCGGCGAGGACGCCACTCGGGTACTGGGCGAGGCCGTAGGCCAGCCACATCCCCGAGAGGGCGAGCCCCACGCCGGCGTTCGAGACCGCGAACTCGTCGGTGATCGCCGGCACGACCGGGCTGATCGCCAGCCGCGCGACCATCGTGGCGAAAAGCGCCAGCGTACACAGCGTGAGCACCGTGTGTCGGTATCGCCAGGAATCCGTCACGACCGTTCGATCGACGTCTGCGGTCGGGAGGACAAGGTGCTACCGGTCCGTATCGGACGCCGCGTCGACAGCCGGTTCGGAGTCGAGTGGGGGATCGACAGCCGGTTAGGAGTCGACAGCCGGTTCGGAGTCGAGTGGGGGATCGACAGCCGGTTAGGAGTCGACAGCCGG
>Ga0207421_10006340_pt1 | contig 12910 bp, 7 predicted proteins | sample SodLakKL_010_SED_4_FD_187542 | JGI IMG/M metagenome (GOLD analysis project Ga0207421, IMG submission 187542) | Alkaline sediment microbial communities from Lake Tanatar, Kulunda Steppe, Russia - 8KL_010_SED (SPAdes) (version 2) | ecosystem: Environmental > Aquatic > Non-marine Saline and...
CTTGAAATGTGTCGGTAATTAACCCCGTAACAGCATCACAACCCCAATCACCAGCAGCACCAGTTGGTCCTGTGGGTCCGTCACCGGTTATCCCTGTTAACCCAATTTCACCCGTATTACCTGTTGGTCCTGTATCCCCATACCCACTTGGACCTGTTGGTCCACTTCTTCCTGTATCACCCGTAATACCTGTATCACCATGACCCGTTACCCCCGTTGGTCCCGTTTCTCCCGTATCACCCGTTGGTCCACTATATCCCGTATCACCATACCCAGTTTGACCTGTTGGTCCTATATCTCCCGTCTCACCCGTATCACCTGTTGGTCCAGTAAATCCCGTATCACCATATCCTGTGTCACCTTTTGGTCCCGTTTCCCCCGTAGGAAAAACAAATCCCGTATACCCCGTTTCACAACAAAAAACATAGTTATGTATATGAATTTCAGCACCAGTATAACAAAGTGGACCCGTATCACCTGTTTTCCCAGTGGAACCCGTTGGTCCATCATCACCAAACCCACTAGGACCAGTAGGACCTGTGCGACCAAATCTACCATCAACCTCCCATTCTTTAACCTCCCCACTTTCGGGATCTCTAATTAAAAGATTTATGGTATCACCTGTGGGAGTAAATTGGTGTAGTTCTTGTAAAAAAGGAACAAAGTGGTCACTTTTTCTTCTAAAGTTACCACCATAATTCTCAATGTAATATTCAAGATTAAATTTGGTTCTATTTTCTTCCACTAGTTAAGTTTAGTAATAAATAGTGGAATTTATAAAAGGAATTTACTTATATTCATACTCACCAACCACCAAAACCATTAAATTTTTGGGAAGGTCAACGTTTAAATGATTTAGTTCAGCCTTAACCACCCTATCAACATATTCGTTTGTTAATAATTCACCAACATTCATCCAAGTTCTATCATTTATTTCGAATAAAACTTCCTCTGTATCAGAATTAACATATTGAACCGTTAATCTTGGCGTAATTTTTTTATATTTACTATTCATTAGATAAATTTATTTTTTCACAAACAATTATCTGACCACATTCATCCTTAACCGAAAAATGTTCAAGGATGTTGAAGTATCTACTCATATAATCATGAAACTCATCAAATGACCACTCCCTAAAATGGTGTTTATTTATAGGTGGTCCATCATTTGAATGTTTTCTATCCTTTACTAATAAATCCCTATCTGGGGTTGAAATTATTATTTTTTTTATATTTGATTTTAAAATCCAATCAATTAAATCATTAGGATTTTCTATGTGTTCAATAACATCTGCACATATCATAAGATCAAAATCTTCATTAATTATTGGTTTAGAAAAATCAGATACACACCAATTTTTATCGGGTTGGGTTTTCTTTAAAAAATCAACTGTATCTTTTAAATCATAACCCTTTGTTATGTAATCATTAAAATATTTAATTAATTTATATCCTGAACTACATCCAAAATCCAAAATTTTCTTATAATTTTCCTTTTCAGCAATTTCAAATGCTTTTTTATAAACATCATCTTGATATTCATCTGTTCTTTTTTCCGTATTTAAAAAAGAAACTTTTTTTCTTGGGGTATAATTTTTATGAATGTTGTATGTTTCAGGGGTAATCCATTGGGTTAAATAAGACCTCGCTAGTTTTGTTGAGGCGTTTTTTATACACCAGTTTTTACCCGTTTCACCTATTTTTTTTCTTAATGATTCATCCTTTAATAAAAGTTCAACCACATCTAAAAATTCATCTTCGGTGTCAACTAAAATCCCACCCCCCGATTTTTTTAGTTGTTCTGTTAAACCATCATTCATTTTCTTAGCAATAACTGGTATACCACTCAAATTAGCTTCAGTTGTTACTAACGACCAAGTTTCGGTCGTGTCACCCCAAATAAGAAACAAATCAACGTTTTTTAAATATTCCTGCATTTTACCAGGAAGCACAGGTGCATTACTTTCTTTTGGACCAACAATGAACTGTTCAGCATTTATTTTTTTTAAAATATCAAAAAATTTCTCTGAAAATTTACCATCTCTTAATAAAGAATGTGATTGAATCCTCCCAACAACTGGGTTTCTATTTGGTCTTTCAATGTCTGAAAAATCAGTAACATAACAAGGTGGGGGTTGAATAATATAGTTTTGCGGTTTGTTTTTTGTTACACTATAAAGGTGTTCCGAAACAAACCAATTTAAATCACCATGATAATCATTATTGTCTTCCGTATTATAATGATACATTGTAATTGTATTATATTTATCCAAATTTGCTTTATGGATGAAAACTTTATTACATGAATGAATAAAAACAAAATCAGGATTAATGGGTTTTAAGTGCTTTTCTCTTAAACTCCCACCAACAATCGTATAAGCAGCCCCATGTTTTATAAAATAATTTATATTTGTTGGGGTTACTCTTTTATTAAGCTGAAATAAATGATGTTTGTATTCATCAAATTCTTTCATTAGGGAAATTATTGATGTGGGTATACCACCCCACATGAACCCCCACTCAAAAACATGTGCAATGTTTTTCATTGAATGAATGAATTTAAGGTTGCCCTTAATCGTTTAGTGTTTACGTGTTCAATACACCATTCTTTACCTTTCTTTCCCATTTTCTCTCTTAATTTATCATCATTTATTAATTCATTGACTTTTTCAAGAAATTCTTCTTCTGTTTTAACTAAAATTCCACCCCCAGATTTTTTTAATTGTTCACTTAATCCATCATCAACATCTCTCGCAATTACAGGAATTCCACTTAAATTTGCTTCGGTTGCAACCAAACACCATGTTTCTATTTTATCTTGCCAAACAACAAAAAGATCCACCTCTTTTAAATATTCCTGCATTTTTCCTGGTTGTATTTTAGCGTTTCTAAAACTATTCTTGGTTGTTGGATCCTCCGGACTAACAATAAATGTATCGGCATCAACCTGTTTTATTAATTCATAGAATTTTTCAGGGAAGGGTTTACCCCCAATTGCTGTTTGACTTTGAATTCTCCCAACAACGGGTTTTCTGTCTGGACGTTCTACGTTTAAATAATCTTCAACATAAGTAACGGGTGGCAATATAAAGTATTTACCCACATCGTAGTTGATTTTCTTAAAAACAAAATCACTAACAAACCAATTTAAATCTGCCTGTAATTCACCTAAATTCCAACCATGATGAACCCTAATTGTTTTAAATTCTTTTAACCACGCACCGTCATTTTCTAAAAATTTTGCCCTTGTGCTGTGTAAAAATATTAATTTGGGGTTTATTTTTTTCACGTCTTCATATCTAATAAACCCATTGTAACTTTTGTATGGGATGTTGTTTTTTTCAAAATGTTGAATTGTGTCTCTTTGTTCCCCCTTTGTGTTAATTGAAAAAACTTTATGTTGATATTCGGTATATTCTTTTGATATACTCAAAACAACACTTTGAACACCCCCCCATATTCCCCAATTGGTTATGTGTAATATTGTTTCTGATTCTTTATTATCATCAAAACGACCAATAATACTATTATGAATTTCAAACCATTTTTTTCTGCTTGATCTTGTTACATTAACTGCTTGTTCGTCATGTCTCCTATAATAATATAAGTAAGAATTACAATATCCTAATTTCAAACCCTGATATATACATCTTAAATTAAATTCAAACTCCATTGCGTGTGGTATTGTCTCATCAAACAAACCCACCTTATCGAAAACAGATTTTTTATATAATACAGCACCCCCGTGTATTGTGTTTCTTCTCTTTAGTGATTCAATTGTTGGGTTTGTTGGGTTTGCTTCCCAATAAACCAACTCATTTTTATTTTCATGTATATCAATAGAGTCACCATGAATAAAATCAACCGATTGTTCCTTTATTGCTTTTAAAGAATCCTCAATAGAGTTTTCAGTTAACATATCATCTTCATGTAAAAATCTAACATATTCACCCCTTGCTAATGGAAGTGCTTTATTGAAATTTTCACACCAACCCCCCTGTCCTTTACTTAAAATAAGTTGAACATTTTCTTTTGGTACACTATTAACCGCATCTATTAACCAACCCCTATTTTTATTATATGGAATAATTACTGTGACTTCAGGATTATCATCTGACCACAATTCCTTTATACCACTATCTTTAGGAATATATTCATCCTTTGTATTTATTTTTCTTTCTCCTTTATCCTCAAATGTTTTAATTGTTGTTGGTTGTGGTTCTTCTTTATTTTTTAATTCTGGTCGGTATGTTTCCCAATTAACCGTATGTGGTTTAGGTTTACCATGATAAATAATTATGGGTGATGAGTCTATCCATTTTTTATCACTAATTCTATAACTAGACACTAAATTCCACTTCCAGGTGTGAATCTTTTCTAATCCAACCGTATCTTCAATAAATTTTTGATCAACACAGCTTTTCCATTCCTTACCCTTAAAATTACCCTTTAATGGTGCATACTCTTCCATATACTTTATAGGGTTGTCTTTAAATTTTTCAGTAATAAAGGAATAATCCCCATCCCAAGCCATAACTGCACTACTGCGAACCCTTGGATTTACAAAATCCGCAATCATTGTAAAATCAGTAAACTTCATAAATGGGGTTAAATCTTTTTTTACTTTTGAACTTAAATCAATATAAAGAGTTCTTCCTTTAAAATGTTCAAACAACTCTAATTTACTAAAAACACCCTTCCAATCATATTTTAATTTGACAGTATCAACACCCTCAATTTTATCTTTATCGGTTAAACAAACGAATTTGGCTTTTGGTAGATGTTTCTCAACTGACTCTTTTAATCTATAAACATATTCGTCTGTTAAGTATGCACCTGTTTTATATAAACAAGCAACAGTTATTGGTTTATATATTTCTAAAACATGTTTTATTGTGTTCTCTTCGGTAAATTTTGTTTTTTCTTCTGACTTTTTTAACGCCTCATCAATTGGAACATAATCCATAAATTTATTAATGGGTGATTTTGGTGTACAACTATAAAATTTAACACCCCTTCTTTTACCTTCTTGAACCAAACCCTCTAAGTGTTTAGCTTGTTCTTTATATAGTCTTCTATTATAATTCCTTTGTTCATCATTTAGTGTTTTATCATGAAAATAGTCCTTATCCCCACCTAAATCACAACCAACCAAATGAATGTTTTTTGCACCCATCCATATCATCATATGTAATCCAACCATTAAGGTACTTTTATGCCATGCAAAATTAGTCTTGTGTTCACGATAATCAAACATTGTTTTTCCCTTTTCAGGTTCTTTTATTCTAGCCCAATAGGTGTCAGGGTAGTCCTTTACTAATTTTCCATCAAATGACATATCATTAAAAAACGGACCTCTAAAAATTTTTATAAATGGTTCATATAGAATGTTTCTATCGTAGCAATCAATCTTATCCATCCCCAACCAAACATCTGGTTTAACATGAGGATACGATGTATTAATTCCAAATATTTTTCTACCTCTTCCTCTTAATTTATCTGTATCAACATCCTTTAAAGATGGACCAGGAGCACAAAGATAAGCATCACACCCCATATCTTTTTTTGCAAAGGAAACGCTAGCAAACCCATTTCCACATTCATAGTATAATCCCATATTTTTATTATTTTTTATATTAAATAGTAGTTTTTATATTAATACACAAAAATAATAAAAAAATAATGAAAACCCATTTTTTAAAATGGCGAATATATTATTCTTCCACCAGTACCAATATGACCCGACAATTTCTCGGTTTTGGCATTTTGAAGTATTTTTTCCCTTGTCAATGGTTCGTCATATATTCTAAGTTTTTGAATTCCACCAATAAATGAATCATCAAAATTTCTTTCGATAAAAAGATTTTCTTTTTTTGGATCCTTAACTAATACATCTGAACCCGAATAGGTAAAATTATAAAAGTAAAGTGATTTGTCTAAATTAAACTCTTTTTCACTTTCAATTAACACACCAACCTTAATATTATCGCCCCCACTATTTTGGTTTAATTGAAAATCCTGATAAATCTCAACCCACATATTTTCACCCGTGGCGAATTTATCTCTTAAACTTTGTTTCTCAGCATACCAATCATATCTACCATAATAATAAGACTCTCTATCGGTGATTGGAACCCCCGTTTCACCATAATACATTACACCATCTTTAATGAACATATATTCCGATTCATTTGGATATAATATTGAATCCCCACTTCCGTCATCACCCCTACCAAGAAGTGGATACATATATTCTCTATTGTTTATTGTTTTTATTTTTTCTTCATCATAAACAAAGAGTTTAATTTTATTTAAAACGGGGTAATCATTTTCATCTTTTATTTTAAAAAATCCTTCATTATATAGAAGTAGATTAACTAAATATGTTCTATTCGATAAAACATTAATATCGGCATCAAACGTAAGAAACACCGAATTAATTGTTTCGGTTTGACCCGTATATAATAATTTCATTGACGCAACCTCTTTCTCTTCTTCATTTTCATCAATTACAGAAAATGTTGTATTGTCTTTGGTTAAAGAGAATCCGTTAATTGGTGTCCCACCTGGGTTATCCTTTACAGTAAAATCATTACTTGGTTCTGGGGATTCCTCACCATATAAGAATCTTATTTTATTATCAAAATGATACGAATGTTTCAAACCAAAACTTCCACCACCCCAGGAAATAGAAAACGGAACACCAATTTGTTTCGTTTTATCATTGTTTAATTTATAGAATCTTGGTTCGGGGAAATCAGAAACACCCCAAAAAAACATACCATTCACATAAAACACTAAATCACCATGACGTGTTTTGGCGCAGTCCATATTTTTCTTTTTAATATCATAATATGGTGTAAATACGACACTAATCAAGGTGGAACCCGTTATTTTTAATTCGTATGGTGATTTATTAATTTTGACCGTTTTATTTGAAATATATTTATAAAATATTTTCTTATTTTCATCCAACCCAAAACAAATTAAATTATTTTCTATGTTTTTAAAATCTTCGGGTTGGTTGTAAACAGTTCTTTTTAATTCTTCCTCATATTTTCTAAATGCTTCATTATATTCCCAACCCTCTCTATATGCATCCAAATTCTCTTTTTCACTCGTGGTGACGTTCTCATTAACATCAAAATCTTCATCTTTTTTAATGGTTATGGTTTCTCCTGAAAAATGAGGGTTATATTTATCTTCAGCACGAACACCCATTGTAAAGAAAATACCAGAAGAATTCTCATTAACATATAAAATATTTTCAATTGTAACACCGTTTTGATATCTTGATGGTAAAACCTCAAAAGGGTAATTCTCTAATTTGAAAAACCCTTGTAAATAACCACCGTTTAAATCAAAATATGTTTCGTTTGTTTCGGGAGAAACAATTTCATCCATATCATATCCAACATATTTTGTTGTTGCGGAATATGGTCTTATTTCATACTCATCTGGATTATCAATTTCATTGTACCCTATTCTCGATAAAGATAACTTGGTTTGGTTAGTGTTTATCGATTCAATATCTTCCATTTTGTTGGTTTTACCCACATCAAATTCAGTTAACCCATAATCAAGCAAGTTAAAATCATCTGTTTTAGAATATCTCCACTTATTTAAACTAACAACATTAAAATTTGATTGGTTAGAATCGTTATTATTTGTATCTATATTAACGATTAGGTTTTTTTTATATAAAGCCATTATATGATTTTTTTAATAAATAGTTACTAAATGGGTTTAGGAATAGTAAATATTCTTATTCTTTAAGTATTTATAAAAAATATCTTATATATAACATATGCACCCAACAGACAACAATATTAAAAGAAATGTTTTCCAAGATTTAATTAAAGAGGTTGTTAAACCTGAAGATGTTGAATTGGATACAATTAAACAACACGATAATTTAAATGATATTTTATGGGATGAAAACCAAAAACTGAAACCAGAAATAAGAAAAATTTTACTAGAAAACGCAAAGGCATTTATTAAATACTCAGGCGTTGAGAGTTTTAAATATGAAGATATTATTTTAACGGGAAGCATGGCTAATTATAACTATACCAATGTTTCAGATATTGATATTCATATTGTAATGGATTTTACACAGGTTTCAGATGATTTGGACTTGGTTAGTGATTTATTTAAAACAAAAAAGAAACTTTGGGAAAACACATATCCAACCCGGATAAAAAATCACGATATTGAGCTTTATTTTCAACATTCAGACGAATCACATCATGCAACGGGTGTGTATTCAATCATTAAAGATAGGTGGATAAAAAAACCAGTAAAACAGGTTGTTGATATTAACAGTAAAAATATTCAAGAAAAAACATCTCAGTTTATAAACAAAATTGAAGATTTGGAAAAAATAATTAATACGGAAAATTTTTTAGATGAACACGAGAAGCTTAAAGAAAAAATAAAAAAATACAGACAAACGGGTTTAGATGATGAGGGAGAATATTCAACAGAAAACATTGTTTTTAAAATCCTAAGAAATTTGGGTTATTTGGAAAAATTCTTCGAATTAAAAAACAAATATTTAACAAAAAAACTAACCATTAAACAGTAATTGGTTAATTTTTAGTTTTTTTTAGTATTTATAAAAAAATAGTATTAGAATAACATAAAAACATAATAAAATTTTCACTGTGATGAAAGGAAAAAACACATCAAGAGAAGCATACATTCAAAGATTAAAGCAATTAGGTGACATCAACCCCAAAAACAACCTATCTGAATCTAAATCAGATGGTATTGGTGAGTTAGAGAACTTTAAAAAAGCATCTAACGGTATAAATTATGGTATTATCAAAGAAAACCAAAAATATTATATAAAAAAAGGGGGTAGTAAAGAAAATCCAAATGCTTCTGATTTTACTTATATTGGTGGTTTGGGTAATAAAGTAGATTACCAATATAATACTTTATCTGAAGCAGATAAAAACAGAAATATGATTCTCCAGTCAATTAATGAGGGTGGTTCATATAAACTTGACAATAAGACCAATAAAATGCGTCTAAGTGAAGAAAAAATAACTGAAAAAGATGAAGAGGGTTCTGAAGAAGAAACACCCACCACCCCCAAAGAAAAAATTGAAAAAGCGGAAGATAAGTTAGATAATTTAGAAGATAAAACGGAAAAGGAAGTTGAACCAGAAGCACCTGCTGATTTGGAGGACGATATACCACTTCCTGATGAGGGTGGTGAAGAAGAAACTCCCGAACCAGAAGAAGGTGGTAATGAGGAAATTCCTGAACCAGAAGAAGGTGGTGAAGAAGAAACTCCCGAACCTGAAGGGGGTGATGATATGCCAAATATTGATGATTTGGATTTGGGTGGTGAAGAAGAAACTCCCGAACCAGAAGAAGGTGGTGAAGAAGAAACCCCCGAACCAGAAGAAGGTGGTGAAGAAGAAACCCCCGAACCCGACACATCGGACGAAAAACCCAAAGGTGAGAAAGAAACTCCAAGCGATGAGGTTATTGAAGATATTCAGAGTAGAATTGGAAGCATCATTGAATTAGTGGAACAATATGAATTGGAACCTGGAGATCTTAAATGGTTTATAAACACATATCTTGATGGTTTTAAAGAAAAAATTGCCAATCTTGAGATTGAAGAAAGAAAAGAAATGGCGAATAAAATTCTTAAAGCCGGGGTTAGTGATGATGATATCCAAGATTTGGAGGGTGTTGAAGATTCTGTTGAAGAAACAAAAGAAACATGCAACGAGTGTGGTGGTTTTTCCTCATTTTTAGAAAGTAAGGGTTACACGTTGGAAAGTGTTTTAGAGTGTGGAAATGAAGAAATGGCAAACAACATTAGTGAATACGCAAACGCACATGCAGAAGGTCTGAATGAGGGCGATTTTGAGAATGTTTCAAAATATATGAATGATGAAATTCGTGAATCTTTATTAAATGAATATCTTCATGAAGATTATATAAACGAAATGGATGAATGTGGGGATAAAAAGATTTATGAAAGTGAAGAAGATAGAATTGCAGAAATAAAGGAAATGTGGGAATCATATGATACCAATCATGTTGAAACACAACCAAATCTCAAAACCGATCAGTCAGACATTATTAATGAAGAAGAAAACGAAGAAGATGAAAAAGAAACAGATAATGAAGATGTGGATGATGTACCAGGTCCCGAAGATATTGATTTAACAAAACCAAATGAAGAGGAAAAGGGATTTGATTTTGCTCCACCTGCGGATAATTTAGGTGTTGACACAGTTAAACCCGATGGTGCCCCAACCACATCAACCGATATAAATGTTGATGGTGAAAATAAAACAGTAAATATTAGTATGGCAGAACAAAAATTAAGAAAATACGTCAAACAACGTATTGCAGAAAAGAAAGGTTTGGCAAAAACACGTCTTGATGAATCTAAAAAAACATCAAAAATGAAAAAACTGGATGAAATGATTGATAGGGAAATGAATAACCATCAATCAGAACAAAAATTAAGAAAGTACGTTAGGACACGTCTTGAAGAAATGAGTGGAAAAAGAAAACCAGTTTTAAGTGAAAGCAAAAAATCCAACAAACTAAAAAAATTGGATAAAATGATAGCCGAACAATTTGATTTGGCAAAAAAACTTCATCAGGATAATAAAAAAAAATAACTAATTAAAATAGAAATAATTAAACCTCATCATTATTGGTGGGGTTTTTTTATGTCTTGTATTTATTTAAAACAACTAACAATGAACGAAGAAGAATTAAAATTGATTTATATTTTAAAGGTTGGATATAATTCCAAAGATGAGGGTTTATATGAATTTATTTTCTCAAAAGATGAAACCCACATTGATATTGATAGTTGGGGTTGGGAAATATCACCTGCATGTGATAATGCAACACCACCAAGTGAAGAATTCACAGATCAGGTTATATCACTTAAAACAAAATCGTTTGATTTGTTTTGTTTACATGAGGCAGTAGACAGAGAATATATGCATGGATATCATACAATCCATGCTTTGGGTTATGAAACAATCCCAGAAGACGATGAAGATGATGAGGATGAAGAAAGTTTCGGTGGGTATGAGTCGCTTATGGAAACAAAAGATGACACCCCTTTATTGGTGTTTCATTATGGGATGACACTAAAAGAAATTAAAGAAATGTTTTATGAAAGAAAAATAGTGTTAAATAAAAGTACGTTTGTGGAGACTTCTTCAATCAAAATATAGATCCCATGGAAAACAATAAAGAAAAAAAAGATATACACCCTATTCATAAACCCCCAGTTGTTTATAATAGTGAGCAATGGTTGCGAGAAAAAGAAGAAAGAAGGAAAGCAGCCGATAAAATGCGTAAAAAAGAAGGTAATTTTGAACCTATTATTGAAACCATATCTGGGGAATTTAAAAAAGCATCGAAACTTACCTATGAAGAACGCCAAATGGAAATTATTCGATGTACAGGTGATCCGATTTATTTTATTGAAACATATTTAACAATTTTTGACCAAACACAAGGTGAAATTGTAAATGGTAAACCCGTGGGTAAGATTGTACCGTTTAAGTTGTTTTTTTTTCAAAGAGATTTAATTAAAGAGTTTCTTGATAATAGATATGTAATAACAAATAAATATCGTCAGGCGGGTATTACAACGGCAACATCTGCGTATGTTTCCTGGTATATTATGTTTAATGAAAACAGGTCAGTTGCATTGGTTGCGGATAAATTAGAAACCGCACGTGATGAAGTTATGCATGACGTTGTTACGTTTATTGATAGTTGCCCTAGTTGGTTAAAACCAAAAACAGGAAAAGCTGCTTCAAACGATAAAACAAAATATAAGGACACCCAAAGATTAAAACGTTATGATAATGGTTCATCCATTGCTGCCTTTTCTTCAAAGGGTTTACGTGGTTACACACCAACATTAATATTTTGGGATGAGGTTGCCTGGACAGAAAAAAGCGATAAATTTTGGACATCTGCAGGACCTACTCTTCAAACTGGTGGTAGTGCTATTATGGTTTCTTGCGTCACAAAAGACAGTTTTGTTTTTACCAACAACGGAATTAAAACCATTGGGGATTTCATTGATGAGGATAAGGTTGGTGGTTATTATACTGACCAATATTCAATTCTAGGTAAAGACAAATTGAGAACAAGTAATATTGTTTTTAATAATGGCTACGTTGACACTCTTAGAATAAAAACAATGTATTCTGAAATTGAAACAAGTTATAATCATAAATTTTGGGCATATAAAAACGGTGAATATAATTGGTTTAAAGCAGAGGAATTAAATATTAATGATTATGTTTCCATTCAAAAAGGAATGAACGTATGGGGTAATAATGATGATTGTGATCAATTTAAACCAACAATATCAAATAAAATAAAAAACAAATTTAACCCTAAAAAAATAACACCAAATATCGCATATTTATTAGGATTATATATTAGTGAGGGATATTGTTACGAAGTAATAAAAAGAAATAAAATTGTTGGTTATAGTCTTACAATAACATGTGGTGATTCAATTGACCATGTTTTTAAAGATTTAGGTTTAAATTATTATTCCGATGGAATACACTACACGGTATCGTCAAAAAATATTGGTGAGTTTTTAAAATATTTGGGTTTTGATATTACAAAAAAAGCCAAAGAAAAAACAATACCCCCAAAATTGCTCGAAATGAGCAAAAAAAATATTATTGCGTTAATTCAAGGAATAATGGATGGTGATGGATGGGCATCATTTTATGAGAAAAAAAATAAGATTAGGGTTGGAATTGGGTTATCATCAAAAAGATTAATTCAACAATTAAGGATCGTTTTTAATAATTTCGGGATTTTAACTGAATATTCTGAACATTTAACTCCAAAAACCAAAAAAGTTAATGTTACATCTTTA